>TARA_R100000789_G_scaffold19866_4_pt1 | contig 62985 bp, 56 predicted proteins | sample TARA_R100000789 | Tara Oceans TARA_R100000789 (sample SAMEA2623403) | marine metagenome | biome: marine biome (ENVO:00000447); feature: mesopelagic zone (ENVO:00000213); material: "saline water (ENVO:00002010), including plankton (ENVO:xxxxxxxx)" | depth 450 m
CTGGCGTCGTCGCTGGGCAACGCGCTGGAGGTTGAATCCTCGATGGCGGTTCTGACCGGGCAGGACAGCGGCCCGCTGCTGGAGTTGAGCGTCGCGCTGGGCGCGGAACTGTTGGCCACTGCCGGCATCGCCGACGGAGAGGCTAAGCTGCGCAAGGCGATCTCCTCGGGAGAGGCGGCAGAGCGGTTTGGCCGCATGGTCTATGCGCTGGGTGGGCCGCTTGCCTTTATCGACGACTGGCGGCGGTTCCTGCCGGAGGCGACCGTGATTCTGGAAGTGCCCGCGCCAAGCGACGGGGTGGTGACGCAGATGGACGGCGAGGCGCTGGGGTTGGCAGTTGTCGATCTGGGCGGCGGACGCCGGGTTGAGAGCGATGTGGTGGACCCGGCGGTGGGCTTTTCCGACGTGGTGCGGCTGGGCGACAAGATCGCCAAGGGCCAACCGCTGCTGCGGGTCCATGCGGCGCGTGAGGAACAGGCCGCCGCCGCTGCGCAGGTGGTGCTGCAGTCCATCACGCTGGGGGAGGACGCCCCCGACGCCGTGCCGCTGGTCATGGAGAGGATCACCTGATGCGCGCCTTTCTGGTTGTGATGGATTCGGTCGGCATCGGCGGTGCGCCGGATGCTGATGCGTTTTTCAATGACGGGGTGCCCGACACCGGGGCCGACACGCTGGGCCATATCCTTGACGCCTGCGCCAAGGGCGCGGCAGAGGAGGGGCGCAGCGGCCCGTTGCACCTGCCGACGCTAAGCGCGCTGGGCCTGTACCATGCCGCCGATCTGGCCTCGGGCGGGGCGCGCGCTGATGATACGGTGCCGATGGGGCGTTGGGGCGCGGCCACCGAGGTGTCCAAGGGCAAGGACACGCCGTCGGGGCATTGGGAACTAGCCGGTCTGCCGGTGCCGTGGGACTGGCATTATTTCCCCGACACCACGCCGGCCTTTCCCAAGGATTTGACAGATGAGGTCTGCCGGATTGCCGGTGTCGACGGCGTGCTGGCCAATTGCCACGGCTCTGGCACTGTGATGCTGGAGGAATTCGGCGCAGAGCACATCCGCACTGGATTTCCGATCTGCTACACCTCTGCCGACAGCGTGTTCCAGATCGCCGCACATGAAGAACATTTTGGTCTGCAACGGCTGCTGGATCTGTGTGAGGGGCTGGCCCCCACCCTGCACAAGATGAAGGTGGGGCGGGTGATTGCGCGTCCCTTTGTGGGCGAGCCGGGCAACTTCACCCGCACCGGCAACCGGCATGACTATGCCATTACGCCGCCCGACCCGGTGCTGACCAACTGGGTGCAGGACGCAGGCCGCCGGGTCTATGCGGTGGGCAAGATCGGCGACATCTTCACCATGACCGGCATCGACGAGGTGCGCAAAGGTGATGACGCCAACCTGATGGGCCACCTGTCGGACCTGATCGACGAGGCCGAGGACGGCAGCCTGACCTTTGCCAATTTCGTTGAATTCGACAGCCTGTATGGCCACCGCCGCAACGTGTCGGGCTATGCGCGGCATCTGGAATGGTTCGACGCGCAACTGGCCGGGCTGTTGGCGCGTCTGCGTCCGGACGACATGTTGCTGATCACCGCGGACCACGGCAATGACCCGACATGGATCGGCACCGACCACACCCGCGAACGGGTGCCGGTTGTGGTGGCTGGCTGCGGTGAGGGGACGGTGGGGCAGATCGGATTTGCCGATGTCGCCGCCTCTATTGCTGCACATCTTGGCGTGCAATCGCACGGCCCCGGAAGGAGTTTCCTGTGATCGACCGCGACCCCATCACCGACGAAGACGAACTGCACCGCATCGCGAACCTGCCCAAGATCGAATTGCACCTGCATTTCGAAGGCGCGGCACCGCCTGCCTTTATCCGGGGGCTGGCGAAGGAAAAGAAGGTCGATATCAGCGGGATCTTCAACGAGGACGGTTCATACGCCTACCGCGATTTCTGGCACTTTCTTGAGGTTTATGAGGCGGCGACATCGGTTCTGAAGACGCCCGAGGATTTCGCGCGGCTTTGTACAGCGTTGCTGGAGGAAAGCGCGCGCAACGGGGTGGTTTATTGTGAGACCTTCCTGAGCCCGGATTTCTGCGGCGGCGGCGATGTGACGGCGTGGCGCGAATACCTGCACGCGATCCGCGAGGCGGCGGATGCGGCAGAGCGCGACATGGGCATCACCCTGCGCGGCATCGTCACGCCGATCCGTCATTTTGGTCCGGAAAAGGCCAAGCGTGCCGCGCGCTGCGCGGCAGAGACAGCGGGCGACTGGATTGTCGGGCTGGGCATGGGCGGCGATGAGAAACAGGGGCGGCAACGCGACTTTGCCTATAGTTTCGACATGGCGCGCGAGGCCGGTCTGCGGCTGACCAGCCATGCGGGCGAATGGCAGGGGCCGAGCGAGGTGCGCGAGGCGGTTGAGGATCTGGGTGTTGAACGCATCGGCCACGGGGTCCGCGCCATCGGCGATCTGGCGGTGGTCGACATGCTGATCGAGCGCGAGATCACGCTAGAGGTCTGCCCCGGTTCCAACGTCTTTCTGGGCGTGTTCCCGTCGTTGAAAGAGCACCCGATTGAGCGTCTGCGCGAACGGGGCGTCCGGGTGACGGTGTCCACAGATGACCCACCGTTCTTTCACACCACCATGAAGGATGAGTACCTTGGCCTTGCCAAGGCGCACCGTTGGGACGAAGAGGTGTTCGCAATGATCAACCGCACCGCCCTCGACGCTGCATTCTGCGATGCGGCCACGCGTGAAGCGGTCCTGAAGAAACTGGAGCCCAGCGCATGAGCAAGCACCTCACCGTCGTCGATCACCCCCTTGTCCAGCACAAGCTGACCCTGATGCGGGAAAAAGACACCTCGACCGCCAGTTTCCGGCGGCTGTTGCGGGAAATCAGCCTGCTGCTGGCCTATGAGGTCACGCGCGAGATGCAGATGACCACCAAGCGGATCGAAACGCCTCTGTGTGAGATGGACGCCCCGGTGATCGAGGGCAAAAAGCTGGCGCTGGTGTCGATCCTGCGGGCGGGCAACGGGCTGATGGATGGCATTCTGGAGCTGATCCCGGCAGCGCGGGTCGGTTTTATCGGGCTGTACCGGGATGAGGCGACGCTGAAGCCGGTTCAGTATTACAACAAGCTGCCGGAACAGATGGGCGACCGCCTGACCATCGTGGTGGACCCGATGCTGGCGACCGGCAATTCGTCGGCCGCCGCAATTGATCTGGTCAAGGCCTCTGGCGCCAAGGACATCCGGTTTCTGTGCCTGCTGGCCGCGCCTGAGGGCGTCGCGCGGATGGCAGAGGCGCATCCGGACGTTCCGGTCATCACCGCGTCGCTGGATCAGCGGTTGGACGACCGGGGGTACATCGTTCCGGGGTTGGGCGATGCAGGCGACCGGATGTTCGGCACCAAATGATGCGGCAGGCCGCGACACGCGCGCTAGCCATAGCGCGCGTGTTTCGCGGTCCGTGACAATCACAGGCATATCGGCGAATTTTCCGCAATCCCACCTGTGGACATCCCAAAGCCATTAACAATTTCAAGGCTTTACAGGATGGTTTCCAAAGGGGTATTCTATAGGTCAAATCTGTGGGGGCAGACATGACCTTGAAATCGTTCTCTTTTATCGCGCTGCTAATTTCCGGATTCGGAATTTCTTCTCTACCACTGCATGCGCAATCCGCGTCTCGGGACGTTCCGGTGAACTTTCCGCCGGCCTCGTACACGGGCAGCCAATTCGTCGACAACCGGGGCTGCGTCTATGTGCGGGCAGGCTTTGACGGAGCTGTGACATGGGTGCCGCGCGTGTCGCGCCAGCGCCAGCAGATCTGCGGTCAAACGCCGACCTTTGGTGGCAGGACCGCTGCGGCACCCGCCGCACCCGCAGCACCTGTGCCGACCGCAACCAAGCCGGTGCAGATCACCGCCACGCCGCCGGTCAAGGCCGCGACCCCGGCCCCGGCCCCGGCGCGGGTTCAGGCGACAACCACCGCTCCCGCGCCCAAGGTGGTCAGACGCACCGTGGTGCGCGCGGCCAAACCCGTGGCGGCCCAGCCGCCGCGTGTGGTGCGCCGTGTGCCCGCCGCCGCCCCGGTGGCAAAGGCCCCGGTCAAGATGGTGCCCAAGACGGTGGTGCAGGGCAAATACCCCTGCGTCAACGGTGAGACGTTCCGCGTTGTGAACGGGATGAAACTGCGCGCAAGCTGTGGTCCGCAGACCGCGCCGCATGTGACCATCGTCCGCCGGGGCGAGGCGCCCGCGCCGGGCAAGAACGTCTATTACAACAAGAACAGCTGGGAAGGCAGCAGCCTGACGCTGCCGCCTGAAACGCGCATCGTGCCGAAACATGTGCTGGAACAGCATGACCCGCAGGTGGCCTATGTGCCCGAAGGCTATAGCCCGGCGTGGGAAGATGACCGGCTGAATTCCTACCGCGCCTGGCAGACCGTGAAGGGGCATCAGGACACCCAAGAGATCTGGACCAATACCGTGCCGCGCAAGCTGGTCACGCAGGCGCGCAGGCATGAGGTCAAACCGCCGGTGGTTGTAGGCCGGACCAAATCGCCGCTGCCTTTGACGCCGGTTGTGACCACCCGCAGTTCCGCCCCCAAGGCCGCAAGTGAGCCCAAGGTCAAGACCGGACGCTGGATCGAGATCGGCGCCTTTACCACTGCCGACAAGGCGCGCGCTGCCGCGCATCGCCTGCAATCCTCCGGACTGACGGTCCGCATGGGCAGCCACAAGAACCTGTCGCTGCTGCGGGTTGGTCCCTATGCATCTTATGATCAGTTGCAGACCGCGCTGCGCCGGGTGCACAGCACCGGCTACACACAGGCCTATATCCGCTAAACGAAAACCCGTTCGATAGAGCCGTCCGTACGCCCCGCGTGCGGACGGTTTTTCTATCCGCCGCAAATCCCTTGCAGGCGCACCCAATCTGCATCGCTGAGGACCTGTCGGCTGTCCTGACCGCTGCGCGGGTCTGCCTCTATCAGGGCCAGTGTGCGTTCGCCGGTGATGTCCAGCGCATAGGCAAAGGGCGTGCTGCGGATTTCGGCCCGCGCAAAGGCGGCGATCAGCGCGTCGGGCGCGGGCAGCTCTGGCTCTATCGCCATCAGATGTTCGGCGTAGGCCGCCAACGCCGAGTCCGGCAGTGTGCCGGTGGTCAGCAGCCGCAGGCTGGCCACCAGCCCCGCATGATCGAGCAGCGCCGCCAGAGGATCGGTTTGCGCGGCACGGACGGTTTCCGACAACACAAACCCGGCGGCAACGTCGGGGTCTTCGTAATCCTCGACAATGGTGCGGCTGAGCAGGATGATCCGACCCGGCAGATGCGCGCTGCGCCGTGCGCCTCCGGACAGCACCACAACACGCCCGCGATCCAGCAGTCGGGCAGAAAACCGGTCCAGCGGCCCGCGCGCATCACGCGTTGTACAGGGTTTGCCAGAAACTCTCTCGATGTGACGCAACAATTGGCCGCCGATTTCGGCCCGTTTGACCGGCGGCACAACGTTTACCGCATAGCGTTCCAGCGCGCCGGGCAGCCAAAAGACCGCCCCCGCCACCAGCGCCGCAAACAGCCCTCCGGTTAGCAGAAACCGCAGTTTGCCCGGGCGTGGGCGGCGGCGCTCTATCGCGCGCAACAGCTGGTCCACACCCTCGATCATCTGGGTTTCCGAACCGGCCAGTTCCAGCGTCTCACCCGGCGCGTTGTCGGGGTGGTAGATGGCGGGAATATCCTTGCCGTTGGCGCGGTTGATCGCCCCCAGAGACCAGTGCGCCAAAGCGGTGCCGTTGATGTCAGACAGGGTCAGCGTGGCGTCGCCCAGCGACACGATCACCTCTCGGCGCTGTTCCTCTGGCGAGGCCCGCCAGAGGCCGGTCGCTTCGAGACGTGCAAACTGTTTCAGGGCGGTCATCGGGGGGCTGCTCTGCCTCGCATTTTGGCAAAGCTATCACGCGGGACAAGGCGGGGCAATCGACCGCAGATAAGTGGACCTAGCTGACGATGCTGACGCTGTCGGTGCTGAACGCCCGGTCGCGGACCTAGATCAAGGCGGTGTACGTCTCGCTTTCGAACGGCGCATGGGCGGCAGCGCTATGTCAGGTGCTTAGCCTGTTCTCTGAGGGCGAATTTCTGGATCTTGCCGGTCGAGGTTTTGGGCAATTCTTGAAACACCACCTTTTTGGGGGTCTTGAACCCGGCAAGTTTGTTTCGGGCAAAGGCGATCATTTCGGCCTCTGTTGCCTCATGCCCGTCCTTGAGTTCGACAAAGGCGCAAGGCACCTCTCCCCATTTCTCGTCCGGTTTGGCGACCACAGCACACAGCAGCACCGCGTCGTGGCCCATCAGGCAGCTTTCGACCTCAACCGATGAGATGTTCTCGCCGCCAGAGATGATGATGTCCTTGGCGCGGTCGGCGATCTGGACGTAACCGTCGGGATGCTGCACCGCGATGTCGCCAGAGTGGAAGTACCCACGCGCAAACGCCTCTGTCGTGGCCTTGGGGTTCTTGTAATAGCCTTTCATGACGCCGTTGCCACGGAACATGATTTCGCCCTTGGTGTCGCTGTCGCGGGGGATGTCGTGGCCTTCGTCGTCATGCACGGCGACCTCTTCCATAAAGGGCATGGCGACCCCTTGGCGGGCTTTGATGGCGGCGCGGTCCTCGCCTTGCAGCGGCTCCCATTCGGGTTTCCATGTGCATTCGGTGGCGGGGCCGTAGACCTCTGTCAGGCCGTAGACCTGCGTCACGTTGAAACCCATCGGTTCGATTTTCGCCAGTGTCGCGGGGGCGGGGGGCGCGCCTGCGGTGAAGACCTCGACCACATGGTCGAACTCGCGTTTCTGGTCGGCGGGGGCGTTCACCAGCATGTTGAGCACGATGGGCGCACCGCCGAAATGGGTGGCGCCCTCATCGGCGATGGCGTCAAAGATGGCGGGGGCGGTGATGTCGCGGCAGCAGATCACGGTGCCCCCCAGCGCGGGCATCATCCATGTGTGGCACCAGCCGTTGCAGTGAAACAGCGGCACGATGGTCAGGTATTTCGGATGCAGGGTCATGCGCCAGCTGACGATCTGGCCCATCGCGTTCAGATAGGCCCCCCGGTGGTGATAGACGACGCCCTTGGGCCGCCCGGTGGTGCCGGAGGTGTAGTTGAGCGCGATGCTTTCCCATTCATCCTCTGGCATGATCCAGTCGAAATCGGGATCGCCGGTTTCCAGAAACGCCTCGTATTCGGGGTAGTGGCCGTGGGCGTGGACCCCGGCGTGATCATCGGCGACCTCGACGATCATCGGCGGTTCGCCCTCCATCAGGTCCAGCGCCTCTGCCAGAACGGGCAGGAACTGCGGATCGCAGAGCACGAGTTTGGCACCGCCGTGGTCGAGGATATAGGCCACGGTGGTCACATCCAGCCGGGTGTTGATCGCGTTCAGGATCGCGCCGCAGGCGGGCACGGCGAAATGCGCCTCGGCATGGGCGGGGATGTTCGGCAGGATCGTGGCGACCACGTCGCCGGGCATGACGCCAGCGCGGGCGAGGGCCGAGGCCAGCCGCGTCACCCGTTCAATGTACTGGGCGTAGGTCTTGCGGTGCGGGCCATAGACCACGGCCAGCTGATCGGGCCAGATCCCGGCCGCACGGCGCAGAAAGCTGAGCGGTGTCAGGGGCGTGTAATTCGCTGTCGTTTTGCCCAGTCCGGTTTCATCTGCCAGCCAGCCCATAAAGTCCTCCATTTCCGCTTTGTGCCGCGACTATGCGCAAGAGTGTTGCGCAAGAAAAGCCCCGCAAGAGGGTTTCATTTCGCGGCATCCCGTCGCAAACCTAATGCCATGATCCTATCCCCCGGACGCCGGTTCATCTTTGTGCATATACCCAAGACCGGCGGCACCTCGATGGCGCTGGCGCTGGAGGCGCGGGCGCATCGAGACGACATCCTGATCGGCGACACCCCCAAGGCAAAGCGCCGCAAGGCGCGCGCCACCAAGCTGACCGAGACAGCGCGCGGGCGGATCTGGAAACACTCGACATTGGCGGATCTGGACGGGGCGCTGAGCCCCGAGGAAATCGGCGCGATGTTCTGCTTTTGCCTTGTGCGCAACCCGTGGGACCGGATGGTCAGCTATTACCATTGGCTGCGCGCGCAGGCGTTTGATCATCCGGCTGTTGGCCACGCACAGGCGCATGATTTCGCCGGATTTGTGCGGCATGACCACACGCAGGCGACATTGCGGGCGTGGCCCAGTGCACGCTACATGCGGGATGCGCGCGGCCATGAGCATGGGCATTTCCTGCGGCTGGAACACCTTGATCAGGACATGGGGCCGTTGGCCCGGCATCTTGGGTTTACGCCGGATATGCCGCATGAGAACCGCTCTGACCGGGTGGCGGACTATCGTGCCAGCTATGACCGGACAACGCGGGAGGTGGTTGCCGATGTCTGCGCCGAGGATATTACGCGGTTCGGCTATGTGTTTTGACCGATTCGCGCCGCCCCGCTGCCGGGCCGGGCGGCGCAAATGGAAAACGGTTTAAGGGCAGACGCCGCCGATATTGAGGTACTTGCCGTAGACCCAGCCGTTGGGATTGGCCGCGCCCCACAGCGGGTTCTGACAGCGCCCCGTCATGCATTGCACGCGATACCAATTGCCCGAGCGGTTCCAGACAGAGATCTCATCGCCCAGATACAGTTCTCCGATTTGCTGATTGTTGGAACTGGGGCCGGTGCGGACCGCAAGGAAGCCATTGCCGGAATAGTGATTGTACTGGTTGATCGGGCGCACGCCCACAACCCAGCCGGTACAGTCCCCGGCCTGAACCTGCGGCGCGGCAACGGCCAGAAGGGCGGCGGCGAGGGCCAAAATGCGTGTCATGTCTCTCTCCCTTGTCAAACGGTGTGCGCCATGCCCGTCGGGATGTGGGCGCACCAGAGAGGTTCGCATTCAAATCATCGCATGTCTTTGATATGGGTCAGCAGGGGCCCCTGCTACAGCGCGTGCAGTTTGGGGCGTCTTTGCCGTAACTTGTGATGTTGCGCTGCAGGGGGCGCGGCAGACGCGGCAAAGCATATCGTCTGCCGTACCCGCAACCTGTTGATTTCTTGCGTAACTGTTACCGGATCGGTTCAAACCGGGCATTTGACATCTTGCAATCGCGCACCACGTCCTGGCCGCATGGCACCGGCTCCAGATCCTTTGACAGGCAAATCCGGACCTCTTGGATATGGCCGTCCAGACAGGTGATGGTGATCATGTCCGGCTCCAGCGACGGATTGGCCTTGATGAACGCCTCTTCGACCAGTTCGGCGGGCAAGGTAACGGTCTTGTCCAGCTTGCGAAACACGTCCGGGCGCGTGACCGCGCCATAGGCCGCGCGCGACAGGTCAAAGTACTGGGTTGCCGACAGCCCTGAACAGACGCCGTGTTTCTTCCACTGGTGCCACGCCAGCCCGCCGGACCCCATGATATCCGTCATTTCGCCTGTCATCCGCCGGGAAGGCGCGCGTTGGGTCGTGGGACAGTAGGCCGGCCAGCCACGGTGAAACTGTGGCCACAGCCCGTGCAACAGCCATCCGGCATCGGTGTCGCATTGCTCGGCGTCGCGGGCATCGCCCTCTAATGCGCACCAGTTCGGCGACCAGCTGAGCGCCATGACGTAGTAGTCAAACTCTCCGGCGCGTTCACCATCGGCCCGCAGCATCCCGCCGATCAGACCCGTCCCCAGCACCAGAACACTCAGAAAACGCATTTTTACTTCCCCTTTGGAGTCTGCATCACTATATAGACGCCGAGTTCCCCGACAACGGTAACCCGCTCCGCCCGCCGGAGCCGCCCTTGGCCCCGACTGGCCCTGGGTCTGGCAAGAGGCATGGACGCGGCCCCGCAAGACCAAGGAGATGAAGACGAGATGTCCAAGCTGCTGCACCCCAAGGCGACCGCCGTCTGGCTGGTGGACAACACCACCCTGACGTTCAAACAGATCGCCGATTTCACCGAATTCCACGAGCTGGAAATTCAGGGCATCGCCGATGGCGACGTGGCTGTTGGGGTCAAGGGCTTTGACCCGATCGCCAACAACCAGCTGGATCAGGCCGAGATCGACAAGGCCGAGAAAGATCCGTTGGCCCGCCTGAAGGTCAAGCACAACCCGGCGGCGCGGGATGAGGACAAGCGGCGCGGCCCGCGCTATACCCCGCTGTCGAAACGTCAGGACCGCCCCAACGCGATCCTGTGGCTGGTGAAATTCCACCCCGAACTGGCGGACAGCCAGATTGCCAAGCTGGTCGGCACCACCAAGCCGACCATTCAGACCATCCGTGAGCGGACCCACTGGAACATTCAGGCGATGCAGCCGATTGACCCGGTGGCGCTGGGCCTGTGCAAGCAGTCCGAGCTGGACGCCGCCGTGGCCAAGGCCGCAAAGGCGATGGAAAAGGTGATGACGGACGATGAGCGGCGCAAGCTGGTCTCGACCGAGCAGAGCCTTGGAATGGAGCCGGAACCGCGTCTGCCGTCGGCGATCGAGGGGCTGGAAACCTTTAGCCTGTCCGATCCGCGCGGCGACGATGACGAAGAAGACCGTCGCAGCGACAGCGAGTTTCTGGACGCAGACAGCTTTTTCAACCTGCCCGAGAGTGGCAAGGACGACGACGAAGACGAGGACGACGACAAGAAAAGCTGATCTGCGAGGGGCCAAAGAGGCCGCGATCCGATCATGCCAAGGATACACGCCTCCGCAGGTTGCTGCGGGGGCGTTTTTTGTGGCTGACGGGGCGGCGTTTGTTGAGCGTCGACGCGTGTTGGCCTAGGGTTTGGCGGTCCCCTCTGGGGCATGGTCGAATGTGGGAAAGGCCCGGGACGCATGATTGCCTACGTCACAGTTGGCGCGGATGACATCGCACGCGCCAAGCGGTTTTACTCCGCGATCCTGCCCGCGCTTGGCTATGACCTGAAAGAAGGACCAGAGGGGCTGAGCTATGCGCTGCCGGTGCCATTGGGGCAGGTGGCTGTTTCGCCTGACTTTTACGTCAAGCCAACCTTTGACGGACGGCCTGCCTTGCCCGGCAACGGAACGATGGTGGCCTTTGAGGCGTGCGGTCAGGAACAGGTGCGCGACTTGCACGCCGCCGCGCTGGCCGCCGGGGGCCATGATGAGGGGGCGCCGGGCTTTCGCGATGCCTATGGGCCGCGGTTCTTTGTTGGTTATCTGCGCGACCCGCAGGGCAACAAGATCGCCCTGTTCTCCAGCAACCCGAATGAGCCGGGACGGGATGGTTAGCGCTCTACAGGCGTTTGCGGGCGTTCAGCGCGGCGGTGATGGTGCCGTCGTCCAGATAGTCCAGCTCTCCTCCGATGGGCACGCCCTGTGCCAGAGAACTGAGTGCGATGCCCTGCGGCTCTAGCTGGTCGGCGATGTAGTGGGCGGTGGTCTGGCCGTCGATGGTGGCGTTCAGCGCAAGGATGACCTCTGTCACGTTTTCTGCCTCGATCCGGCGCAGCAGTTGCGGGATGCGCAGATCCTCGGGGCCGACATTGTCCAGCGCCGACAGCGTGCCGCCCAGAACGTGATAGCGCCCCTTGAAGGCACCGCCGCGTTCCATCGCCCACAGGTCTGCCACCTCCTCGACCACACACAACAGCCCGGTGGCGCGCGCCTCATTGGTGCAGATCGGGCAGATGTCGGAGGTGCCGACATTGCCGCAGTTCAGGCATTCGCGCGCGGTCTGGGCGACCTCTGTCATGGCTTCGGCTAGGGGTGTCAGCAGGTGAGCGCGCTTGCGGATCAGGTGCAGCACCGCACGGCGGGCAGAGCGCGGCCCGAGGCCGGGCAGCCGTGCCATGAGGTCGATCAGTCTGTCGATGGGGCTGGAATTGCGGATCATGTCAGGGCGCCTCACCCGGCAAGGCAATCCGCGTGACAGTGAACCCCTCGGCGCGCAGCAATTCGATCATGCCGGTGTCGCCTGGCAGGTGGAAATTGCCGACGGCAACAAACAGGCTGCCCTGTTCCAGCGCATCGCGGGCGGCTGTCACGAAATCGACGTTCCGTTCATCCACAAGATAGTCCGTCATCTGGGCGTAGAGCGCAGGCCCCTCATTGCCAAGGGCGGCGCTGATCTGGGCGTGATCCCAAGCCATCATCACACCGACGCGCCCCTGCTGGTACAGACCCAGACCCGTGGCGCGCGCCTCTGGCGTGGCACCGGGGGACAGGTAAATGGCGTAGGTGCCGATGATCGCGCGAGCCAGATCCTCATTTCCCGGTGTGTTCAGCTTGTTTGACAGGCGGTTACGGGCTTCCAGCGGCAGGATCGGGATGTCCTGGATATGGGCAAGGGTCTGGATGAAACTGTCCTGCGTCGGCAGCACGCCGCCGGTGAAATCCTCACAAGGGTCATACAGTAGCAGTTCGGCAAGGGTGCCGAATTTCAACTGGTCCAACGCGGTGCGGGGCCAGCCCAGCGATGCCAGTCGGTTGCCAAGGTTTTCTTCGATGTCCCCCGGCAGGCCAAGATCGGCAAAGCGAAAGCTGGATTGTGCGGGACGGTAGACATCGGCGCCTTGCATGAACCGGTCATGGCTTTCGCGGTCGGGAAAGCGGGGGTCGATTTCCAGTGCCACGCGGGATGCGCCTTTGATCGCGTCAAGAACGGTGTCCGGCAGGTCCAACACGCTGCGGTGGCTGCTGTGCATCGTGCCCCACAGGTATGAGATGCCGCCGTCCGGTGCGGTGACGCGCCAGAATCGCCCCGTGGAATTAGGGATCTGATCGGCGCGGCGTTGCAGTTCCTCTGCGCCCTCGGGGGCAAAGACCTCATCAAAGACGGCGATCCGGGGCGGCTCGCAAACCTCGCGCGTGGCCCAGTCCTGCGCCTGTGCGCCGGATGTGGCGACAAACAGGGCAAGGCAGGCAAGGCCTGCGCGTGCGAAACCCCGGACCGGATGTGTCATGGATCAGAACGGCAGTTTCATATCGGCGGGCAGGCCCATCTGTTCTGTCAGGGCGCGCATTTCGGCCTGAGCGCGGTCACTGGCGCGGGCCTGTGCGTCCTTGATGGCGGCAAGGATCAGATCCTCAGCCACTTCTTTTTCCGACGGCACAAAGATGCTGGGATCAATTTCCAGCCCGGTCAGTTCGCCCTTGGCTGTTGCGGTGGCCTTGACCAGTCCGGCACCGGATTCGCCAGTGACGGTCATATTGGCCAGATCCTCTTGCATCTGGGCCATCTTGGACTGCATTTCCTGCGCCTGTTTCATCATCTTGGCCATATCGCCAAGTCCACCGAGGCCCTTGAGCATGTGTCGTCTCCTAGTCGTTGGACCGCCGCTCTGTCGGGGCGGTGTACAGGATTGTTGCTATACATATCGCAGCGACGAGGGCGATGAACAAGGTGGGCGACCCGATGCAGCCCTCGATTGTCGCCTTTTGCCGGGTGCCGGTGGGGTCTGTGCCGAAGACCCGCAGAGAGATCAGGATCGACCAGCCGCTGACCACCGCCAGCCCGCCCCATTTGCTGCGAAAGCGCAGGGCAAGGGCGGTGGCGACGATTAACACGACAGCGGGCAGGGAAGAGGCAAGAAACAGCGCCTCGCTGATGGCATTGGCAGGCGTGCCGTCCCAGCCGGGGCGTTCGGTGGTGCAGGCCTCTGCCAGCGCCGATGAGGGCCAGATCAGCGCCAGTATCGCGAACAGGCCACGCGACAGGCCGGGTGACCGGGGGCGTGTGGGACGCGTCATTCCTCGAACGGATCCCATTCATCCTCGACCTCTGGCAGCGCCTCTTCCAGCGCCTCGGTCGCGGCCTCTTGCGGGGTGCGGATGCCGGTGATCGTCGCCTTGGGAAAGGCAGCGATGGCGGCCTGAACCAGAGGGTGCGCGCGCGCCTCTGCCCGCAGTGCCAACTCCGCCGCGTCGCGGGTTTCCACCACGGTCGGCGCGTCGCAACCGTTCACCAGCGTCACCGCCCAGCGGTTGCCGGTCCAGCGTTGCAGCGCCCCACCAAGGCGCTGTGCAAGGTCATTGGCGGCGTCCTGCGCCGGCGTAAATTCGATGCGGCCCGGCTGATAAGCGGCAAGCCGGACGCCCGCCTCTACCTCGACCAGCAGTTTGACATCGCGGTTGGTGCGGATCAGTTCCAGAACGTGGTCGAATGAGGGGTAGCGGGCCAATGCCTCGGCCACGGCGGGGGCGGCCGCGGTGGCGGCAACATGCCCGCTGCCGGAGGACATGCGTGGGGCCGTGGCGTGGGGGGCATGGCCGCCTTGCGCGTTGCCTGAATGGCCCCCTGTGTGCCCATTTGACGGACCACCCGGATGCCCGCCCGGATGTCCCCCAGTGGGGGCGGGGGGTGGTGGAGTGTCGGCCAGCTTGCGCATCAACTCGTCCGGCGTTGGCCCCTCTGCCACATGGGTCAGCCGGATCACCGCCATCTCTGCCGCCATCATGGCTGAGGGCGCGTTGGAGACCTCTTCGATGGCTTTCAGCAGCATTTGCCAAGCGCGCGCGAGCGTGCGCATGCCCAAACCATCGGCAAAGGACTGTCCGCGGCCCCGCTCATCCGGTGAGACGGTGGGGTCTTCGGCCGCTTCGGGCGTGATCTTGACCACGGAAATCCAGTGGGTGAGTTCGGCCAGATCGCGCAGCACCGCCAGCGGGTCTGCCCCGTCGGCATATTGCGCTGACAGTTCCTGCAAAGCACCCGCCGCATCGCCGCGCATGATGCGTTCGAACAGGTCCATGACCCGGCCCCGGTCGGCCAGACCCAGCATGGCGCGCACCTGATCGGCGGTGGTCTCGCCGGCCCCATGTGAGATGGACTGGTCCAGCAGCGAGGTCGCATCGCGCGCCGATCCCTCGGCGGCGCGGGTGATCAGCGCCAGCGCGTCGTCGGTGATCTCTGCCCCCTCAGAGGCGGCGATCTTGCGCATCAGGGCGATCATGTCTTCGGGTTCGATGCGGCGTAGGTCGAACCGCTGGCAGCGCGACAGGACAGTGACCGGAACCTGGCGAATTTCGGTGGTGGCAAAGATGAACTTCACATGGGCGGGCGGTTCTTCCAGCGTCTTCAGCAGCGCGTTGAACGCGCTCTTGGACAGCATATGAACCTCATCGATGATGTAGATCTTGTAGCGCGCGCTGGCCGCCCGGTAATGCACGCTGTCGATGATCTCACGGATGTCGTTGACGCCGGTACGCGACGCGGCGTCCATCTCCATCACGTCGACGTGGCGGCCTTCCATGATCGCCACGCAGTGTTCGCATTGCCCGCAGGGTTCGGTTGTCGGGCTGCCCTCACCATCGGGCCCGATGCAGTTCATGCCCTTGGCAATGATCCGGGCGGTGGTGGTTTTCCCCGTGCCGCGGATGCCGGTCATGATAAACGCTTGGGCGATGCGGTCCGCTGCAAAGGCATTCTTCAGGGTGCGCACCATGGCGTCCTGACCGACTAGATCGGCAAAGGTCTCGGGGCGGTACTTGCGGGCGAGCACCTGATAGGCGGGCGAGTCGGTCATGGGCGGTCCTTATGGCGACGGGCCAAAGGTATCGGGTCGGCAGGGCAGACCGCAAGCAGTTGGGCGCGTATTCCGGGAACCGGGGCGTGCGTGGCGGCGTTTGAAGTGTAACGGGGATAGGTCGGAGACGCGAAATGCGCCTGAGAAATGTGAAACGCAGCCGGAACATCGAGGATCGACGCGGACGCGGTGGCAAGGGTGTGGCCGGAGTTGGCGGGCTGGGTGTTGGCGGTGTGCTGTTTGTGCTGGCGATAGGCTATTTCACCGGCATCGACGTCACCCCGCTATTGAATGGCGGTGCGCAGCCGCAACAGACCAGTGACCCGCGCGCACTGACAGAGGCCGAACAGCAGGCCGGTGAATTCAGCGCCCGCGTTCTGGCCACGACAGAAGAGGTCTGGACCGGGATTTTCCCGCAGGCGTTCGGCAAACCTTATGACCCGCCGGTGATGGTGCTGTTTTCGCAAGTCACCTCCAGCCCCTGTGGCAATGCCTCTGGCGCGACCGGGCCGTTCTACTGCCCGGCGGATGAAAAGGCCTATCTGGACACGGATTTCTTTGCCACCATGCGGTCGCAACTGGGCGCGGGGGGCGATTTCGCCGCGGCCTATGTGATCGCGCATGAGGTCGCGCACCATATCCAGAATGAATTGGGTATTCTGGGGCAGGTCAACGCCGCCCGCCAACAAGTCAGCACGCGCGAGGCCAACGCCCTGACCGTGCGGCTGGAATTGCAGGCCGATTGCCTGAGCGGCGTCTGGGCGCGCAATGTGGCCGGGTTGATGGAAAAGGGCGACCTTGAGGAAGCGTTGAACGCGGCGCGCAAGATCGGGGATGACCATTTGCAGAAGCGCGCCGGACGGGTACCGCAGCCGCACACCTTTACCCACGGCACCTCGGAGCAGCGGCAACGCTGGTTTGTAACCGGGTACGAGTCGGGTGATCCCAACCAGTGCAACACCTTCGACGCCGACCGTTTGTAAGGTTTTCTGCGCGGCGGGGCTTGATTTGCCGCGCCGCGCACGGCAGAAAACGGTCAGGGCCGCTCGCCGGGGGCCTCCTGATCCGCGGAAAGCGCCTGCGCCGGCCATTGACGAATTTTCACTGAGAATTCGGTTCTCTCTTGCCCGACCAGCGGATCACGGGCGTTGATGGAGGAAACCGACCGATGTCACCCGACGTCCCCCTTGTGCTTGATGACCTGCGGATAGAGGCCAAGCGCCTGCACCGCGCCTATGCCGCCTCTGAGGTCTGGGCCGTTCAGCGCCTGAAACAGCACCCACCCCGACACGGCCCCGATGATCTCAAACGCGCCGATTTCCTGCATGTGATCGCGCAAGAGACCGGCTTTGCCAGTTGGCCCAAGCTAAAGATGGCGGCAGAGACTGTGGGGTTGGACCGTGCCGCCAAACAGCAACGCCTGAAGATTGCGTTGTTTCACGGGCAGACTGCGCTGGCGGAAACCCTGCTGGCCGATACCCCGGACCTTGCCGATGGACTGTTTGGCCTTGAATGTGCGCTTTACCGGCGAGAGGCAGTCGCGGCGGCGCTGGCGCGTGATCCCGGCCTTGCGACCCGCCTTGCCGGGCCACGTCGCCCCATCCTGCACCTGAGTTTTTCGCGATGGATCAAAGCGCACCCGGAACTGGAGACCGATATGCTGGCGGTGGCCGAGTTGCTGCTGGCGCACGGGGCGGACGTGAACGACGGCTATGCCTTTGCCGAGGGAGATGATCACCTGCTGTCCGCGCTCTATGGGGCCATCGGGCACGCGGACAACATGGTGCTGGGCCGCTGGCTGCTGGACCACGGGGCCGACCCGAACGATGGCGAGTCGCTGTATCACGCAACCGAACTGGGCCATCATGAGGGGCTGTCGATGCTGTTGCAGGCCGGGGCCGATCCCAAGGGGACCAATGCGCTGCTGCGGGCGATGGATTTCCACGATCATACGGCGGTCGAGATGCTGCTGGCCCACGGGGCCAAGGCGGATGACTACAACGATGCCGAGGTTGGCGGTGAACAGCCTTGGGTGGTGCCCGCCCTGCATCAGGCGGCGCGGCGCGGCTGTGACCGTCGGATGGTCGATCTGTTGCTGGACGCAGGGGCCGATCCCGCCCGCAGCTATCAGGGGGCCAGCGCCTACGCCTATGCCCGCGCGCTTGGCAATCCGGCGGTCTGGCAGGCGATCGAGGCGCGCGGCGTGCAACCTTCGCTGTCCCCCGAAGAGACGCTGCTGGCCCGCGCGGCAGAGGGGCAGGACAGCCCCGGCCAGTACATCGACCCCGACAAACTGCCCGCGGCCTACCGTCTGATCGTCAATGAGATCCTGCACCTTCCCGACCGCCTGCCGCATTTGCGCAGGCTTATGGCGCTGGGTCTGCCGTGGGACGCGCCGAACGGTGAGGGCGTGCCGCCGGTGCAACTCGCCGGGTGGCAAGGCCTGCCCGAAGTCATGGCGTATTTCCTCAGCCTGCGCCCCGACCTCAGCCATGTGAACCGCTATGGTGGCACATTGCTGTCGACGATCCTGCACGGGGCTGAAAACGCGCCCGACCGCGACAAGCGCGATCACGTCACCTGTCTGGAGCATGCGCTGCACCACGGCGTCGCCTTGCCACGGCACACCATTTCGCAGGTGGCGCGGGAGGATATTCGGGACGTGCTGGAGGATTGGGCCGACCGTCACCCCGGTCAGGTCGTCTAGGTCTCTTGCGTTCAGGAACTGTCGGTTCCGTTGCATTCTGAACGCAGTGCGTGAAAAACCGACGGCAACCCCCGCGAATCCGGCCCAGAATGGCCGGATTCGCGGGATCGAATCGCTAGGACATCGGATCGGGGCGTGTATGCTTTTGATCGGCGGAATACTGCGGCCGTGGGGGCGGTCCGGTGCCGTTGCTGCTGTTTCGGGGAGTATGGGACATGGTCGAGGAGGATCAGGCAAGCGCGGATGCGTCCGGCTCTGTTGTTCTGCATGTCCTGCCGACAGGCGGCGGGATTTTGGCGTTGTCGCCGTTGCCGGGTGCGCGCGGCGACTATCGCGGCGACCTTGATCACCTGTCCAGCTTTCGGCCTGCTTTTGTCATCTCGCTGGTGTCGCATGTCGAACTGCTGGAGGCGGGGGCCAAATCGCTAGGGCAGGATATTCAGGACAAGGGCACGCGCTGGGTGCATCTGCCGATCAAGCGGGGCGAAGCGCCCAATGCCAATATCGAAGAGGATTGGCCACGGATCAGCACACAGGTCCGAAAGGCGCTGCTGGGCGGTGGCCGGGTGATGATCAACAGCCGCGACGGGCGCGGCCGGGCAGGCATGGTGGCGCTGCGCCTGATGATCGAGGCCGGAGAGGCCCCGGACGAGGCAGAGGAGCGGCTGGAAGCGGTGCAAGGGGCGGCCCGGTTGGAGCCGTGGCAGCGTAATTGGTCCCTGCGGGCAGAGCGTGAGCCGGTGCCGTTTGTGCGCCACGCCAAGTCGGGCTAGCTTTGTTCAGAGAACTTCGGACATTTAGCGATCACCGGAAATGCATCGGCCCGGCGCTTGCGCACCGGGCCGCTGATGGTGAGAGATTGTAACGACCCAAGCGGGTCCCGTTACGGCTGCTTCCTTCCGGATCTGACCGGGTTGGCGAGGCGCTTGCCCGCACAACCTCTCGACTCATTATTTAGGGCCCTCAGATCGAATATGCAATGGGGGGCGATGGCCCCTCCCGTTCGGCGTGGCGGGACGCTATGAAGCGGGATGGATCAGACATTCGAGATTTTCGCAAGCGCGCCTCCGGGGCTGGAACCTTTCCTGCTGGCAGAGGTGCAGGAGGCGGGGTTTGGCACGCCCGTGCAAGTGCCGGGCGGCGTGACCTTTCAGGGGGACTGGGCCGAGGTGGCGCGGGCCAATCGTGCGTTGCGCGGGGCGGGGCGTGTGTTGGCTCGTTTCGCGGCGTTTAGGGTCATGCATCTGGCGCAGCTGGACAAGCGCGCGCGAAAGCTGGACTGGGCGGCGCTGTTACGTCCCGATGTTCCGGTGCGGGTCGAGGTGACGTGCCGCAACTCGAAAATCTATCACGACCGCGCGGCGCGGCAGCGGGTGGAGACGGCCATTGCCGAGACGGTTGGCGCGCCGGTTCTGAAGGAAGCTTCGGATGAAGCTCTGAAGATCATGGTGCGGATCGAGGATGATCTGGCGGTCTTTTCCGTCGATACCTCGGGTGAGCCGCTGCATCGGCGCGGGTACAAGCAGCAGGTGGGCAAGGCCCCGATGCGAGAGACGCTGGCCTCTATGTTCTTGCGGGCCTGTGGGTATGACGGGACCGAAACGGTGGTCGATCCGATGTGCGGGTCGGGCACGTTTTTGATTGAGGCGGCCGAGATTGCGGCGGGGCTGGCACCGGGGCGGGCGCGGGGCTTTGCCTTTGACAAGCTGGCGTTGGACCTGCCCTCGACGGCGCTGGGCGAGCGGCGTGACGTGGCGCAGCGGTTTTATGGGTCTGATCGGGATGATGGGGCGATCCGCAGCAGCGTGGCCAATGCCGAGCGGGCCGGGGTGGGGGATTTGTGTAGCTTCACCCGTGCCGCCGTCAGTGATTTGATGCGTCCGGAGGGGCCGCCGGGGTTGGTCATGGTGAACCCGCCGTATGGGGCGCGGATTGGCAATCGAAAGCTATTGTTTGCCCTCTATGGCAGTCTTGGGGCCGTTTTGAAGGACCGTTTTGGTGGCTGGCGGCTGGGGATGGTGACCTCGGACGGGGGGCTGGCCAAGGCGACGGGATTGGCCCTGACGGCGGGGCCTCCGGTGTCTTTTGGGGGGCTTCAGGTGAAGCTGTATCAGGCGCGGATTTAGGGCTGCCCACGCGTGGACAGCCGGTCGGGTGTGTAAGATCAATGGGTTACAGAGGCGTTTTTACCTGGCGTTAAGGATTTCGCCGGGTTGAGAGGGTGCCGGTGGTGCCGGGATAGTGCCGGTGGTGCCGGGCTTAAGCCCGGCCTACGGGAGGCCATCCGGGGCGGTGGGTGTGGGGATGGTTATTCCCGGACCAGTCCGCCGGGGCAGAAGAACTGCGTATAGGCACCGTAGCAGGTGGCGGTCATCTTGTAGCCGTTCAGATCGACGCGGGCGTAGAGGTGGCGGTCCTCGTAGGTCATGTCGATGCCCGAGACCAGAAGATCGGTGCAGGCCTTGGGGTCCACCCGGCAGAGCAACAGCGCCGCCGCGTCGAGACCGGAGCGGCTGTCCAATTTTTCGTTGGCGACGGCCAGTTGGATCTGGTCGCGCAGCGCGTCCTGTGCCGCCTCTGGCCCCGGTTTGGTGAAAAACGCGGCGATCAGCGCCATGGCAATCATGCCGAGAAGAAAGCGAAACATGGCGCACCCCTAGTCACCCAACAGTGCTCTGTGGAGTAGGCGAGGCGCGCGATTTGCGCAACATTACTTTCTGAGCAATCCGGCCATTTCCGCCCCGCTCAACAGGTCATCGGCAAGGTGATGGGCGTGCCGGCCGGTGGGCCTTACCAGATCGGCGACCTGCACCACGGTCATTCCGGCGGCAAAGGCGGCCTTGGCCCCTGTATTGCTGTCCTCAAAGGCAAGGCAGCGGCGCGGATCGACGCCAAGGCGTTGCGCGGCCAACAGAAACGGCTCTGGCGCGGGTTTGGCAAGGGTGACGCAATCGCGCGTGACCACCACGTCAAAATGCACCGCAAGCGCCGATTTCGCCAGCTTGTGCTCCGCGCCGGTGCGGCGGGATGAGGTGGCGATGGCCTTGGGCGTCCCCTGAGCGGCCAGTTGGGTCAACAGCGCCACGGCCCCCGGTTTGTGCGGGATGCCCGCCTCTGCCAGTTGGCGATCCTCTGCCTGCCAGTCGGCGTCGATGGCGTCAAAGTCGTGGTCGCCGAAATGGTCCTTCAGCATGGCGCGGCCGGTGACGGAGTCGATGCCGACAAGGCTCAAGAACAGCGGTTCCGTCAGGGTCAGCCCGTGGCGCGCAAGGGCCCGCTGGCCAGAGACAAAGGCCAGCCGTTCGGTATCGAGCAGCGTGCCATCAAGGTCAAAGATCACGGCGTCATAGGGCATGGGCGGTCCTGCTTTGGGTTCGGCTGTGACGTACAACGGCAACGGGCGGCCCGAAAGCCGCCCGCCGTCACAAGATATGTCGCGATCTTACAGGTTGATGCGGAACAGGGCGAAGCCATCCGCGCCTTCGCCTGCGTCCTCGATGGTCACGGCCTTGACGTCATTGATGTAGTCGCGCGCCTTGGGGCCGGTTTCGAACAGGACGCTGGTGCCTTCGAGCGGTTTGAACGACCAGTTGGCATCTGCCGAGGGGTTGATGGTGCCCTGTTCGACGATGTAGCGCACGATCACGTCGCGGTTGGTGTCGGGGGCCTCGAACACAATCGTGTCGCCCTTGGCACCGGGGAAGTCACCGCCCCCCGAGGCGCGGTAATTGTTGGTGGCGATGATGAATTCCATGTCATCGGTCACCGGTGCGCCGTTGTATTGCAGGTCGACGATGCGGTTGGCGTCGGGGTTTTCCAGCTCTCCTTTGGGGCCGAACATGGATGGCTGGCTGAGGTCGATCTGGTAGGTCACGCCGTCGATCACATCGAAGTTGTAGGACGGGAAGGACGGGTTCAGCAGCAGCGCATCCTGCGCGCCGACGTCGATCTGGTTGAACATCCCGGCAGAGCGTTCCAGCCAGCCTTTGACCTGCGCGCCGGTCACCTTCACCGCGCGGACGGTGTTGGGGTACAGGTAGAGGTCAGCGACGTTCTTGATAGCCACCGCGCCGGGGGCGACATCGGTGTAATACTCTGGTCCGCCACGGCCACCGGCCTTGAACGGCGCGGCGGCGGAGAGGATCGGCACGCCTTCGTATTCGGTGCCCTGCATCATCTGTTCGATGTACCATTTCTGGGCAATCGACACGATCTGGACAGAGGGATCATCGGCCACCAGCGCAAAGTAGCTGTGCAGCGGGGCCGAGGTTTGTCCCACGGCGCGGCGCACATAGGCCAGCGTTTCGTCGTGGTCCTGCTGGGTGGCCTCGATGACGGGCTGATAATCCTCGACCAGTGCGGTGTAGGAACGATCCTCATTGCGTTTGGAGATCGGGCGCGCCTCTGACGTGGTGGAGACCACGCGCCATGTGTTGCCGTCGCGTTCCAGAAGCAGGTCGATCAGACCCATGTGCGAGCCCCAGAAGCCGCCCATGACGGCGGGGGTGCCGTGGATGGTGCCTGCGTCCACGTCGACAGCGGCGAAATCCGCATAGGTGGGCGAGGGGAACACAAGGTGCGAGTGGCCGGTCATCATGGCGTCGATGCCCTCAACCGCCGCAAGCGGAACGCTGGCGTTTTCCATGCCGTCGGTGTGATCCGCCGAGCCGATGCCGGAGTGTGACAGGGCGACGATGATTTCCGCGCCTTGCTCCAGCATTTCGGGTACATAGGCGCGGGCGGTGGTGACGATGTCGCGGGCAGTGACATTGCCCTCAAGGTGCTTGCGGTCCCAGTTCATGACCTGCGGCGGGGTGAACCCGATGACGCCGATCTTGATCGGGTGGGTTTCGCCCGCGCCGTCCGTCAGCATCCGGTCAAGGATCACATAGGGTTTGAACAGGGTTTCATCCTCACGCGCGGTCGCGCCCTGAGACTTGGCGAGGTTCGCCAGCACCACCGGGAAATCCGCGCCGGCCATGGATTTCATCAGGAAATCGAGGCCGTAGTTGAATTCATGGTTGCCCACGGTGGCGGCGTCAAACCCCAGCGTGTTCATGGCGGTGATGACCGGGTGCATGTCACCCTCTTTCATGCCGCGCTCATAGGCGATGTAATCGCCCATCGGGTTGCCCTGCAGAAAGTCGCCGTTGTCCACCAGCAGGGTGTTGGTCGCCTCGGCGCGGATGCCGTCGATGATCGAGGCGGTGCGCGACAGGCCGACGGTGTCGACGGGGCGGTCGGCGTAATAGTCGTACGGGTGGACGTGGACGTGAATGTCCGTCGTTTCCATGATCCGGAGATGGGCCTGATTGGTCGCCGCGTTTGCGGAAAAGGGGTGCAGCGTGATCAAGGCAGCTCCGGCGGTGGTGCCAGCCAGAAACTGGCGGCGCGAAAGGGGGGCGTTGGGCAAGGACATGGGATACCTTTCGAGGTTCGGTCTGGCGACCCCCATGCACCACGTTTTCGACAGTTGCATGACAGTCACGCATATCAGGACTCAACTCTAGCGAGGGCGCGTCATTGTACCAAAGATAATCGTGCCGCCGGTTTACATTTCGGTGTTGCGATGGGCAATTTGCGGCCAGCAACAGAGGGGCGGGCATGAGACACGCGGAAGAGGTGACATTCGGCGGATCGGGTCTGGACCGGGCGGCAGAGATCCGGGGCGACGTTGGCGCGCTGGCGGCGGCGATGCAGGATCCGGCGGCGCGGACGGTTCTGATCTGGCGCGGCAAGCCGTTGGTGTCGGGTGAAGATGCGTTGCACGCGCTGCGTCTGCCGCTGGATCATCCGATCCTCGCAGAGGCGGGGGGACCGCCGATCCTGTTGGGGCGTGAGGACGGCGCGGCGGTCTTTGCGCATGACATCTCTGGCTGGGTGCCAGAGGATTTCGACGCCGAGGCGCAGGCCTCTTTCCTTGATCCGACCGAATACAGCCATGCCACCTGTCCCGAGGGCCGCTTTGCCGAGCTGCGCCGGATTATGACGCAACTGACCCCGCGCGACGCGGAACTGGTTGCGACGGCGAAGGCGGTGTTCGGCTGGCACGCTTCGCACAAGTTCTGCTCGCGCTGCGGTGAGGCGTCCGAGATGCATCAGGCCGGTTGGCAGCGGATCTGCCCGGCCTGCGGCGCGCAACATTTCCCGCGCACCGACCCGGTGGTGATCATGCTGATCACCCGGGGCAACCGCGCGCTGCTGGGGCGCTCTCCGATGTGGCCGCAGGGGATGTATTCCTGCCTTGCCGGGTTTGTCGAACCCGGTGAGACGATAGAGGCCGCCGTCCGCCGCGAGGTCTGGGAAGAGGCCGGTATCCGCGTTGGGCCTGTGCGCTATCTGGCCAGCCAGCCATGGGCCTTTCCGACCTCATTGATGTTCGGCTGTCACGGCGAGGCCCTGAATGAGGACATCACCATCGACCCGGCCGAACTGGAAGACGCCATGTGGATCACCCGTGAGGATCTGGCCGAGGCCGCCGCCGGACAGCGGCCCGATTTGCTGCCCGCCCGGAAAGGGGCAATTGCGCACTTTCTGTTGCACAACTGGATGGCGGATAGACTGGACTGACACCGCTGTTGGGGTAAAGTGCCGGAAAGAGGCCTGCAGTAACCGACCCGACACGAGGCCGAAAATAAAGAGGCAAGAGCAGGCACATGGAACTGACGGCACGCGAAGACATCGAAGCCCCGCAAGACCGGGTCTTTGCCATGTTATCGGACTTTGACACGATCGAACGGCAGGCGATGCGGCGCGGCACCGAAATCATCCGCACCGACAACGGACCCGGCGTGGGCATGGCCTGGCGCGCAACGTTCCAGTTTCGCGGCAAGAAACGCGTCGCGGCGGTGACACTGTCCACATATGAGCCGCCGGAGCGGATGGTCTTTGACAGCGTGTCGGGCGGGCTTGAAATGACGCTGACGCTGGATGTGGTGGCGCTGTCTCCGACCCGGACGCGGATCAATGTCACCAGCGTACTGGGGGCCAAGACACTATCGGCGCGGTTGTTCCTGCAATCCATCAAACTGGCGCGCGGCGGCATCGACAAGCGGTTCCGCAAACGGGTCGGCGAATTGGCGGGTGACATGGAAAACCGGCTGCGCGGTATGGCGTGACCCGTTGCGGCTGTGGCATCGGGCGCTAGATTGAGCGCAAGCGCAGCCCAAAGGAACGCCACATGAGACGCCACCCGAACCGCCTGACCCGTCTGACTTGGGCCTTGGCCCTGCTGGCCTCTCCGCTATCGGCGCATGAATTCTGGATTGAAGCTGAGGCCTTCGCGCTGGAAGAGGGCGCGCCCGTGATGGCGCAAACCCTTGTCGGATCAGAACTGAAGGGCGCAACCTACAGCTATAACCCGCAAAACTTTACCCGGTTCGAGATTGTCACCAATGCAGGCGTACAGCCGGTCGAGGGAAGGTTGGGCGACAAACCGGCGCTGAACATGGTGCCCGAGGGCAGCGGGCTGGCCACCATCGTGCATGTCACACGGGACTACAGCCTGACTTACCGCGAGTGGGAAAAGTTCACCGCCTTTTGCGAACATAAGGATTTCACTTGGGCCATCGACCGGCATCTGGAACGCGGTCTGGGGCAGGAACGGGTGTACGAACGCTATTCGCGCCACGCCAAAAGCCTTGTCGCGCTGGGCGACGGGGCCGGGGCCGACCGTGAGGTGGGCCTGCTGACTGAAATCGTGGCCGAGGCGAACCCCTATACCGATGACCTGTCAGGCGGGTTTCCGGTGCGGGTGCTGTATGAGGGCGCGCCGCGCGCCGATGCACAAGTGGAACTGTTTGAACGCGACGTGGCGGGCGAGGTCACGATCCGACTGTACCGCACCGATGATCAGGGCCGCGCGACGGTCGAGGTCAAACCGGGGCATTTCTATCTGGTGGACGCGGTGGTCATGCGGGAACTGGAGGTCGCCGAGGACACCGACCCGGCGTGGGAAAGCCTGTGGGCCTCTCTGACGTTCGAGGTGCCAGAGTGAGCTTGATTGACCTGCTGCGCGATGTGCTGGACGGCCCCGGCCTGTTGACCGGCGACGATATGGTGGCATGGTCGCAGGACTGGACCGGGCAGTTTGCATGGACACCTCTGTGCGTGGCGCGTCCGCGCGATACCGCGCAGGTCTCTGCGGTGCTCAAGGCCGCCCATGGCGCACGGGTGCCGGTGGTGCCGGTGTCCGGCCATACCGGGCTGGCCGGCGGCAGCTATGGCGAAGGCGCGGTGATGCTGTCACTGGACCGGATGAACGCGGTCGAGGATATCCGCTCTGATGCGCGGCTGGCGGTGGTGCAGGCAGGGGTGATCCTCAGCGATCTGCACGCGGCGGCCGGGGCGGCGGGCCTCAACTTTCCCATGACATTCGGCGCGCGCGGCTCTGCCCGGATTGGTGGGCTGCTGGCGACCAATGCGGGCGGGTCCAACGTGCTGCGCTATGGCAATACCCGCGATCTGGTGCTGGGTCTGGAGGCGGTGCTGGCGGATGGGCGCGTCGTGGATCTGATGTCCGACCTGCACAAAAACAACACCGGCTATGACCTGCGCCACCTCCTGATCGGGGCCGAGGGGACGCTGGGCGTGATCACCCGCGCGGTGCTGAAACTGGTGCCGCAGCCCCGCGCCTATGTCACGGCGATGGTGGCGACGCAGACTTTGCCCGGTGCGCTGGAGGTGCTGAACCGCTTGCAGGATCTGACCGGCGGCGCGGTCGAGGCGTTTGAATACATGCCCGCTGATTACCTCAAGGCCTATGCAGACATGCACCCCGGCACCCGCGCGCCATTTGCGCAGGACCACGCGGTCAATATCCTGGTCGAACTGGGGGCCACCGCGCCGCGTGACGTGACGCCGGGACCGGATGGGGCGGTGCCGCTGATGGGGTATCTGGAGGACGTGCTTGCCACCATGATGGAGGATGGCGCGGTTGTGGACGCCGTGGTGGCGCAGAACGACACCCAGCGCAGTGAGATGTGGGCCCGTCGGGAGGCCGCCGCTGAACTGGCCTATGCGCGCCCCAACGTGCTGGTCAACGATATTGCCGTTGCACTGGACAAGATCGGTACGTTTCTGGAGCAGGCCGACACTGTGCTGACGGGGATCGATCCCGGCGCGCGCACCTCTGTTGTGGCGCATCTGGGGGACGGCAACGTGCATTATTCGGTGCAACTTGCCAATCCAGAGGCAAAGAACGCGGTGATGGAGGCGGTCGAGGATGTGGTGCTGTCGCTGGGCGGGTCGTTTTCCGCCGAACACGGCATCGGATTGGCCAAACGGCCGTCGATGGCACGGCGCAAGGACCCCGTGGCGCTGGACATGATGCGCACGATCAAGGCGGCGCTGGACCCGCGAAACATCTTGAATCCCGGTAAGCTGCTGCCGGAGTAAGCGGTGCGCCTGCGGCGCGCTGGATGTCTCGCGCCCTGCCTTTGGCAGGACACTCGGGTTTGGTAGAGAGGTCTCGTTTCGATTGGAGGCCCGGCGCTGGTGGCGGCGCTGCTGTGGGTATTTTTGCAAAGAAGAAGCCGCAGGCGCGCCCTGATGCTTCTTCTTTGTCCAAATACCCAAAAGCAACCTGTCAGGCGTCGCGCCGGGCGATCCAGTCGTGGTCCGGGTGGTTCTGGAACCGCCATTTGCGCAGTGGTCCGGCCATGACGTTGAGATAGTACATTTCATAGCCATACGGTGCGCCGCAGGGGTGGTGGCCTTTGGGCACCAGAACCACGTCATGATCGGACACGGACATGGTGACGTCGAGGCTGCCATCTTCGGTGAAGACGCGCTGGTGGCCGTAGCCTTGGGCGGGGTTTAGGCGGTGGTAGTAGGTTTCCTCCAAGTAGGTCATGTTCGGGAAATTGTCCTCGTCATGACGGTGCGGCGGATAGGAGGACCAGTGTCCGGCGGGGGTGTAGACCTCTGTCACCAGCAGCGAGGAGGCGACGTCGCGTTCCTCCATCGCGATGGGGTGGATGTGGCGGGTGTTGGTTCCCTTGCCACGGTCCACCAGTTCGATCCACTCTGGCCCGATCTGTGCAGCGGGGTAGTCGGCGATGGCGGGGGCGGAGCAGACTGCGAGCGTGCATTCGGTGGTGGCTGTGGCGGTCCAGTCTGCGCCTGCGGGGAGGTAGACTGCGTGCGGCGCGCCCTTGTCGAAGACGGTCATGCGGTCGCCCAGTTCGCCGAAGTCATGCCCGCCGCCGCTGATGTGGGCCTTGCCTTCGACCAGCACGAGGATGACCTCACGGTCGCCGGTTGTGCCCTGTGCGTGGTCGTCCATGTGCAGGCGCCAGAGGTCAAAGCCGACGTAGTCCCAGTTTGGGCTGTCAGGTGTGCGGGCGTTGGTGACGGTGATCTCATGGACTTTGCCGGTGGTTGCGGTGGGCTTTCGGTGCAGCAGGCTCATCTAGGGTCTCCGGTCAGGGCTGTCGGCGGGCGTCCTGATCTGCCAGCGCGCGGGCGAATGCCTCTGGCGAGAGGCCTTCGGCAAGGGCGCGGTGGAACAGGGCGTTCTGGGTTTCGGGGGCAAGTCCGCCCAGCGGCGGGTCGTTGTCGAGGTTGGTGGGGAAGGAATAGCCCTCTGCGGCAGCGGCGATGGCGGCATTGAGGTTTGCGTCTTCCAGCGCGCCTTGCGCCCTGAGTGACTGGATCGCCGGGTAGAGGACGCGGCACATGGCCGTGCGGTCGATGGTTTCCATCGCCCGCCCCAGCGCCGAGGAGATCTGCAGCAGGTTGGCCATGCGCTGGATGTCCGCGCTGCGGTTTTCGCCCGCGGCGTGGAACAGCGCCGGGTTGAAGAACAGCGCGTCGCCTTTGGTCAAAGGCATCTGGATGCAGTTTTCCTCAAAAAACTCGCGGAAATCGTCGCGGCGGTAGGCCATGTAGCCGGGGCGGAACAGTTGCGAGAACGGCAGCAGTTTGGTCGGGCCGCTTTCCACTGGCATGTCGCAATGGGCCACGGCGCCTTGCAGCGTCATCACCGACGACAGGTCGTGTACATGGGCCGGGAACCGCGCCGCGACCTCCGCCGTCTGGAACCCGAGGTGATAGTCGCGGTGCGCGCTTTGCGCCTGACCGCCGGGGCGGACAAGGTTCACCTGCGCGGTCATCTGGTAGAACGGGCCAAGCCATGCCTCACAGACGGCGGCGATAGCGGTGTTGCCGTAGTAGAGCGCAAAGGCCTGCGGATCCTCGAAACAGTGCTTTTGCAGCGCATTCCAGATCCGCGCATTGCTGCCCGCCTCGGCAAAATGGTCGCCCGCGCCTTTGCCAGCTTCTTGTTCGCGGGCGATGATCCGGTCAAATATCGCGGTGGCCGCGTCGATGGGGGTGGTGTCGGCATAAGCGGTTCGCAGCACCAACACCCCGGCAGAGCGGCCCAGCACAAATCCCCATTCGGCGAGCAGTTCGGCGCGTTGCACCGGGTCGGACAACACACCATTGAGGGCCGCCATGTCATAGATCGGCACGTTCTTGTCCACCGCCGCGGCAAAGCGCAGGTCCGAGGGCGACAGGGTTTGACCGGTGAGCCGCGCAAAGTCCGCCAGATCACAGCTTGTGACGTCGAAATAGGCACTGTCTTTCATGACGATCCTCCTTCGTCGGTGTGTTTTTTCCGGATCGCCTCTGGGTCGAAGGCGATAAAGAACTGATGCGCGCAATAGGTGCCTACAGCTGCGAACAGCGTGGCCCAAAGCGGGTTGCCCCAACTGAGTTCCAGCCCCGCCCAGCCAAGGCACAGCGCGACGGTCACGATCCGCCGCCAGAGGGGGAGGAAAAACGGGTGTTGGACGTCCAATGCGCGATTTTTCATGGGTTTATCCGGTTATTTCCAGCCCGGCCTTGGCGCAGACCTGAACGATGTGTTGATAGCCTTTTTGGGAGTAGTCGTAGGGCGGGGCCTTGGCGGGATCCTGTTCGGCCTCGACCACGATCCAGCCTTTGTACTCCATCGCCTTCAGTTTGTCCGAGACGGCCTGGAAGTCGATGCAGCCGTCGCCGGGCACGGTAAAGGCGCCGGCGATCACGGCATCCAGAAAGCTGCGATCATTGGCGCGCACGTCGGCGACGATTTCGGGGCGGATGTCCTTGAAATGCACATGTTTGACCCGGTGCGACCAGCGGTCCAGCGTGGCCATCACGTCGCCGCCACCGAACAGCAGGTGGCCGGTGTCAAAGCACAGCTGGACCTCGTCCGTGGACCCTTCCATCAGCCAGTTCACATCGTCTTCATCCTCACAGAACGAGCCCATGTGGTGATGGTAGGCCATCGGCATGCCCTGATCCGCCATCCATTTGGCCAGTTCCGAGAGCTTGGCCGCATAGGCCAGCACCTCGTCGCGGGACAGTTTGGGGCGGTCATTGACCGGGGTGCCGATCTGGCCCTGCACGGTGTTGGAGCATTCGGCGTAGACGATGCAGGGGCTGTTGAGGGCGACGAACTGTTCGACCTGTTGGCGCACCGCCTCGATTTCCTGCTGGACGTCGTTGATCAGCAGGTTGCCGGAACACCATCCGCCGCAGAGCGCGATGTCGTATTTGTCGAGGTAGGCGCGCAGGCCTTCGGTGTCATGCGGCATCCGCTGGCCGCGTTCGACGCCGGTATAGCCGATCCCGCGGCTTTCCTTCAGCGCCTGTTCCATCGTGTAGGCGGCGGTGAGGTCCGGCAGGTCGTCGTTCTGCCAGGCAATGGGAGAGATCCCGATCTTGACGCTCATGGTGGTGTCTTTCCGGTTTGGGCCAGTTTTTAGGGGGGTAAGCCGGGCTTAAGCCCGGCCTACGGGACCGGTTCAGCCGCGCTCTTTCCGCGCGGTTTCATATTCCTTGCGGGCGTCCTGCACCTCGGCGCGGGTCGATACCTCGGGCACCGCCACTTCCCACCACGATCCGCCGTGCGGGGTGGATGGGTAGGGGTCGGTGTCGATGACAATGACAAAGGGGCCGGTGGCGTCCTTGGCGCGGGCTAGCGCATCCTCCAGTTCGGCGATGGAGCTGACGTGTACGGCCGCCGCGCCCATGCTGGCGGCGTGCGCGGCGAAGTCGATGTTGCTGGGGTGCTCATGGACGGCGTGGTCCAGCAGGTTGTTGAACTCGGCCCCGCCGGTGCCCATTTGCAGCCGGTTGATGCAGCCAAAGCCACGGTTGTCGGTCAGGACAAGGGTGAACTTGATCCCCATCATGACGGCGGTGGCCAGTTCGGAATTGGCCATCATGTAGGTGCCGTCGCCGGTAAAGCAGACCACGTCGCGGTCGGGCTGGGCCATCTTGATGCCGATTGCACCGGCGATCTCATAGCCCATGCAGGAGAACCCGTATTCCATGTGATAGGCGCCGGGGCGCGGTGCTTTCCACAGTTTGTGCAGCTCACCGGGCATGGTGCCCGCCGCGCACATTACCACCGTGTCGGGTCCGCTGTTCCGCTGCACCGCGCCGATCACCTGCATGTCGGTGGGCAGGGCGTTGCCATCCGTGGGCGCGTCGGTCAGCGGGTCGACCGATGCGAACCAGTCGGATTTCAGCTTTGGTGAGACATCCTCGGCCCGGTAGCTGGCCAGTTCCAGCGCGAGGTCGGTGAGGCCGGTTCTTGCGTCCGATTGCAGTGGCAGCGCGCCGTGTTTCACCGCGTCATAGGCGTTGACGTTCAGGCTGATCAGGGTCCGGCCGGGGGTCTTGAACAGCGACCATGACCCGGTGGTGAAATCCTGAAACCGGGTGCCGACACCCAGCACCAGATCCGCCTCGCCGCAGGCGGTGTTGGCAGAGGCCGCGCCGGTGACACCCACGGGGCCAAGGTTCAGCGGATGATCCCATGGCAGCGCCGACTTGCCCGCCTGCGTTTCGACCACGGGGATGTTGTGCGTCTCGGCAAAGTCCTGCAGTTGCGCGCAAGCGTCCGAGTAATGCACGCCGCCGCCCGCGATGATCACCGGGCGTTTGGCGGCGCGGATCTTTTCCACGACGCGGTGCAACTCGTGATGATCCGGGCGGATGCGGCGCTGATACCATGTTTTCGGCTCAAAGAACGCCTGGGGGTAATCATAGGCCTCGGCCTGCACGTCCTGACAGAATGCAAGACACACTGGCCCGCAGGCTGCCGGATCGGTCAGCACGGCCATGGCGCGGGGCAGGGCGGTCAGCAATTGTTCGGGCCGGGTGATCCGGTCAAAGTAGCGCGTCACGGGGCGGAAACAGTCGTTGGCGGATACTGTGCCGTCGCCGAAATCCTCGGTCTGTTGCAGGACGGGATCGGGGCCACGGTGGGCGAAGACATCGCCCGGCACCAGCAGCACCGGCAGACGGTTCACATGCGCCAGTGCTGCGGCGGTCACCATATTGGTGGCCCCCGGCCCGATGGAGGAGGTGACCATCATCGCGCGCTTGCGTTGCGACTGTTTGGCAAACGCGATGGCGGCGTGGGCCATCGTCTGTTCGTTGTGGCCGCGATAGGTTGGCAGCGTGTCACGCACGCCATACAGCGCCTCACCCAGACCGGCGACGTTGCCGTGGCCGAAGATCGCCCAGCACCCGGCCAGAAAACGCTCGCCCTCCTCGTTCATCTGCGCCGACAGGTAGCGCACCATCGCCTGAGCGGCGGTCAGTCGGATCGTGGTCATGGTTCAGTCCTCCCCGCGTGCGGCGTCCCAGATTCCGCACAGACGTGTGTATTTGTCCTTCATCAGCGCGACTGCCTGCGCGTCGCTTAGCGCGCCGGTCATCCAGCCACGGGCCGCCTCGGCAAAGATCGTGCGCCCGACGGCAAAGCCTTTGACCAGCGGATATTGCGCGGCGACTTCAAAGCTGGCTTTCAGGCTGTCCTCATCCGCGCCCAGCCCCAGCACCACGATACCACGGGTGTGGGCATCATTGTCCTCAATCGCGGCGACGGTCATCTGCCATGCGGCGTCCGAGGTCATCGGTTCCAGCTTCCACCAATCAGGATAGACGCCGATGTCGTAAAAGCGCCGGATCACCCGTGCGGTTGTGTCGTCTCCCACTGGCCCGGCCTTGGACGGGATCACCTCTAGCAGGAATTCCAGCCGGTTGCGCCGCGCCGCGTGGAACAGGCGCATGACGGTGGCCTCCTGCTCGGCCCGCATCTCTGCCGGGTCGTCAGGGTGATAGAAACACAGCACCTTGACGACGTGTTCCAGCGGCCATTCGTTCAGCCCGCCGTAGTCCGGGCCAATCTCAGGCTCCAGCGTCAGGGGGCGGGAGCCGGGCCATTCCACCGGGCGACCAATCCACAGACCCGTCCCGGCGGCCTTGTACAGCGCGTCGCGGCCAAGGCGCGAGTCGACCAGCAGGCCATAACCGTCATGCCCGTCGGCCACCTGCGCGCAGGCCTCAAGGCACAGTGTCTTGAACGCGCCGATCTTGTCCGGCGTCGCGCCCTCCAGATCCTCCAACTGTGACCGGTGGTCAAAGGCGAAGACCCGCATTACCGGCCAGTCGCCCTTGCGGTTGGTGGCCCAGTGGATCTGTTCCAGTTCCGCATCCTTGCGCAGCGCGGGCTGTTTGACGCCGCGTTTCAGGAAAAACTCCAGCTCTGCCCACGACGGGTAGGCGGGGGCGCAGCCGTGGCGCGACACTGCAAAGGCCCCGCAGGCGTTGGCGTAGGTCAGCGCGGTGGGCCAGTCCTGATCGGTCAGCCAGCCCTTGAGCAGCCCGGACATGAAACCATCACCCGCGCCCAGCACGTTGAACACCTCGATCGGGAAGCCGGGGCCGCTTTGTCCCTCGTCCAGCGTGTCAGGCACATCGCCGGTAAAGGCCACGGCGCCCATTGGGCCGCGTTTGCAAACCAGCGTGGCGGCAGAGACCTTGCGCACATGGCGCAGCGCCTGAATCGTATCAGTGGTGCCGCCCGCGATGTGAAACTCTTCTTCGGTTCCCACGATCAGGTCGAACAGATGCAGTGTCGATTGCAGTTTCGCGGTGACTTTTTCCGAGGCGATAAAGCGGCTTTCACCGTCGCCATGCCCCGCCAGCCCCCAGAGGTTCGGGCGATAGTCGATGTCCAGCGCCGTCTGCATCCCGTCGGCCCGCGCGATGGTCAGCGCCTTGAGCACGGCGGCCTCTGTGCGCGGGTGGCTGAGATGGGTGCCCGTGGCGGTCACGGCGCGGGCCTCTTTGATAAAGCTTTCGTCAATGTCGTCTTCGCAGAGCGCCATGTCGGCACAGTTCTCGCGGTAGAAGATCAGTGGAAACTGTTCCTGATCGCGGATGCCCAGCAGGACCAGCGCGGTCAGGCGGTCCGGGTCTGTGACGATCCCGCGGGTATCTACCCCCTCTTTTTGCAGTTCCTCGATGATGAAGCGGCCCATGTGTTCGTCGCCTACACGAGTGATCAGCGCAGATTTCAGGCCCAGCCGGGCGGTGCCCGCCGCGATATTGGTGGGCGACCCGCCGATGTATTTGTTGAAGCTCGCCATATCCTCTAGCCGGCCGCCGATCTGCGCGCCGTAGAGGTCGACAGAGGATCGGCCGATGGTGATGACGTCCAGGGGTTTGCCCATGCGTTCTGCCTTTTCGGATCATCGAAAGAACGGCCCGCTCTCCTCAGTGCGGTTCGTGTTGACGCAAAGTGATCCGACAGGGCGCGCCGGGTCAATTCCCCTTTGCGCGCTTTGCCTCATTCATGAGAGGTTTTGAAAGCGGGTGCGAGAGAGGTTTTGCCTGACAGTGGCGGTGCGGTTTGGGAGCGGTCGCGGCGGCCCTGTGGGCGTGCCGCTGAAAGGCCGCGCAGGTCGCAGGCCGGTCAGTGGTGGGGCGCAGTATCGCCTGTCAGACCGACTCTGGCAGGTAGAGATCGGGTTTGAGAAAGTGTTGGCCCGGGGTGGGGGCCTCTGCCTTTTGTACCGCGTCGATCATCAGCGCGACAGTGTCGTTGCAGAGCTGTTCCAGCGGGGTGGCGATGGACATTTCGGCATAGCGATCCGCCAAGGCGGCACGCGATTCCGGGATCAACTCATGCAGGATCAGCGCCACCTGACCGGGGGCGCGGGCCTCGCGCAGCGCGGCGATGGCGCCCTCCATCCCGCCGCCGGAACAATATAGCCCCCGCAGATCAGGGTGCCGTTGCAGCAGTTCCAGTGTCGCCTCATAGGTCAACTGCCGGGTTTCGAGGTTCACCATCGTGTCGAGAATGGTAAAATCCGGGGCGTATTCGCGGAAATAGCTGCGAAAGCCGGTTTCGCGCAACTCATGCCCATGCCACCTGTAACCTCCGACAAAGACGGCAAGTTTTCCCGGGCGTGCCGCAACCTTGGACATCATGTGCGCCGCGATCCGCCCCGCCTTCATGTTGTTCAGCCCGACATATCCTTGCCGGACGCCTTGGGCGAAATCATTGAGCAGGGAAAAGCAGGGAATGCCGCGCTCTTGCAGCAGGCTGACGGTGTCGGTGATCTGCATATGGTTCACCGCAGAGGCGGCAATCGCGTCACACCTGTCCGCCAGACCCATCATCAGCGCTGCGATGTCACCGGGGCTTTGCGAGGGGGCAAACTCCAGCGCGATCTGACCGCGGATGCCCGGGGCGCGGGCAACGGCCGCCTCCATTTCGCGGGCGGCGTTCTGCCAGAACGGTTGCCGCGCCTTGGGAAAGACAAAGCCAAAGCGCACCTCTGGCAAGTCGGCAAACATCCGTTGCCCGATCAGCGCCGCCGCGTGATAGCCGATCTTTTGCGCCGCTTCATAAACTCGCCGGGCGGTTTCCTCGCGTACCTTGGCGCGCCCGTTCAGCACCCGGTCCACCGTGGCAACGCTGACCCCGGATTCGCGGGCGAGGTCGGAGATGGTGGGGCGTTTGGCCATGGTGTCCTCAGTCTGATGATAAAAGTCGGTCGCACCGTATGATGGTTTTTGCAAGGAATCCAATCCCGGGCGTGCGAGGATGCTGGGAAAGCTGTTGTCGTTTGGCTAGTCCTGAAGGGGCGGGATGGAGGGTATGATGGCGGAATTGGGAATCGGCCTGATCGGAACGGGCTTTATGGGCAAGACACACGCGTTGGCGTGGCGGGCGGCACGGGCGGTGATGGGGGGCGATCTGCCTGAGGCGCGGCTGAAACTGCTGTGCGACACGCCGCGCGACAAGGCGGACACCATGGCGAGGCAGTTCGGCTTTGCCCGTGCGACCGATGACTGGCGCGCATTGGTGCGCGACCCGGGCGTCGATGTGGTGTCGATCACCACGCCCAACGGCTTGCATCACGAGATGGCCTGCGCTGCGTTGAAGGCGGGCAAACATGTCTGGTGCGAAAAACCCATGGCGCTGACACTGGCCGAGGCCGAAGAGATGGCCGAGGTGGCGCGCGCGGCGGGCACCGTGACGATGGTCGGTTACAACTACATCCGCAATCCGGCGTTCCGTCATGCGCAAAAGCTGATCGCCGAAGGGCGGATCGGGCGCGTGGTGCATGCGCGTGGCTGGGTCGATGAGGATTATCAGGCCGATCCGGATCTGCCGTGGACATGGCGGGCGCGCTTGGCCGATGCCGGGTTGGGCGCGTTGGGGGATCTGGGCTGTCATCTGGTGTCGCTGATGGTGGGTCTGTGCGGCCCGATCCAAAGCCTTGTGGCGGATACGCAGATCATCCATGAAACCCGGCCGCTGCCGGATGGCACCGGGCGCGGCGCGGTCGAGAATGAGGATACGGCGACGGCTTTGTTGCGCTTTGCCAGTGGCGCGCATGGGTCGCTGTCGACCTCACGGTCGGCCTGGGGCCGCAAGAACAAGTTGGACTGGGAGGTGCACGGCACCAAGGGCATGATCTGTTTCGCGCAGGAGCGGATGAACGAGCTACAGATCTATCTGAACGAGGGGCCGAAGGCGGAACAGGGGTTCCGCACGGTGCTGTCCAGCCCAGATCACCCGCCGTTCGGGGCCTTTGTTCCGGCACCCGGCCATCAGCTGGGGTTTGGCGATCTCAAGACAATCGAGGCGGCAGAGCTGATGGCGGCGATCCGTGACGGCGTGCAGGCATATCCGTCGATGCAGGATGCGCTGGGGTTTGAGCGGGTGATCCATGCCATCGCCGACAGTGCGCGGCGCGATTGCGCGCGGATCACTTTGTAGCGGTGTCGTCCTCGGGTTGGGGGATGTCCGCCCACAGCGCCTTTTCCACGCGTGGCGGATAGAACAGTGCGCTTGCGCCCAGTCCCGGCGCGACGCAGATGAAATCCAGATAGGGGCACATCATGGTCCCCGAGAGCAGGGCATTGCGATGCGTGTCCAGCATCAGGTCCAGCGCGCTGGCGCTGGTGCCGACTGTCCCAACCGGGTGGCCGGTGTTGGTCAGCATGTGGATGCGATACCCCAACTGTTGCAGCCGGTGCAGCGCGTGGCGGTGGCGCTGGATTTCCCCCTGTTCGGTCTGCCTGCGGGTCGGCCCCTCAATGGCGATGATGGCGGGGCGCACTTTGCGTTGGGCCATGTACTCGGCCACGACACTGATGATGTGACCGTCAAAGCCGTCGGTGTCGGATTTCAGCACGGTGTCCGGTGTCAGCGCTTCGGCAATCTGTTGCGGAGAGACGCGAGGCCCGGCAAAGACTTCACCGCTGTCAGGCTCTAGAGATGAGCCGCCAGTGCCGTGATTGATCGACAAACGCACGCGATCCTGTGCGGCGTCCGGCGCAACAAGCGCATGGCTGAGACGCACATCCGAAAACTGTGACATGTTTCGTTCAAGGTATTCGAAATAGCCCGAATGCGGTTCGATCCCCCAGACTGGACCTTTGGAAAAGCGGCGAAAATGGCTGATCGTGTCACCGATGTTGGCCCCGATGTCGATCAGCGGGCCATCGGACATTTTGTTGTCGTCCAGCAGAACGCGGATCAAGTTCCAGTAGAGGTAATCGTATTGCGGATGCTGCCGCATGATGCGCGGCAGGTGGTGATCGGGTGGCAAAAGCAGATCAGCCGATCCGATACTGAGTTTCTGGTCATCCTGCGCCATGCGTCTTCCCTGTGGGCCGCCTTGTTGGCGCGGGTATAGGCGGGCGCGCCATCGAGGTCACTGTGAAACCAGACCTAGATTTCAGGATCTTCCGCCGCCTTTTCCAGCTTTTCGCAGGCCCGCATCAACGTGTCGAATTCGGCTTCGTCTAGATAGGCCCGCAATCCCATCTGCCGCGAGCGCATGCGCGGAATAGTGCGTTCAAAGGTTTCACGCCCCTTGGCGGTCAGGTCCAGATGCAGCGCGCGGTTGTCTGAGGCGTCGCGGGTGACGGTGATCATCCTCTCGGCGGTCAAGGTCTTGACGCTGCGGCTGATCAGGCCCTTGTCCATTTCGGTCAACCGCGACAGTTGGGCGGACGTGCAGCGCCCGGTATCGCCAAGCACGGCGATGATGCGCCATTGCGTGATGGTGATCCCGGCATGGGCACGCAAGATGCGCGTGGCCTGCGCGCTGAGTTTGGCCTGCACCTTGGCGAGACGGTAAGTGAGGAATCTGTTGAGTGGTACAACCGAATGCGGCACCACGTCGTCGTCGACATCCATGTGAAAAGAGTTCCCTGCCAGCAAGGCGAGGCCCTGCGGTTTCTAATTCAATGCGGTCAGGTTAGCGATGCAACCGAAGATCTGGCAAGCGTTATCGGGTGGGCCCTGATGCGCTGGGTCTGTGGTGTCGCTGTTTCCAATCCAAGGAACGCAGGTCGCAATAGACCCCCGCCCGGGATGGGCGAGGGTCAATTGCGCTGCAAAATTGCGTATCTCAGTACCGGCAGAGCGTACTGGCCGTATGCAAGACGGCACCCGGCGTATCGGGCAACCGCAGGAACGTCACACGGCGATTTTCAGCCGCGCTGGGATCGTATTCGTTCTTCAGAACATATTCCCCCCAGCCGACCGGATAGAGCGGCACACTAAGGTAGGCCCCTTCGATCAGGCGCGTGACAGAGGCAGCGCGGCGCAGGCTGAGATCGCAGTTGTAGCCGTCCGATCCGACAGCGTCGGTGTGGCCGATCACAGCGTAAGAGGTGCCTTGAAGGGCAGGATCGTTCAAAGCGGCAATCAAGCTGTCGATCTTGCCGCGCTGGTCGCCCCGCACCCGGTCGCTGTCATAATCAAACTCGATCGTGACGGCGACGGAGGGCAGCGCGACCTTGCCTGTCTTGGGCGGTTCCGGCGCGTCGTATCTTGGCGGCTCTGGCGGGGGTGCCTTGCTGACAACGACCTTCTTGTTGTCGAGATCCAGCACAAGGGTTTCAAAGGTGACCGAAGGTCCGGCGCTTTCCAGTGCGATACCGCCCGGGTCGATGTCGACGCCAGCGCAGTTGGCGGCGTTGGGGTTGAGCAGGCAGTTGGCCATCTGGCTCTGCGGCTGCGGTTTGATTTCCACCAGCGGATCGTTGCCGGGGATAAAGATTTCGCCGCTCTGCGCATGGCCTGCCACGGGGGGCAGGCCAAGGCAGAGAGCGACGCTCAGGAATAACTTTCGCATCGCTCTCATCTCCTTAGTATTCCCGGACCACGACCGAGATCTGTGCCTTGGTCACGTCGGGGTTGTGTTTGGACACGGCGCGGTAGTCGACGCCGCTGTCAGTCTTTTTGACGTCCTTGGCACCTGCGTTGAGGTCCAGCACCAGGGTCTCGTTCACGATACCCTCATAGTGGTCCTTGGAAACGGCCTTGTGGCCGACCGAGCAGGACACCTTGGACGTGTCGCGGGTCACCTTGTCGATGGCAGCCTGACCGCCGTTGCAGATCGCCAGGATAGTTTCCAGCCCCGGCTCGGAGGTGCGCAGCGCGCCCTTCGGCGGGAAGACATACTGGGTGCCACCCGGGATGACGATGTCGTCCAGACCCGGGAAGGGGTAGAGAACGCAGCTGTCATGATCGTCGTCGATCGAGATCAGCGTCAGGCGGCAGTCGTGGCGCGGTTCGATAAAGACCTGCAGTTCGTCACCGACCTTGTAGGTGGTCTGGTTGGTGTAGACCGTCAGGTGGCTTTGTGCCGCGACCGAGTGCTGGACCGGGTCATAGTCGCCGCCGTATTTCTTGGCGTCGTCGTGGGTCTTGATCGGCTCGTCACCTTTCACGACGTAGTCCGTGCCGGTCGGCTTGTAGTCGTCGTCCTTCACCACATAGTCGTTGGCGGGCGGCACATAGCCGGGGTCGCCGGGCTTGTGGTCGGCGGCGGGCGGAACGTAACCGGGGTCGCCGGGCTTGTAGTCGGCGGCGGGCGGAACGTAACCGGGGTCGCCGGGCTTGTGGTCTGCGACGGGCGGCACATAGCCGGGATCGCCAGGCTTGTATTCGACAGGCTTGACCACTTTGACCTTTTTCACCGGGGCGTAATCGGTGTCCTTGACGATCTGCTTGACCGAATAGCTCAGGTCCGCAGTCACCACATGGTCCGTCTTGTACGGACGGTAGTCGGTCAGCTTGTCCAGCAGGACAGGATAGGCGGCCGTCCATTCATCCCGCGCAATCGGCGAGATATCCAGACGGGTCAGCAGGCCAGCCATGTCATGACCGGCAAATGCCATCCGGCTGCGCAGTTGCTCTGCCGTCAGACCCAGTTCATTGGCGGCCTGATTGAAGTCGACGAAGTAATCGACGTGATAAACGAACAGACCCCGCACCGGCTCCAACCCGGCGGCTTTGATGGACGGCTCGATCCCTGCGCTGGCGAGGGTGTTCAGGAAGGCGTCTGAATCACGCTGGAAGTATTCATTGATGACATCCTTGCCCGGATAGATCGCGTCGATGGTCTGACGCGCCGAGGCGGGCAGCGACAGGTTGTTCAGCGCAACCTCACGCACAGAGTCATCGTTGAAGCGCATGCCTTTGGAGTGGCACGAGATGCACGAGATCCCGTTCACAACCTCACCCGTACCGTCCGGATAGTCGGTGTCACGCACGATGGAGGTCGGACCCACGTCAAGACGCGCGCCGTCGGCAGTGTTGAGGTAGTAGGCGTGAAAGCCGTTGGGCAGGGTAAAGATCGACTCGCCGCCATCGTGCTCAAAGGCAAGATCGGGACCGTAGGCGTCGATCGGACCCAGCGGGTATTCGAAAAAGCTCTGACGCCCTTTCGATCCGGCAAAGTCATAAGACGTCCAGAAAAAGCCGGTTCCCAGAGGGTGGCGTTCGATTAGACGGTTATGCGAGGACACGCCCGAATCCTGAAAGCCGGCGCGGACGACCTGTTCGTTCAGGATGTTGCTGCTCATGCTCATGCCCAGCTTGGCCTCTAGTCCCTGAATCGTGTCAGGCAGACCCAGCATGTCGTAGTAAAGCGGGCTGACAGAGGCGGTCGCGGTGAACCAGTCGGCCCGAATGACGGGGGTCATGGAGCCTGACAAGTGTTGCAGTGAGCCAAGATAGGGGTCGGTGTCGCTTTCCATGGCGTAGGGATATCGTGCTTCGAGATACCCCCATGTTTCATGGGTCCAATCCAGTTCGGGCAGGAAGACGCGCAGCAGGATGCCGTGCTCGTCGACCTTTTCGAACTTGTAGACATTTGCGTTCCAGCTGAGGGCATTCATCAGCTTGACGGTCGCCGCCAAGTAACCTTGGTAGTTTTCGTCCGACACGTCCGGGTCGTTCCACATTGGCCGCATCGAGATATAGCGGATGCGGTCGCGGCGGTTGGTGGGCTGGGCCTGCAAATCGGCATGGGCCATGGCGTACATATCGGCCAGCGAGATGTAGGTCCGCGGTTCTGGTGCGGTGTCGCCCAGCGCGATGATCCAGTCCTGAAGCTGTTGCAGCTCTGCCTCGGTCGGCACACAGCTGGGATCCCAGCAGTTGTCCGGCATGGCAGGCGCGCCGCCGGTGATCACCTGATAAAGTTTGGACTTTTCCGGATCGCCGACCGCGACGAACTTGGGGTCATTCGCCAGGCGGCGCATGTCCAGAACGTGACCAAAACCGGCCTTGGGTTTGGTCAGTCCATCGCCAAGCACACCTTCCTGGTGGCAGTCAGAGCAATACTTCTGCAAGACACCATAAGCGGATTTTTCATAATCGGTTGCGTCGGCTGGCAGCTCATAATTCAGATCTTCTGGATCAACCAGCAAGGTCTGATCCTGCGCCGCAGCGGGCAGGGCGAAGGCGGTCGCCAGGGCGATGACGCTCACCTTCATCAGGTTGTTGGGTTGCATGACATAAGTCTCCTATTGAAAGAGGGCTTGGGTGGAATTCTGATTAACGGCACCGGATGGAAAGGTACTTTTTGGAGGCCCAGCCGGTCACGCCGCCAGAGCCCCGGAACGGGTTCTTGCACTGTCCCGACAGGCACCGGATTTGGGCCCAGTTGCCGCTTTGGTTCAGCACTTGAACGGTGTCGCCGAGATACGTTTCGGAGAGGATCCGACCACGGGTGCTGGCCTGCGACCGGATGTTCAGGAAGCCACTGCCGTTGTTTCGGGTATGGCTGGAATAGCGGTTGAGGTTCACCACCGTGGCCGTGCATTGGGCGACAGGCTGTTCTTTCGGCTTGTTCGAGGCCAGGTAGCGGTTCGACACCCAGCCGTTCTGGCCGTTCGACAGGCGGATATTGTTCCAGCCGTCGTTTTCGCCCAGCACGGTCACCTTGTCGCCGAAATCGATCCGGTTGATGACGCCGTTATGCGTGCCCGGACCGGAGCGGACATTGAGGTGGTCAGTGCCGGTGACATACATCGTGTACGTTTGCACCGGCGGTGGCGGGGTCACGACCTTTTCGGGGGTCTTGAGATAGGTGATCCGGTCGATCAGCACCCGAGAGATACAGTCGGTATTCGCGCCACAACGGTCACGGGTTCCGGTGCGCCAAGCGGATTGCTGGGTCGAGGACACTGCACGGGCCGGTGATTTGTACGCGCGTTCCATTTCCTCATCCAGACCGGCAAGATAGCGGTCGCCGCAGATCGTGCGCTCTGTCGCGTTCAGCCCGCTGGACTTGCACCACCACAACAGCGGCGTCGTGTCGACGACCTCTTCGGGCGGGGCCGGGGGCGGCGGTGTCACCTCGACCGGGTCGGGCGTGGTGCACAAACGCGCCACATAGGACTTGGCAAGGATCGCATAGGGGTGGTCGCCGCAGACCTGAAGATAGGCTTCATAGGCGAAACATTCGGAAAACGCCTTGGCCTCGTCATAGAGTGCATCGCACAGCTTTAGCGCGGTTTCGTCCTTGGCGTCCGGCGGCGGCGCGGTTTCGCCGGTGTCGATAGGCTCGGGCACAGGTGGGGTGGTTGGCGGAGTCGGGTCAACGGCGCCGGGCACAAAGGCAGCTTTGAGCACCTTGGATTGGGCCAGAATGTCCCCCATCGGAATGGCATAGTTCACCGCGTCGCGGTTGGATCCGGCGTGGTGCAGGCCCACCACCTTTTGCAAGGAGGCGTCAATCACCGGTGAGCCGGAGTTGCCGGGCAGCGTATCGCAGGTGTGCAGCAACTGCTTGTTTGAGAGCGCAGGTGCATTGGCACGGCACTTTTCGCGGCTGATGCGCTGCGCCTCTCCCATCGGGTGGCCGATCACCCAGTAGGGGTCATTATCTTGCGGCGTGATAGCGGCCAGATCAAGCATCCCGAATTCGGCCGAGGGATCGCCGATCACCTCCAGCACCGAATAATCCAGTTCCTTGGAGGTTTCGACCGGCGTCGGCACAACTGTGAACCGGCGGGTGCCCTGATCTACGCCGGGCTGGCGGTAGCCCGCCACAAACAACACGGAATCGATACGGGTTGCGCCCGCGCGTTCATTTTCCAGAATGCCGGGCACGCAGTGGTTGTTGGTCAGGATGTGTTTCTTGTCGACGATAAAGGCGGTGCAGGGATAGACGCCGGTGTCGGTCAGGATGTCCAACCGACCCACTGCAAGTCCCAGCTTGGAAAACACGCTGTTTTCCGAATAGTTCAGGATCGGTTCGTTGTTGTAGTCGCCAACGGCGAGTTCAAGGGTGATGTCGCTGCCGCCAGCGGCGGACTGGTTGCGGCTGAGGACGACACTGCCAAAGCTGGTACGGTCGAACCCGACAAAGTCCTGCGCGCGCGCCGGGGTCGACGCGACGGTCGACAGCCCCAAGGAGGCGATCAGTGATGCCAGAATTGCCGACGTACGCACAGCCAGACCCCTTTGGATAAAATTGACGTTAACAAGTTGCCTTCATGTTCCGTCAGAAGGGGGCGTCACGTCAACGAAGGAAAACCCGACCTTCGGAAAAGTCAGGGAAAATCCGGCGTTTGTCGTGCATGAATCGTTGTTTGGCGCGGTCAGACCTAGAGCACCCGGGACAGGAAGGCGCGCGTGCGCTCTTGTTCCGGGGCCCCAAAGACCTGTTCCGGCGACCCGGATTCGAGGATGCGACCCCGATCCAGAAAGCAAACCGTGTCGGCCAGTTCGCGGGCAAAACCCATCTCATGGGTGGCCAGAACCATGGTCATGCCCTCAGAGCGCAACTGGCGAAGGACGTCCAGAACCTCGCCCACCAGTTCGGGATCGAGGGCCGAGGTGATCTCATCGAACAGCATGATCTGTGGTTTCATCGCCAGCGCGCGCACGATGGCCACGCGCTGTTGCTGACCACCGGACAGTTGGTCGGGGTAGTGGTGCATCCGGTCGGCAAGGCCAAAGCGGCTGAACAGCTCTGCCACCTTGGGTTCCAGTTCGGCGCGGCTGGTGCCGTGGACCCGGCGCGGTGCCAGCAGGGCGTTGTCCAGCGCGGTCATGTGCGGAAATAGGTTGAAGCTCTGGAACACCATGCCGATGCGCTGGCGCACCGGTTGGGGGTCATAGCCGGGTTCCGAGATGTCGACCCCGTCCAGCGTGATGGAGCCGTCGTCGATCGGCTCCAACAGGTTCATGCAGCGCAGCAGCGTGGATTTTCCCGACCCGGACGCGCCAATCAGGCAGACCATCTGGCCACCGGTGACCGTCAGGTCGATCCCTTGCAAGACCGGGTTCTTGCCAAAGCTTTTCTGCACGCCGTTCAGGACAAGTGTGGGCATCAGCTGCGGGCCTTGCGCTGGCGGTTCATCAGGTGGTCGGCGTATCGTGTGGCGGGAATGGTGATCGCCAGAAACACCAGCGCCGCGCCGACGTAGGGTGTGAAATTCGCCAGCAGCGACTTGTAGACGCCGGCCTGTCGAAAGATCTCGACCGGGCCGATAAAGGACAGCAGGGCCACGTCTTTTTGCAGCGCGATGAACAGGTTCATGTTGGCGGGCACCACGCGGCGGATCGCTTGCGGCAGAATTACGAAACGCATGGAATCCGAGGACGACAACCCTAACGACAGGGCCGCAGCGCGCTGGCTGTCGTGGATGGATTCGATGCCAGAGCGGATGACCTCTGCCACATAGGCGGCATACACCAGCACCAGCGCCAGAGAGCCCCAGATGTAGGGGGAATTCCATGGGCGCGGCAGGCCCAGACCGGGAATGCCAAAGCCGATCAGGTAGATCACAAGGATCACCGGCAAACCGCGAAAAACATCCGTGTAGACAATCGCCAGCAGCTTGATCGGGTAAAGCGCCGGGGTGCGTAGATCGCGCGCCACAGCCACGGCCAGACCCAGCGCCGCGATGATGGGCGCGCACCAGGCAAAGATCGCGATGTCCATCAGGAACGCGTTCAGCAGGCCCGGAAAGGTCTTGGCAAAGACCGCGCCGTTGAAAAAGCTGCGCTGCACCGCGTCCCATCCGGGGGCGAGCGGCACAAGGATAATGAGGGCCAACAGGACTGCGCCGGTCGATCCGGCGGCAATCAGGTTGGCACGACGGCGCTGGCGCTTTTCGAAGATCTGGCGACGGGTGGGCATGGAATGGCCTGTAGGACGAATTTGCATCGGGGGAAAGGGGGCGCTGCCCCCGTCCCTGCGGGACTCCCCCGGAGTATTTTTGCAAAGAAGAAGCCGGGGCGCGGCGCCGGGCCTGCCCCGGTCCCTGTTATTCGATGACGGGGACGCCGGTTGTGGCCTGAAGCCATTCGGCCTCGATCTCGGCCAGTTTGCCGCTGTCGGATAGCGCGGCCAGCGCAGCATTGACGCAGGCCGTGAGCGGGTTGTCTTTCTCCAGCAGCATGCCGAACTGATCGGGGTTTTCGCTGCGCTCTGGCGGGAACTGACCCAAAACCACGCCGTCATTGACCACAACCGCCGACAGGTAGAGCGCGGTTGGCAGGTCGAACAGCGCGGCATCGATCTGGCCGGCCTGCATGGCGGCGGTCACGTCGACGTTGTCGCCGTACATCATTGGTTGTTTGTCTGGGGCGATCAGATCCATCAGCATCGGCACGGCGGTGGTGTTGGCATCCGCGCCCCAAAGCAGGGTCTTGAGGCTGGAGACTGTGGCCTCTGCGCCGCCGTCGACCACGGCATTTGTCGTCAGAACGGCCATGGCCGAGCTATAGTAGGGGGTCGAGAAATCGACGACTTGCGCCCGTTCCGGCGTGATCGAGAATTGTTGCATGTTGACGTCGAAATCTTTGGCGCCGGGCTGGATCGATTGGTCAAAAGAGGTGCGGACCCATGTCACCTGATCGGCGCCAAAGCCCATTTCGGCGGCGACGGCATAGGCGACGGCGGCCTCAAACCCCTTGCCACTTTCGGGGGCGTCGTCCAGCACCCATGGAAAAAAGGCCGGGTTGCCGGTGGCGACGGTGAATGTGCCTTCGGTCAGGGTCTTGCCCGTGGCGCAGTCGTTCTGGGCAAAAGCAGCACCGGCAAAGCCGCAAGCGAGTGCGGTCATGGTCATGAGTTTCATAGCAGGGGTCCCTGTCGGATTATGGTTATTGCCAGATTTGCCTCCGGGGCGGGCGTTGTCAATTTGATGCGCGCATTTGGCTCGGGGGCTGGTGTTGGATTTGGCGGTCAATTTGTGTTTGGCTTGACCCGGTCTGTTTGGGCGCGGCCCGTCAGCCGGGTTTGTAGTCGCGGTTGGCTTCTGGGTCTGTATCGGCGAAGGGCAGGGCCATCAGGTCGTCCCACAGCGCGGCGGGCAGTTTCATCGCCGCCCAGTCCATCGTTTTTTGCACCCGTTCGGGGCTGGACACGCCGATCACCGTCGAGGTGATGCGCGGGTCGCGCAGCGAGAATTGCAGCGCCGCGACGCCCGTGGGCACGCCGTGGCGGGCGCAGATCTCTTCGATGGCTCGGACGGGGGCGAGGGCCGCATCGTCGGCCACCTGATAGGTGACGCGGGGCATGGCCGCGCTTCCCTTGGCCAGCACGCCACCGGCAAAGGGCGCGGCGTTCAGGATGGCGATGCCCTGATCATAGGCGTAGTCGAACATTGCATCCGCCGAGCGGTTCAGTAGGGTAAAGCGATTGTGTGAGATCAGCGCGTCAAAGGGGTAGGCGCGCAGGATCGGCTCCATCACGTCGAGCCGCCCCATGGCGAGGCCGACGGCCTGAGCGAGGCCCTCTTCCTTGAGCTTGAACAATTCGTCCAGCGCGCCGCCCTCGCCGGTGATCTCATTCAGGTCGCGGGCATGTTCGGGGTCATGCAGGTGGAGCAGGGGGATGCTGTCTAGGTTCAGCGCTGTCAGGCTTTCCTCCAGCGATTGACGCACGCGGGCGGCGTCAAAGCGGCGGGTGTCCATGTCGCGGTCCAGCTTGGTCGACAGGACGAACCCTTCGGGGAGGCCGCCGCGGTCCTTGATGACCTGTCCGATGCGTTCCTCTGACCGGCCAAAGCCGTAGTTTCTGGAGGTGTCGAGGAAGTTCACCGGGCCGTCGAAGATGGCGTTGACCGTGGCGTGGGCGCGGTCCTCGGAGACGGAATAGCCATAGGTGTCGGGCATGTCGCCGAGGGCGGAGGCGCCGAAGCAGAGGTCTGTCACTTCGAGGTCGGTCTTGCCGAGGGCGTAGCGGGCCATGGGGGCCTCCTGATTATCCGGGGTTTGGGGGATTTGTGACCGGATCGGGGCCATGTGGCAAGGGGGGCGTTTGGGGTGTCCACGCGTGGACAGTTTCCACCGTGTGAAATTTCAAGGGGTTACAGAGGCGTTTTCATCATTCGTTAGGAAGTGACCAGAGTAGCGACCCTGCGCCGGGGTGGTCGGAGGATCGCATCAGGACGCTTGAAGGGGCCAGACTCGAAGGCTCGGGACCCTTGCCAAGCGGGTTGCGGGATGTGGTATGTGCGGTCAGGTGGTGGGTAATGACCGCAGAGGGCCCTTGCCGTTGGTTCATCAGACTGTGGCGAACGACGGCTTCCGCGACTGGGCACAAACCCGCCGAAACGCGATAGGTTTTGCCTTGGGTTACTGATCACGCTAACCTATTGATGGGTTGTCGCATCGCATAGGCGGTCAGAAAAAAAACGTTTTGGCGAAGGTAAGTTTTTCTTATTCGTGTAGTGGATAAGGAAGGGAGAACTCAGTTAGCCTGCTGCGGGTTTCTCTATTTCCAGTACAACTCAATGCTGAGAAAGAAAGCAGCTTGACCTTCGCCACTTGCTAATCCGCTGCCGTGTATGTTGCACGGCACCCCCAAGCAGGTGATGTTATGGGTTTCATGCGTTCTTTTCCAAGCTCGTGTGGTGTCGTGGCTTAAGCCGAATTTTCCAACACGTATCTCATCGTCAGGGAAAATGGACAGTACAACCGGCCACATCCTGCTGAAAATGTCACTCTGCCAATCGTCTCCAGAATAGATGATGACCATTGAGCAATTCAAAGGGCCCTCGGGCAAGGATCGGTTAACTGCAAATATTTGTCGCATATTGTTTTCCACAACTGGAATTGAAAAGACAACTCCAGCTCCAGCAGTAGCCATCGGCATGACTTTGTTCGGAGCTCTCAGATAGGGGTAAGAATTACCTCTTGAAATCGCTAACTCGGCCAGCGCAATATCCAGAAGTGATATCCCTTCATCACGAGGTATTCCTCCCATGAAATCGTCCATCATTATGGATATGTTATAGTAAGATTGGGATCTGAAGGAGCGGACACACTCCTCGATGAACTCTCTAGTTTTCTCTTCAGGAAATTTTTCCGCCAAAACGGGAGTGGCGGAGGCGATAAAGACGCCAGATATATAAAGAACACACAATATTTTTTTCTGGATTGATGTCGAAATTGACCTTATGTAAATCACTTCTATGTCCTCCAGAATAAGATCCCGACCTCAATGAAGGTACAGCGCATTGATGTGTTATTGCAAGTGTTCCGTGCACGTTCGCGACGGTTGGGTTTTTTGGGGTTGCGCCTAGGAGTTTTGACCTCGGTGACAACGACTGCTATTGTCCCTTGAACTGACGGTAGCCTTCGAGGGTACGCCGGTTTTTCTGCGCAGAAGTGATCCAAAGCAACAGCGCCCCCGCAATCATTAGTGGAGGCCTGTTTGCATCGGGCGACTATACGCACAGCCTTGTTGGCACATATGTGCACCGCGCCCAGCTAGCAGGGATCAGGCCCCCTCGTAGCGAGTAAAGACCTCGGTCGTGCCGTCGCGGCGGATGAGGTGGACGTCGTAGGCCTCGCGTTGTGCCTCTGGCCCCATGCCGGGGGAGCCGTAGGGCATGCCGGGGACGGCAAGGCCGCGGGCGTCGGGGCGTTCGGCCAGCAGGCGGCGGATGTCGGCGGGTGGGACGTGGCCCTCGATCAGGTAGCCGTCGATGCGGGCGGTGTGGCAAGAGACCATTTTTGGCGGGATGCCGTTGTCCATCTTGTACCGGATCAGCGCCCCGTTGTGCGTGTCCTGCGTGGTGACGGAAAACCCGTCGCGCGTCAGGATGTCGACCCATGCGCTACAACAACCGCAGTTGCGATCCTTGAGCACATGGATTTCCGGCGCGGCGGCATACAGCGCGCCGGGCAGGGTGGTCAGGGTGCTCATGGCGAGGCCCCCCAAAAGGAGGCCCCGGCGGTGAATGGTGTTGGTCATGGTTTGCAGTTCCTGTCTGGTGCTGTCTGACCAGATAGGGGTTCCGGTTGGGGGAAGGTCAAGGGCAGGCGCGTCATCCCCGTGGCAGGGTCATCTCCGGGTCATAGGGGCTGGGGTCGATGACCTTGGCGTTGAACCGTTGGCCTAGCAGGTCCAGTTCCAGTTTGGTGCCGGGGGTGGCAAGGTCCGGGTCGACGAAGCCCAGCGCAAGGTTCAGTCCGGTGCGGAAACCGTAGGCGCCGGAGGTGACGGTGCCGACCACCTTGTCGCCCATCATCATCGACGCACCGGGCGCGGCGCGGCGGTCGGGGGCGGTGTGGCTGAGAGTGACGAGGCATTTGCGCGGGCCGTCCTTTTGGCGTTTGAGCAGGGCGGCTTTGCCGATGAACTCCTTGTCGAGCTTTACGAAGCGGTCCAGCCCGGTCTCGAAGGGGCTGAATTCGGTCAGCAGGTCGGCCTTCCAGTGCAGAAAGCCCTTTTCGAGCCGCATGGAGTCGACCGCGTGGCTGCCAAACAGGCGGAGACCGTGCTTGTCCCCGGCCTCGCGCAGGGCGGTGTAGGCGGCGTAGAGGGAGGCGTTGGGGACGTGGATTTCATAGGCGAGTTCGCCGGAAAAGCTGACGGACAGAACGGTGGCCGGGGCAAAGCCGATGAAACATTCGCGGGCGGAGAGCCAGGGGAAGCCCTGCGCCGACCAGTCGCCGCGGGAGGTGGCGACGAGCACGTCGCGCGCCTTGGGTCCTGCCAGAACGAGGATGGTCAAATCGTTGGTCAGGCTGCGGATCTGCACGTCCTCCTCGGCGCGCTTGTGCGCCATGAGCCAGTCCATGTCGTGGAATTCGGACGCGGCGGCAGAGCCGTACCAGACCCGAGCGGGGCCCCGGTCAGAGGCGGGCAGGTTGGCGAATGTCGCCTCTGCCTTGATCATGCCGTGGTCGTTCAGCAGGTAGCCAAGGCCCACGCGGCCGCCCTTTTTCGTCACGCGGCCACAGCAGAGCCGATCCAGAAAGGCGTGGCGGTCGGCGCCGGTGATTTCCAGCCGGTTGAAGCCGTTGACCTCACACAGTCCGACGGCGGTGTGGACGGCGGTGACCTCGGCGGCGACGGCGTCATGCGCCTCATCGAAACGGTAGCTGGGGGTGATGTGCAGGCCTGGGGCAAAGACTTCGGCCCGTTCCCAGCCGTTGACGGGGCCGAAATGCGCCCCTTCGTTTTGCAGGATCGGGGTCAGGGGCGTGGTCTTGGCCATGCGGCCTGCGGGGCGGTGTTCGTTGGGGAAGTGAAAGCGGAATTCGTTCTGGTAGTCCTGCACGGCGTAGCGGGCGCAGAGTTCGACGTTGGTGTGGCCGGTGTAGCGGCGCGGGTCGATGACCCATGTGTCGTAGCAGGCCTCGCCATGGACGATCTGTTGCGCCAGTAGCCAGCCGTGGCCGCCGCCTTCGCCCAGACCGGCGCGCAGCCCGATGATGCAATAGGCGTTGCGCTTGCCCGGGATCGGGCCGACCAGTGGCGCGCCGTCGATGGTATAGGTGATGGGGCCGTTAACCACGGTGGTGATGCCGACCTCTGTCAGGGCGGGCATGCGTTCGAATGCGCCCTCCAGCACGTCCATCACGCGGTCGAGGTCATCGGGGCAGAGCGCGTTGACAAAGTTCGGGTCGATCCCGTCCATGCCCCATGTCTTGCAGTCCTGTTCGTAGAAGCCGACCAGCAACCCGTTCTTTTCCTGCCGCGAATAATAGTCCGAGATCGGGCAGCGCAGCAGCGGCATCCGGTGGTCTGCCTCTGCGATGGCGGGGATTTCCTCGGTCACGAAATACTGGTGTTCCATCGACATGACGGGGTGATGCACGCCCATCATGGCGCCGACCTCGTTCACGCGGTAGCCGCAGGCGTTGATGACCACCTCTGCGTGGATTTCGCCCTTGGGGGTGGTGACGATCCATGTGTCGTCGGGCAGTTGGCGCAGGGCGGTGACGGGGGTGTTGCGGTGGACCTCTGCGCCCGCCTTGCGCGCGCGACGAGCGAGCGCCTGACAGAGTTGCGCCGGGTCGATGTCGCCGTCCAGCGGATCCCACAGCCCGCCAATCAGGTTGTCGGTGGAGATCAGCGGGTGGCGGCGGGCGCATTCGGCGGCGTCGATCACCTCAAACTCCACCCCCATGCCGCGCGCCATTGAGGCGAAGTGGCGGTAGCCGTCCATATGCGCCTGAGTATTGGCAAGGCGGATGCCGCCGTCGGCGTGGTGGTAGGTGATCGGGTAATCCGGGTCCTCGGCCAGTTCCTTATACAGCGCGATGGAGTGGCTTTTGAGGCCGACCATGGTTTGCGTCATGCCAAAGTTGGTCACCTGCGCGGCGGAGTGCCATGTGGTGCCGGAGGTCAACTCATCCCGTTCGAGCAGCATGACATCGGTCCAGCCCTCTTGGGTCAGATGGTAGAGCGTGGAACAGCCTGCGATGCCGCCGCCGATCACGACAGCGCGTGTGGTCGTCTTCATGGGAACCTCCGTGGATTGCCGGTATCGGCGGTGATTTCGCGGTTTCGGGCAAGGGGTTCCTTGCGACTTTGCGTTTCTGGAAACTGCGATTTCGGATGAGTGCAGGTGTGTCGGGCCGCTTGTCAGGTTTGCCCGCGCGGCGCGTAGTGGCGGCATGGATGATGTTCAGGATCAACGGCCCCTGCTTGGGGGGCGAGGCGGACGACGGCTGGGTGGCCGGGGTGCGCGGCATGTGGCGCGGGCGGCGGGGCCGGCGAACCCGGCACCACCGGGGCAGCGGGGCGGGCAGTATACGCCGCTCACGGATGCCAATCTGTGGGCGATCTACCGCACCGCCAAGCGGCTGTTGGCGGAACTGGGCATGGGGGAGGTGCCCGCGCGACTGCGCGGTGATCTGCTGGCCGCCGGGGCAGAGGCACACGGCGACCGGGTTTTGATCCCCGAGACGCTGGTCGAGGCGGCGGTGGACGGTGCGGCGAAACGCTTTCCTTTATACGGGCGCGATCCGGCGCGGGATATCGAGGTGGGCGGCGACCGGGTGCATTTTGGCACCGGGGGGGCGGCGGTGCAGGTGCTGGATCTGGACAGCGCGCGCTACCGCGCCGCCACCTTGCAGGATTTGCGCGATTTCACCCGGTTGCAGGACGCGCTGGAGAACGTCAGCTGGTTCACCCGCTGTTGCATCGCCACGGATGTGCCGGGGGTGCTGGATCTGGACCTGAACACCGCCTTTGCGCTGCTGGCGCATACGACAAAGCCGGTGGCGACGGCGTTTACCGAGGCGTCCAGCGTCGCGCCGGTGGTGGCGATGATGGATATGGCGCTGGGGCACGAGGGGGCCTTTGCTGCGCGGCCTTTTGTGAAGGCGCATATCAGCCCGGTGATTTCGCCGATGCGCTACGGCGAGGACGCGGTGGATGTGGTCTATGCCTGCATCGACAACAATATCCCGATGTCCTGCATCACCGCCGCCCAGTCAGGCGCGACCGCCCCGGCCCCCTTAGCGGGGTTCCTTGCGCAGTCGCTGGCCGAAACCTTGGCCAGCCTTGTGATGGTGCATGCCATCCGCCCGGGACATCCGATGGTGTTTTCCAACTGGCCCTTGGTGATCGACCTGCGCACGGGCGCGTTTTCCGGTGGAGGCGGTGAGGTGACGCTGTTGAATGCGGCCTCGGCGCAATTGTCCAACTGGCTGGGGCTGCCGTCCGGCGTGGCCGCCTCTATGACGGACGCCAAGGCGGTGGATGCGCAATACGGCATGGAAAAGGGCATGACGGCGCTGGCGGCAGGGCTGGCAGGCGGCAATCTGGTCTATGAAAGCGCGGGCATGACAGCGGCCCTGTTAGGGGCGAGCTTTGAGGGGTTTGTGCTGGACAACGAGATGCTGGGCGCAGTGTACCGCGTGCTGCGCGGGGTCGAGGTCAGCGAGGAGACGCTGGGCTATGGCGCAATCCGCGAGGCGGTGCTGGGCGAGGGGCATTTTCTGGGCTCGGCCCAGACCCACGCCGCGATGGAGCGGGATTATGTCTATCCCCGGATGGCCGACCGCACCGATCCGCGCACATGGGAGGCGGCGGGGGCCGAGGATGCCTGGACCCGCGCCCGGTCCGAGGCGCGGCGTATTTTGGCAGAGCATCGGCCCGACTACCTGAGCACTGCGCAGGAGCGCACTATTCGCGACGCCTTTCCCGAGCTGCGCTAGGCGGCCACGTCCCCGCGCATCGCGCCAATGTCGGCGTTTCCGGCGGTGTGCCCATTGGTGAGTTTGAGACCGGCCAGAGCACTTTCGACATCGGCGGCGTTCCGGCGCATCATAGACGCGGCGGCGGTCGTCTGTTCGACCATTGCGGCATTCTGTTGCGTCACCGTATCCATCTGGCTGACGGCAGAGTTTACTTCGGACAATGCGGTGGATTGTTCGCCTGAGGCCGTCGCAATGGTTGCGGTCAGGCTCGACACCTTTTCGAAGCTGTCTACGATAGCCTGCAAGTTGCGTCCGGCATTGTCGATCAAATCGACCCCTGTGGCCACCTCTTTGGAACTGTTTGAAACCAGTTCGGTGATCTGGCGCGCGGCACCCGAGGCATTGCCTGCAAGCACGCGCACCTCTTCGGCGACGACGGAAAAACCGCGTCCGGCAGAGCCGGCGCGCGCCGCCTCGACCCCGGCGTTGAGCGCGAGAAGGTTGGTCTGAAAGGCAATGTCGTCGATCAGCCCGATGATCCGGGTAATCTGGTCGGACGATGTCTGGATGCGGGTCATGGCACCGGATGCCTCCTGCACTGTGCGGGCGCCCTCCATCGCGGTCTGTGCGGCGTTGGCGGCGACCTGATCCGCCTCAGCCGTGTTTTCAGCCGAACTGGCGACGTTGACCGACAATTCATGCACCGCTGCGGCGGTTTGTTCCAGAGATGCGGCCTGATTGGCGGTGCGTTGCGACAGGTCGTCAGACGCACTTGCGACTTCACCAATGATCTTGCCGAGATTCGCCATGGTCCCCGTGACCTGTGTCATCGTTGCGCGCAGGTTGGCGGTGGCGGCGTTCAGCTTTTGCCGCACATCGTCGAACCGGACGGGATAGTCGCTGTGCTGCGGCGCGGGGATGACATGGGTCAGGTCGCCATCGGCCAATTTGTCGATGGCGGTGTTGAGGTGCGAAAATGCAGCGGTCTGTTCCTCTGCAAGGATGCTGAAACAGGTTTCGACAACCCTTTCGATATCCAGTGCAAACGCACGGGTCAAAACCCCGATCATGTCCGCCAGACGCCCTCGGCTGCGGCGCGGTACCCGCTTGAACAGGGCGGCGATCAGATCGGATGTCGCCAGCGAATAGGCCGACATGTAGGTGTCCAGCGGCAGATTGATCCGGGCATGCGTTCGCCCGATGCGATCGACGGAGGCAAGGTAGTCATCGCCGAAATCGCCTGTCAGCAACCGGCTCCAGTGTTTTTTCTGCGCATTGCGGGCAAAATCCACCCGATCAGGGGTAACGAAGAAAGCGGCGGTGTCTGGATCGCGCAGCGCCCGGGCGTAAAACGCCTTCAAGACGGTGTCGAGTTCGGGGATGAGAAGCCTGCCGACTTCGCGCAATGTGTCCGTATCCGAGCCGTCCAATTGGAATTGCGCGAGCTTCTTTTTTAGTTCGGGTGTCATATCGTGTCCCATCGACTGCCAAGCACTTGTCAGACGGGTTAGACGCCGCAAACGTTAATATCTTATGCGGTGCGGAACAGATCCGGCCTGCCACCGCGCATGTGGTTGATACAAATCTGGAGACTGCGGTACTTTTGGGCGGCTTTGCTCTGAGCGGCCAGCGATCCACCCGGTTTGGTCAGACTGAGACCTTTTGCAACAGCACGTCGCGCGGGGTGTCCGCCTTGGTTGCGTCGTGGATGACGCGGCCCCGTTCCAGCGCGACGAAGTGATCGCCAAGGTCATAGGCGAAGTCAAAGAACTGCTCGACAAGGATGATCGCCATGTCGCCCTTTTCGCGCAGGTATTTGATGACCTCGCCGATCTGCTTGATGATGTTGGGCTGAATGCCCTCTGTCGGTTCGTCCAGCAGCAGCAGTTTCGGTTTGGCGATCAGCGCGCGGGCGATGGCCAGCTGTTGTTGCTGACCGCCGGAGAGGTCGCCGCCGCGCCGGGCGAGGAACTGTTTCAGGATGGGAAACAATTCAAAGATCTCATCGGGGATGTGCCATTCGGATTTGGGGATGCAGGCAAAGCCGGTCTCAAGGTTTTCCTTCACCGTCATCAGCGGAAAGATGTCCCGCCCCTGCGGGACATATCCGACGCCCGCGCGGGCCAGAGCATGGGCCGAGGTGTTCTTGGGCATGTCGTTGCCCTCTATGTTCATCTCTCCCCCAGAGCGCGCATGGGTGCCGGAAATGGCCTTGAGCAAGGAGGTCTTGCCGACGCCATTGGTGCCCATCAGGCAGGTGACGGCACCCGGTTTCGCCTGCATCGAGATCCCGTGCAGGATCTGGCTGTGGCCATAGTGGAGGGTCAGGTCGGAGAGGCTCAGCATGGCGGCGGTGTTCCTGTCGTCAGGACGTGGCGCTGTGACGCGCGGGCGGATGGGGGTATTTGGACAGAGAAGAAGCCCATGGGTCAGCGCCCCAGATAGACTTCGATGACCTGCGGATCGCTGGTCACATGGTCGATGGAGCCTTCGGCGAGGACGGAGCCCTCATTCAGCACCGTCACCTTGCAGTTCAGGCGGCGGACAAATTCCATGTCGTGTTCGACAACAACGACGGCGCGGGTTTTCGCGGCCTCGACCAGCATCTCGGTGGTCTTTTCGCGCTCAGCCGGGGTCATGCCGGCGGCGGGTTCATCGACCAGCAGCAGGCGCGGTTCCTGCGCCAGTAACATGCCGATTTCCAGCCATTGTTTCTGGCCGTGGCTGAGTTCGCCCGCCGGGCGGGTGAGGCTGTCTGTCAGGCCGGTCTGCTCGGCGATCGCCTCGATCCGGTCGGCGCCCTTGGCGGTCTTTTTGTAGAACAGCACGTCGAAGGGGCCGCGCGGGTTTTTCAGCGCCATGGCGAGGTTTTCGCGCACGGTCTGCGCCTCGAACACCGTGGGTTTCTGGAACTTGCGGCCGATGCCTTCGCGCGCGATGGCGGACTCTGACATGCCCAGCAGAGAGATGCCTTTGTCGCCCCAGAGGATATGCCCGTCATCCGGTTTGGTCTTGCCGGTGATGATGTCCATGAAGGTGGTCTTGCCCGCGCCGTTGGGGCCGATGATGGCGCGCAGTTCGGGTTCGCCGATCTGGAAGCTGAGGTTGTTGATCGCCTTGAAGCCGTCAAAAGAGACGGAGACGCCGGAGAGTTCTAGGAGCGTCTTGCTCATGCCTTTTTCCTCACCAGTTTGTCGACGAGGCCGCCGATGCCTTGGGGGGCGAGCAGGGTGACGGCGACGAAGGACAGGCCCAGCAACACCAGCCACCAGTCGGTCCATTTGACGACGTAGAACCCGAGGTTGATGTCGGGCGCGCCGCCGCCGGTGAACCAGCTGGACGCGAGCGTGACAAAGACCGTGCCGAGGACCGCGCCGTACAGCCGCCCGCGCCCGCCGATGGCGACCCAGACCGCAAGGTAGATGGATGCGATGGGGGCGATTTCCGCCGGATTGATGATGCCCGCCTGTGGGTAATACAGCGCACCTGCGATGCCGGCCACGATGGCGGTCAGCGTGAAGACGAAGAGCTTGTAGCTTTCGACGTGGTAGCCAAGGAAGCGCACGCGGGTTTCATTGTCGCGGATGGCGCGGATCACGCTGCCCATCTTGCCGGAGGTGACAAAGGCAAAGAGGATATAGCCGATGGCCAGCGCCAAGGCCGAGGCCCAGAAGAAGGCCATGGAGACAAGGCTTTGCGGGGTGGATTCAAAGCCGGGGATGTTTTGCAGGCCTGACAACCCGTTGTTGCCGCGCAGGCCGCTGTCGTTCTGGAACAGGTAGAGTGAAAGCGCCAGCGTCATCGCCTGAGTCAGGATCGACAGGTAGACGCCGGTGACGCGGCTGCGGAACGCCAGCCAGCCAAAGACCAGCGCCAGCAGGCCGGGGATCAGCACAACCATCATCAGTTGCAGCGGCAGGGAGTGCGCAAAGGACCAGATCGTCGGCAGTTCCGACGCGCCGACCACGCCAAAAATCTGGCTGGCGATGGCATCTGACACCTCTGTCGCACTGGGCGGGATCACCTGATTGGCCATGCTGGCCGAGACGATGACCTCTGTCCTTGCGTACATCAGCCACATGCCGATGGCATACCCGCCGATGCCGAAAAAGGCGAAATGGCCCAGGCTGAGGATGCCACAATAGCCCCAGACCACATCCATCGCGATGGCGACAAGACACAGGCAAAGCGTCTTGCCCAGTGTCTTGACGAAACTGGTTGAGATCAGGCCGGTGCCGGTCGCCTCTGACAACAGCGTTACGCCAAGGGTGAACAGGCCAAGGATGGCGAGAAACCAGAGAACGGAGGGGTTCCGGGAGATGAAGCTGCGGTTCATGTGTGAGCCTTCGCTTTGCTGTCGGCGGTGAGGTCGAGCGTCATGAAGACGCTGTGCGGGTCGCGGGTATAGCCGCCAAACGGGCCGGTTTCCGTGAAACCGAAGGCGGTATAGAGCGCGCGGGCCGCTGCGAAATCCGGATGCACGCCGGTTTCCAGCCAGAGGCCGGTGTATCCCCGGCGGCGCGCCTCTTGGATGATGGTTTCCAGCAGCGTTCGGGCGATCCCCTTGCCGCGTGCGGCGGCGCGGGTGTGCATGGACTTGATCTCACCCTCTGTGTCGGAGAGCGCTTTCATCGCGCCCATGCCGTAGAGCGTGCCGTTCTCGCTGGCTGTCCATACCGTCAGGTCCGGGGTGAACAGGGCAGAGATCGGCAGCCGGTGGCAGCTTTCAGGAGGGGCGGTGCCATCGCAGAAGGTGGTGTGCGTCTCGACCAGATCGGCAAAACCCGGTGTGGGTTCGGTGAGTGTTTCGATGGTGATCATGGCTCAATCCCCTGCTGCGCGGCCTTTGAGGGCGACGATGCCCTTTGGCCGGAACTGGATAAAGAGGATGATGAAAAGGATCATGTAGGTCTGTGCCGCCAGCGTGTTGGACGGGTTGAAGAACTCAATCCCCTTTTGCAGCGTGCCGATCATGAAGGCACCGGCAAGGGTGCCCCAGACGTTGCCGACACCGCCTACGACCACGGTCATAAAGCTTTGCACGATATAGTCCGCGCCCATTTCCGAGGTGACCTTGGCGTAAAGGCCAATGGCGACACCGGCGATCCCGGCGATGCCCGAGCCAAGGCCAAAGGTCATCATCTTGATCCGGTCGGGGTTGATCCCCATCGAGGCGGCCATGCGCGGGTTTTGCGTCACGGCGCGGACCTCCAGCCCCAGACGGGTCTTTTTGAGGATGAAGAGCAGCAGGCAGAGGAACAGCAGCGCCAGCACAAAGATGGCGATGCGGATATAGCTGATGGCGATCACGTCGTTGAACTGCAGCGCGCCATCCAGCCATGCCGGGGAGGTCAGCGGGCGGGCCTGTGTGCCAAAGATGTTTTTGGCCAGCTGTTGCAGTGCGATGGACACGCCGAAGGTGGCCAGCAGGGTTTCCAGCGGGCGATCATAGAGCCAGCGGATCACCAGCCGCTCCATCGCCACACCCGCCCCGAATGTCACGGCAAAGGCCAGCGGCAGGGCGACGACCAGCGACAGGGTGTAATCGGGGATGAACAGTTGCACAACGTAGCCGGTATAGGCGCCCATCATGATGAATTCGCCGTGCGCCATGTTGATCACGCCCATCACGCCAAAGGTGATGGCAAGGCCGATCGCGGCAAGAAAGTAGATCGACGCGAGCGAGATAGCGTCCAGCCCAAGGTCGGCGGCCTGCGACACGGCCACCCGGCTTTGCACGGCGGCCTGGGTCACTTCGGCGGCGTCGGTGATGGCGGCGTCCGGTTCGTCGTAGGCCTCATAGATGGTCCAGCCTGCCAGGGTTTCGGCGATGATTTCAGGCGTGGCGCGGGGCGGAACCGTGCCCTCTGCGGCCAGCGCATCATAGGCGCGCAAGCGGGCCTCTGGTGAGGTCAATTGGGCGGCGGGAATGCCGCCTGCGCGGCCGTTTTCGACGTGGGCTTCCAGCGTCGGGCGGATGCGGGACGGGTCGATCAGCGCGGGGGCGCCCGCCGTTGCGGCGATCATCGCGTAGGCATCTGCCTCTGACAGGTCAGTGCCGGGCTTGAGGATGCGGGCGACATTGGCCGAGGCGGGGATGTCTTGTGCGATTTCTGTTGTTGTCGACAGGACTTGCGACAGGACGGCGCGGCCATCGACGCTGAGGTCAGAGCCGAGCGCCTTGATGGCGGCGATGCGCGCCTCTGGCGTTTCACCGTAGCGGGCTGCGAGATAGTTCAGCAGGCGTTGCTTGCGCAGCTTGAGCGCAGCATCCGGCTCTCCGTCGATCGAGGCGGCCAGCGGTGCGATCTGGCTGGGATCAAGGCCGCGCGCGATGGCGTCAACAGCCCCGGCCCGGCGGGTGATGTCGGGATCGGACAACTGGAACTGCACCAACGCCTCGGAGATGGCGCGGCGCACACCGCCGTTTGGTTTGATCTGGTCAAGGGTGCCGGGATCGACGGTGGTCTGGGCAGGCTCACCCGTGCTCAAGTCGATCAGCGTAACCGTGTCTCCGGTTGTCTCGACGTAAAAGAACAGGCCGTCGTCTTCGCGGGTATAGACCTCTTTTTCCTGCCAGCGTTCCAGAAAACGCGGAACATCGGGCAGGCCAGAGGCGGACAAGGCTTCCAGTACAGGGCCGACAGTCCCGCGAGAGGGCTTGGCGACCTGCGGTTGGTGCTCTTGCAGGATCGTTTGCAGATCCTGGGTAAATCCGGGCGCGGGCAGCCACGCGAAAAATAGAGCCGCAAAAAGGGCACGGAGCATGGATCGGCCTGCCTTTGAGGTTGGGGCGGGCAGGGCGGACATCGCCCTGCCGATTGTCATGCGATGGCGAGGGGCGTGAACGCCCCTCGCTGATCAGAGACGATCAGTAGTTTGATTTGATCTGAACGCAGGTCGAGGTCTCGGTGTTGTACATGCCGCAGCCGAGGTCTTTCCAATCCGACTTGAGCACAGCCGATTCAGGCAGGAAGTCGGTCCATGCGTCGCCGGGAACCGGGTCGGTCTGGCTGATGATGTCGAACTGGCCCTCTGCCGTGATCTCGCCGATCAGGACCGGCTTGGACAGGTGGTGGTTCGGCAGCATGACGGCAGTGCCGCCGGTCAGGTTCGGGAATTCCTGCCCGTACATCGCGGTGCGCACGGCGTCGACATCGGTGGTTTCAGCAGCCTTGACCGCGTTCACCCACATGTTGAAGCCGATGTAGTGGGCTTCCATCGGGTCGTTGGTCACGCGGTCTTCGCCCATGCGGGCTTTCCACGCGGCGATCCATTCCTCATTGGCTTCGCCTTCGGCGGACTGGAAGTAGTTCCATGCGGCGAGGTGGCCAACGAGGTTGGATGTATCCAGACCCGAGAGTTCCTCTTCGCCAACCGAGAAGGCGACGACGGGGATGTCGTCGGCAGAGACGCCGGCGGCGGCCAGTTCCTTGTAGAAGCCGATGTTGGCATCACCGTTGATGGTGCTGATCACGCCGACCTGTTTGCCGTCCTCACCCAGCGCCACGACGTCGGCAACAATTGTACCCCAGTCGGAATGGCCAAAGGGGGTGTAGTTCACAAAGATGTCTTCTTCGGCGATGCCCTTCGACGCCAGATAGCTGGCGAGGATGTTGTTGGTCGTGCGCGGATAGACATAGTCGGTGCCGAGCAGAGCGAATTTCTCGACGCCCAGTTCCTCAAGGAAGTAATCCACGGCCGGGATCGCCTGCTGGTTCGGGGCGGCACCGGTGTAGAAGACGTTCTTGGAGGATTCTTCGCCCTCGTACTGGACCGGGTAGAACAGCAGGCCGTTCAGTTCCTCAATCACCGGCAGCACGGATTTGCGCGACACGGAGGTCCAGTTGCCGAACATCACGTCGACCTCATGAACGGTCAGCAGTTCGCGCGCCTTTTCGGCAAACAGCGGCCAGTCAGAGGCCGGGTCGACCACAACGGCCTCCAGCTCACAGCCCAGCAGACCACCGGCGGCGTTCTGCTGTTCGATCAGCATCAGCATTGTGTCTTTCAGCGTGGTTTCAGAGATCGCCATGGTGCCGGACAGCGAGTGCAGAACGCCAACCTTGATTGGGCAATCCTGGGCGCTGGCGCCACCGGCAACAAGGGCCAGCGTGGCGGCACCGGACAGCAGTTTCGTGAAACGGTTCATTCTTGTCTCCCCGCGGGTGAGCCTCCCTTGTCCCGGCTTGGCCGAGACACTAGGTCATCCCCCGCAACAATATGTTGCATCCAGTGTGGCGGCCTGTTCGAGCTGCAAACCTTTCAGGTCGTCACACACCCTTTTTTGCCGATCTGACAGCAGCACGGCTTGGGTGCCCTGAGTCATTGGTTGAGGTTGTCCCTTGGTCAATCGCGCGGCGGTTCCGGGCGTGGCGGTAATCCGGATTGCCTAATTATTGGTCTTAAACATGCGTTATCGTCTAATTTTTATGCGTTTGTGTGGGCGGACTCGTTAACTTTTGCCCCAAGAGCTTTGCAAAGGCGGACCTGTGGTGGCGGTATCAGCCAGCGACAGGTCGCGGATGGGACAATGACACTGCATATGCGCGAAAAACAGGCGGCCATCGTGCCCAAGGCGGATATCCTGCCCCGTGCGCGCGGGTCGCTGGACCTGACGACCAAGCCGCGTGGCACCCGTTCGGCGATTGACCGTCTGCGGACATCTGGCTGTGTGAGGGTGTTGTTTCCGCGCAGTGAAAAGGCCGTCGAGGCGATTGTAATCAACACCTCCGGCGGG
>TARA_R100000789_G_scaffold14655_5_pt1 | contig 62496 bp, 56 predicted proteins | sample TARA_R100000789 | Tara Oceans TARA_R100000789 (sample SAMEA2623403) | marine metagenome | biome: marine biome (ENVO:00000447); feature: mesopelagic zone (ENVO:00000213); material: "saline water (ENVO:00002010), including plankton (ENVO:xxxxxxxx)" | depth 450 m
GCAGCAACTGCGCGATCTGGCGGGTGAACCTGCCTGATCCGCGTGGTGCTGTGCCGCCGGGTTAACGCCCCGTACGCCGCCCGGTCACAGGGGCGTCTTTGTCACCAAAAGGTAAATTCGTCTCTGTAACCCCTTGATCTTGCGTCGCCTGCGGTCTGTCCACGCGTGGACAGGCTTCAGGCTCGCTGGGTGATCCAAACCCCCAGTACCATCACCGCAATCCCCGTGGCACGGGTCAGCGTGAGGGGCGAGAGTCGCGCTCCGAACAGTCCGAAATGATCAATTACGGCGGCACTGATCAATTGCCCGACGAGCACGAAAAAGATCGCGTTCCCTATCCCGAATTTTGGCGCGATCATCGTCACGGACAGAACATAGAAGGCCACGAAACACCCGCCCAGAAACAGATGCCGCGGTGCCTCTGTCACGCCTCCCAATCCCTTGGCCCCGCTCGCCAGCCAGACCGCGAGGGTCGAGGACAGCGCCACACAAAACAGCACCACCGCCGCCGAGACGGGCGACCCCAACCGCATCCCAAGCGCAGCATTCAACGCCGCCAGCGTCGGAATGCCGATCCCGGCCAGCAGCATCACAAGGGCATATTGGCTCATGTCCGGTCTTTCATTCATTCAGCAAGATAAAACGTCGCGCTGGCCGCCGCCACCGGGACCGCATCAGGCAGGCGGATCAGCGTCGCCTCGGCAAAGAGCAGTGCCCGCCCGGCCTTGATCACCCGCGCGGTACAGCGCACCCTATCGCCCCGCGCGGCGCTCAGAAAACGCGTCTCGAGGTTGGTGGTGGCCACAGGTTTGAACGCGCCCAACCGCCCCGCGCAGGCAAACACCATCGAAGTGTCCGCCAGCGTCGCCAGCGCCTGCCCGCAAACGATCCCGCCCACACGGGCGATCTCGGACGTGACAGGGATCTCCAGCACGGCCGCCTCTGGCCCGATTGCAGTGATGGCTGGCTGCAACGCTTGCACCCAAGGTGCGAAATTCTCTTCCAACAGGCGCTGCGCGGTGGCAGGATCAAGCATGAGGACCTCCCCTCTGTCCGGCGGCGACTATGACCGGACCTGAGGCGGCTGTCACCACCTGTCGGGCGGTGACTGGTTTCCTCGGGGCGACAGGCCGTCCCTGAGCGACAAGAACAAGAACGGAGCGGGACATGTATATCAAGGCACTGGCCGTAGCGGCGCTGATGACAACGACCGCCTGCGCGCCATTCTGGGGCAACAAGGATGGCACAAGCCGGGCGTGGTTTGCCCCGTCGCGGTCGGATCTGGTTCAGGTGGACGTTCACCCCGGGGCAGAGGCCTATGCCGCCAATTGCGCCTATTGCCATGGCGATACCGGGCAGGGCGACGGCCCACTGGGAGCGGACCTGCCGGTTGCGCCGCCAGACCTGACCGGTCTTGCACTGGCCAATGGCGGGGTCTTTCCGGCGGAAAGGGTGTTGGAGACGATCCATGGCTATCCCGGTAAGTTCCATCGCGGCTCGATGCCGGAGTTTGGGCAGGAGCTGAAAGGCCCAGTAGTGGAATGGCGCGCGCCTTCGGGCGAGATCATCATGACGCCCGTGGGGTTGATGGATGTGGTTGCCTATGTGGACAGCCTTCAGGCAGATGAAGGCAGCTGACAGGCCTTGTTCCCGACGCCACGCTTTGGCACGAGGCGGGATGAGATACGGAAATTTGGGGGCAGAAATGCACAGGGTGATCATCGGGCTGGCAGCGGCATTGGGGCTGGCCGGCTGTATGGAAGACGGGGCCATGCCCGAGGCGCAGGATGGGCGCGCGCTGTTCATGACGAATTGCGCGGTCTGTCACGGGGCGGACGGCAAAGGCGACGGGGTTATGGCGCGGGCGATGAAGACGCCACCCAAGAACCTGACGCTGATCCAACTGCGAAATGGGGATGTTTTCCCGCGCGCCAAGATCATGTCGACCATCGACGGCTATGCGCGATCTGATCTGGCCGGGCCGGGGATGCCAGAGTTCGGCGCGTTGCTGGACGGCGATCTGGTGCCCTACGACAGTGGTGATGGCAAGCCGACGCCGACGCCGCGCAAGCTGGTGGCGCTGGCAGAGTATCTCGAATCGATACAGGCGCGTCGGACGCCCTGACGTTGTTACAGTGCGTGCGGGTGTTTGTCGGGCGTCGTGCGGGGCTCGTCCCGACCCTGCGGGCCGCAACATCGCCCGCCCGCCAACCCCGCCGGGGCGCGCCTGACGGCGCGCTTTTCGCTTCGCGATTCACCCGTGAACAGGCTGGCGGTGCGGCGCAGGCCTATGCGGCGACTGCCTTGCGCACCATGTCACAGTAGAGATCCTGCACTTGGGAGACGCCGAGGCGACCGCCGGGACGATACCAGGTGGTGATTCCGGTCAGCATCGCGATCACCGCAAGTGTCGTTAGCTTGGTGTCTGCGACGTCGAACAAGCCCGTGTCGCGGCCTTGACGTAGGATGTCCTCGAGCGCGTTTTCGTAGTCGCGCCGCAGTCTTTCGATCACGGCGAAATGGTCTGGCGTCAGGTTGCGCAGTTCCATGTAGGCGATGAATACCAGCTCTGGCCGTTCGAGGTGAAAGCCGATGTGAAAGCGTACGAAATCCTCTAGCCGGGTTTGTGCGGTGCCGGTTGCGGGTCGTGCGCGCCATTCGGTCAGCAGGTCGTCCATGTGGTCACGCATCAGCGAGAACAGCAAAGCCTGCTTGTCGGGGGTGTAATTGTACAGCGCGCCCGCCTGCAGACCGACCTCTGCCGCGATCTGGCGCATAGAGACGGCGGCATAGCCGCGCTCGGCGAACAGCCGAAGTGCGGCCTCGCGGATGCGCGGGCCGGTGATCTCGGAGTGGCTTCCCTGGGTGCGTGCCATGGCGGACATGGTTATCTGAACATACGTTCAGATCAAGCGGGATGCTTGCCAGTTTGCGCAGGCTGGGGCATGACAGTCACATGCGCAAAACGTCGTGTCATTTGCTGATCTGGCTGGCCGCTTCGGGCGGCCTCGTCGGTTGCACCCAGTTTCCTGAACTGGATGCCGTGGCGACGCCCGGTGTCGCCACCGCAGCCTATCCGGATTTCCTGCCGCTGGGAGATTTGCTGAACGGCGCGGTGCCGCGGGCCTCGGCGGCAGAGATTGCCGCGGTCGAGGGGCGTGTCGGCGCATTGCGCGCGCGGGCAGATCGCTTGCAGCGCGTGTCGATTGCGCCGCGCGGCGTTGACGGGCGTGTGGCGCGGTTGCGGCGCAAAGCCGCGGATTTGCGGGCGCAATAGTCTGGGCATTTGCCTTTTCAAAGGGCGGGAGGCGGTCCGACGGCTGACCGTGCGTTGCATGCTCTTGTCCCTGCGGCTGCTTGGCGATAACCGGGGCTGTGTTTGATCCAGGCAAAACAGGAGCCCGTCCCATGTCCCAGCCACTTCGTCTTGGTATTGCCGGTCTGGGGACCGTGGGCACCGGGGTCGTCAAGATCCTGCGCCAGAAATCGGTCCTTTTGGCAGAGCGCGCCGGGCGCGCCATCGAGATCAGCGCCGTGTCCGCCCGGACGAGGGACAAGGATCGCGGCGTGTCGCTGGCGTCTTACGCATGGGAAGACGATCCAGTTGCACTGGCGACACGCGATGACGTGGATGTCTTTGTCGAACTTATGGGCGGTAGCGATGGACCGGCCAAGGCCGCTGTCGAGGCGGCGCTGAAGGCGGGCAAGGATGTGGTCACCGCCAACAAGGCGATGTTGGCTCATCACGGGCAGGCCTTGGCAGAGCTGGCGGAATCCACCGGCGCAGTACTGCGGTTCGAGGCGGCTGTGGCCGGGGGTATCCCGGTCATCAAGGCGCTGACCGAAGGACTGGCCGGCAATGAGATCGAGCGCGTCATGGGCGTGATGAACGGCACCTGCAACTACATCCTGACCCGGATGGAGGATGGCGGTCTCAGCTACGATGAGGCATTTGCCGAGGCGGATGGGCTGGGCTTTCTGGAGGCGGATCCGCAGCTGGATGTGGGCGGGATCGACGCGGGGCATAAGCTGTCGCTGCTGTCGTCGATTGCCTTTGGCACCCAGGTGGCGTTCAGCGCCGTGGAGCTAGAAGGGATTGGCAGTGTTACCATCGAGGACATCCGACAGGCAGCGGACATGGGATTCCGGATCAAACTGCTGGGTGTGGCGCGGATGACGGGTCGTGGGCTGGAGCAGAGCATGGCACCTTGTCTTGTACCTGCCAATTCGCCGCTGGGACAGTTGCAGGGTGGCACCAACATGGTGGTGATCGAAGGCGATCAGGTTGGTCAGATCGTGATGCGTGGTGCGGGGGCGGGCGAGGGCCCGACCGCCAGCGCCGTCATGGGCGATGTCATGGACATTGCGCGTGGATTGCGGGTGTCGACCTTTGGCAGGCCTGCCGGGGCGCTGAAACCGGCGGTGCCTGCCATGGTCTCGACCCCGGCGCCCTACTACCTGCGCACGGCGCTGGCGGACAAGCCGGGCGCGCTTGCCAAGGTGGCCACAGCATTGGGTGAGGCGGGCGTGTCGATCAACCGGATGCGGCAATACGATCACACAAACGACAGCGCCCCGGTTCTGATCGTGACCCATCGCACCACGCGCGCCGCACTGGATCAGGCGCTGGCCGGTATGGAGGCTACCGGCGTGATGATGTCATCGCCGGTCGCGTTGCGGATCGAAGAGGTCTGATCCGCACCGGCGCGCGGTGCGTCAGGCGAGGTTCAATTATTGCGTCTGGCCTTTCTGGGCATGTTTGGTCATGGACCGGGCAAAAGTGTCTGTCGACCTTCCTTTGCCAAAGGGGCGGTTCACTGGGCACGGGCCGTGCATCCACCACAGCTGTACAGTCGCGACCCCGCTATCCCCTTGCGGCTTTGTCCCGGCACGGGGTACTCAACAGGAGACGCGGCTCTCACGAAGGATTTACGGCGATGTCCACCCCAATTGATTTCAATGACCGAATGCTTTCCCTGGGCCTGGCCCGCGTGGCCGAACAGGCCGCCATTGCCAGCGCCGACTGGATCGGCCGCGGGGATGAGAAGGCCGCAGATCAGGCCGCTGTCAACGCCATGCGCGAGCAGCTCAACAAACTGGATATCAAAGGCGTCGTGGTGATCGGCGAGGGGGAGCGCGACGAAGCCCCCATGCTGTATATCGGTGAAGAAGTGGGCAACGGCAACGGCCCCGGCGTGGACATTGCGCTGGACCCGCTGGAAGGCACAACACTGACCGCCAAGGACATGCCCAACGCGCTGACCGTGATTGCCATGGGACCGCGCGGGTCGATGTTGCACGCGCCGGATGTCTATATGGACAAGCTGGCCGTCGGACCGGGTTATCCCGAAGGCGTCGTGACGCTGGACATGTCGCCCGCAGAACGGGTCGCGGCGCTGGCTGAGGCCAAGGGCTGTTTGCCGTCCGACATCACCGTCTGCATTCTGGAGCGTCCCCGGCATGAGGAGATGATCGTCGAGGTCCGCGCCACTGGCGCGTCGATCCGTCTGATCACCGACGGCGATGTGGCCGGCGTGATGCATTGCGCCGAGCCGCATCTGACCGGCATCGACATGTACATGGGATCCGGTGGGGCACCCGAAGGCGTGCTGGCGGCTGCGGCACTGAAGTGCATGGGCGGTCAGATCTACGGACGCCTATTGTTCCGCAACGACGATGAACGCGGACGCGCCGCCAAGGCCGGAATCACCAATCTGGACAAGGTTTATACGCGCGACGAGATGGTGACGGCGGATGTCATCTTTGCCGCGACCGGGGTTACGGGCGGGACATTGTTGCCCGGCATCAAGCGCGAAGTCGGCTGGATCACGACCGAGACTTTGCTGATGCGGTCCAAGACCGGATCGGTGCGGCGTATGAACTATCGTAACCCGTTCAACCCGCAGGGCTGATCGACACGAGCGGAGGCGGTTTGTCGTCGTAAAATCGTGTTTTTTTTGGGGGGGGACGCCGCCTCTGCGGGCGGTCCCCCGTGGGAATTTGAACAGAGAAGAAACCGGGAGAAGCCTTGTCCTATCTGGGGGTGGAGAGCAGTCTGACCGGGCGGCGCTGGGTGGGTCCAGGCCCGGAAGAGACGCGGCAGGCCGAGAGTTTGGTACAGCGGACAGGGCGTGCCCACGCTCTTTGCGCCGTGCTGGCGCGTTTGGGTGTGACGGCAGAGGACGTTGACGACTATCTGGCGCCGACATTGCGGGCGCTTTTGCCTGATCCGCGTTCCCTTAAGGACATGGAAACTGCGGCGGCGCGGTTCTTGCAGGCCGTGTCCCGGCGCGAGCGGATTGCCATCTTTGCCGACTATGACGTGGATGGGGGCACCTCGGCGGCGCTGCTGATCGACTGGCTGCGGCAAATGGGACAGCGGGCGACCTTGTATGTGCCCGATCGGATCGACGAAGGCTATGGGCCAAACGTCCCCGCAATGCGGAAACTGGCCGAGGCGCATGACCTGATCATTTGCGTGGATTGCGGAACACTGTCGCATGACCCGATTGCCGCGGCCAAGGGGGTGGCAGAAGTGATCGTGCTGGACCACCACCTTGGGGGGGAGACTCTGCCAGATGCGCTGGCGGTCGTGAATCCCAACCGTCAGGACGAAGATGGGGCGCTGGCGCATCTGTGCGCCGCTGCGGTGGTGTTCTTGATGCTGGTCGAGTCTGGTCGGCAATTGCGCGACGCGGGAACAAAGGGCCCAGACCTGATGGCCGCGCTGGATCTTGTGGCGCTGGCCACAGTGGCAGATGTGGCACCACTCAAAGGTGTGAACCGCGCCTTTGTGCATCAGGGGTTGCGGATTATGGCGCGCCGGGCGCGGCCCGGACTGGTGGCACTGTCAGATGTGGCCCGGCTGGAACGCGCGCCTGCGGCGTATCATTTGGGCTATGTTCTGGGGCCGCGTGTCAATGCGGGTGGCCGGATCGGGAAGGCGGATCTAGGTGCTCGTTTACTGGCCTGTGACAACCCGGTCGAGGCACAGGCCATGGCCGAACAGCTGGATTTGCTCAACACCGAACGACGCGAGATCGAGGGGGCCGTTCGTGAGGCCGCATTGGCGCAGGCGGAGGCGCGCGGGTTGGACATGCCATTGGTCTGGGCGGCAAAGGAAGGCTGGCACCCCGGTGTCGTGGGTATTGTCGCCTCGCGTCTGAAAGAGCAGACAGGGCGTCCCTCAATTGTGATCGGATTTGATGGCGACGAGGGCAAAGGCTCGGGGCGTTCGGTGCCGGGCGTTGACCTTGGCGCCGCGATCCAGCGGCTGGCGGCCGAAGGGCTGCTGGTCAAGGGGGGCGGGCACAAGATGGCCGCCGGGCTGACCGTGATGCGCGATCAGCTGGAACCCGCGATGGCGCGCCTGTCCGAACTGCTGGAGCGGCAGGGCGCAGGGCAGGGCGGTGCTGCGGATTTGCGGGTTGATGGCCTGTTGATGCCCGGCGCAGCCAGCGTTGAACTGGTCGAGCTGTTGGAAAGCGCCGGACCGTTCGGGGCGGCGGTGCCGGGGCCGCGTTTTGTGCTGCCGGACATGCAGATCCGCTATGCCAAGAGGGTGGGCAGCGCGCATCTCAAGCTGACAGTTTCAGACGGAATTGGGGCCTCGCTGGATGCAATTCTGTTTTCCGCGTTTGACGGCCCGTTGGGACCGGCTTTGGAGTCCCATCGCGGCGCGCGCTTTCACCTTGCCGGCAAGCTGGACATCAATTTCTGGCAGGGTCGATCTACGGTGCAATTGCGCCTTGACGATGCTGCTCCGGCGGCGCGGACCGCGTGAGGGAACCTCTTTTGCGGGGGGTGGAAAACGGTCGGAGAAATCTGCATTTTCCGCTTGCAAGCATCGCGCGCATTTCATAGAACCCGCCTCACGCCGCAGGGCTGGCACGCAAGCCGATACTGCTGCGTATCAGAGTGGCCCGTTCGTCTATCGGTTAGGACGCCAGGTTTTCAACCTGGAAAGAGGGGTTCGATTCCCCTACGGGCTGCCACTTTCCATTTTTCGACACGCTTTCGTGCTCTGCTATCCCAGATGTTCACGTTCTTTAGGCGTGACAGACTCTGACGATATGTGACGGTCTTCGTGCGGGGAACCAATTGACAGTGGCAATGGTTTTGTTTCCGACATGTCCGTTGTTTGTCAATCGGACGCGACGGTATGGAGAACAGGGCGATTTTTCCGATTTCTCGCTCTGGCCAACGAAACGGCAGACGAGCTTCTGTCCCGTCTGCAACGGACATGTTGCCAGCCCGCTGATTTCATTCGAAGGGCGGCGCGGACGTAGAATGATCAACTAGTAAGATCTGGTCGCGTGGTGAAATCTTAGCGTGCCTTCCAACGAACAGGCAGTTACCGGACTGGACGTGTAGGTGGCTGGAAACGCTCACGTTTCGTCATTTGGCGAAACGAGCAGGCTGATGATCACCTGCCGATCTTTTCCATGCTCCATCCCACCGAGAAGCCGTGCAGGATGGTCGATAGAAAGATCGTCAGTGCCGTTATGATCCAAAGATCGGACAGGCTATCGTGGTTGGTGTGGCTCGTGGCAAAAGCCAGATAGTAAATTGATCCGATTCCACGCACGCCGAAGATTGCGACGATCGCACGTTCCTGTCGGGCGAGTTTGCATCCTATCAGCGATACCCAACCAGCCAACGGCCGAACGACTAGAATAAGCAGGAGCGCAATGGCGACATGGCTCCAGTCCAGATCGGCCGACAGGGCAGGCAGTACGGCGCCAAGCGCGATCAACAACAGAGCGGTCAGGGCGTGTTCGATGGATTCCGAGAAATCGTGCAGATGCCGATGGTATTCATGCTCGCTTTCGACACGTCTGAGCGACAGGCCCATCGTGGCCACAGCGATGAACCCGTAGCCTTCCGCCAATTCGGTTGAGCCGTAGCATAGAAACACCCCTGCCATCGCAATTACCCCAGATCCGGTGTCGGCCAGGCGGGTGCGTTTGGGCAGATTGAACAGGATCTGCCCCAACAGCCATCCCCCGGCGCAGCCCATCACGGTTCCGACAGTGATCCGATAGATCACGTCTTCCATCACCCAATGCAGGCCCCATGAATCCGGGTTTAGCCCCTGTGCCATGACGATTAGGCCAAGATAGACAAAAGGAAACGCCAACCCGTCGTTTAAGGCGGCCTCTGTGGTCAGGGAAAAGCGCACCGGGTGCTCGTTTCCCTCATGAGGTGGTGCGATCTGGACGTCGGCAGCAAGAACCGGGTCCGTGGGGGCCAGTACAGCAGCGAGCAGAACGGCACCGCCTGCTGTCAGTCCACCCAGGAACACGCCCAGACAGGCAACCGCCGCGATCGTCAACGGCATTGCAACGAGAAGCAGCCGCATGGTCGGCAGCCATTTTCCCCACGGTCGAAGCCTGTCCACCCGCAAGCCCGCCGCAAACAGCGCCACGATGACGGTGATCTCGGCAACGACCTCCCACGGCAGCGGGCTACTGCGCGGATCTGGCGGTGTGGGCAATACGGGTATTGTCAGGGCGGCCACAGCACCAAACAGGATCAGCATAGGGGCGTAGGCCGGTTCACGAGATGATACGAGCCTTGGAACCCAAAGGGCAAGGATGACGAGAAATCCGACAACCGTCAGTGTCAGATGATAGGTTTCGAAGCCGAAGAACGGGTCATCGTCCATGTTTCACCGGGGCAACACCTTTCAACAGCGCCTCGTCCATCCGTTCACCGTAGAGCACCGAGATATTGCCGGTCGTTTCCAGCACCGCGGCACGAACAGAGGGCAAATGAAGCGCGTTCGCTTCGCGCAGTTTTGCCATCAGATCCTCCTCGGCCACGCGGGTTGCCCGCAAGGTATCGTGCTGTACAGCACCATCTTTCACGAGCAGGACCGGCGTATTCTCAACCAGCGAGTCCAGACGCGGTGACCATCGTCGAAGCCGGGAGACCGAATACTGAACGGCGAACAGGCAGGCCATCGCCGTCAATGTCTGCAAAAAGCCGATCCATTCTTGCGATTGCGATGATCCCGCAAGGAGCGACCCCATGGCGATTGTCATGACAAAATCAAAATTGGTCAATTTGGAGAACGACCGCAGCCCAACGATGCGAACCAGCACTATGATCCAGGCAAGCCCGATCCCGCTCAACAATGCACCTTTGGCAATAGCGTCGACGACGGGTGCTTCAAAAAACATTCCATTCTCCTTCTTTTCGGTCGTTTCGGCGTTCTCACCGGGGGCTGGGCATGGGTCTGCTTTCTGTCAGTGGTGCTCTTGAAAAAACGTCCTGTTGGCACTTGCCGGTGCCAATGGGAGGCGCATAATTTTTGGCATCAGAGCCGTTTATTCCAGTCGCTTCACCGCCGGGATGTATCCCGACAGCTGGTGAGGTCGGACAAATAGCGGGAAAGGGCATCGTCCCAGCCTCCTAGCTTTGTCCGCTAATTCGCAATGCGCCTCGCAATGCGCGCGCTTGCAGCGGTTCTGTCAAAGTTGGCTCTGCTCGAAATCCCATGCGTCGCATGGCGTCGCTTTCGCGCGGATGTGGCGCGCTCATAACCGAATGCCACATCAGGGCGGCAAGGCTGCGGGAATTGCCCGCCGCACTGCCCAATCTGCCAAGGGCGGGCAGTAGCACTCGTTCAATGTCGTCAAAATCGGTGCCCAGTGGAAAATCCGGAAGCAGATGTTTCCGGTGCGGGGTCAACCAATCCCTTAGTTTCTCAGGTGTGTTGGTCCGATGTGCGGCCGGCACTGAGGCGTCGGCGGCAATTTTGCCCGCGGCTTTTGCCTTTTGCAGCAAGTCGTCCTGAAAACGGCTGTCGGCGATGGCGATCAGGCGCAGGATTACCTGCTCATCAGTCTGGCCGCGCAGATCTGCCGAACCATATTCCGTGACCACGATATCGCGCATGTGACGCGGCACCGTGGTCAACGGCAATTGCCAGACGATGTTGGACGTCACCTTGCCACCGCTGGTGCGCGTCGCGGGCAGGGTCAACACTGCCCGACCGTCGTCCAGCGCAAAAGCCTGTTCGAAAAAATTGAACTGTCCGCCGACGCCGCTGACCACTTGACCGGGCTTCGCGGAATCCGACATTGCATCGCCCAATAGACTGACCTGCATTGCGCCGTTGACAAAGCGGGCGTGGACACGGGCGGCACGTTTGGCATCCTCATCGCCGTATAGCGCATTGGTAAAGCTGACGGGCATCATTTGGATTTTTGTGCGGCGTTCCGGGTCCATCATGCGCAATTGCTCATACATGTCCCGCGCTTCGACGAAAAAGCCTGCGTGGATTGACGCGCCATCGACCTCGCGGCGAATGATGCCGGCCTGAAACAGTGCCAATAAACCGCCGACCAGCATTTCGGTCACCGCATACAGACCTTTGTCGAAAGGCGCGGTGCCGTCGCCAGACAGAGAAAAAGGTGCATCGGACCAGATGTCCTCCAGTGCGGCCTGATCACGCAACATCAACACATGGGCCACTGCGTCGCCGATCGCGCCAATGCCGATCTGGATCGTGCCGCCGTCAACGATGTGCCGCGAAACATGCAAGCCGATGCCGTATTGCGCGTCAGAGACCGGTCGGCGCACCGCCGAGAAAAGCTCGAATGGGTCGCTTTCCAGAACCATGTCGATCTCTTCGCCGTCAATTTCCGCCGGGCCAGCCATGAAAGGCAGAGCGTTGTTGACCTCTGCCACGGCGAGGAAATCCATTGCGCCTGCGCGCCGCCGTGCAAAAAGATCGGCGGAAATGTCCGCGTTGCAAGACAGACTGAACCGGCCCTCTTGTCGCGGCATCGCTTGGGTCAGCACGTTGGGGTTTTGCGCGATCAGGACGTGCAGGGCATGGGTGTAATTTGCGGCGATGTATTGGCGTTGCGCATAAGCTGTGCCCAGCCATATCCCGGCTTGAAAGAAGAATTCCGACACTGAGATATTGTCCGGCAGGGTGCCGTCGCGGATTATCTCTGCATAGAGCAACGGGGGGTAGGCCCCGAACAGCCGGTCCATCGCTGGTTCCAGAAATCGTTTTTCGATGTCCGACGCGGGGACCGGGCGTTGCAACGTCAGCGCGGTGAAGATCGACAGCTTGCGCTTTGGATCGGCAATGGCGGCACGCGTCAGCGCATTGACCAAGGGAACGGGCTTGCCCAGCCCAAGCGGCAAAGCAAGCCGAACTTCTCCGCCGACAGCGTCGAATATCGCGCCCGCCGCAATATCTGGATCGCTGAAAAGGCGCGGACGGTCAGACAAGGTCCAACCACCCTTTATCGGGGGCAAACCGGGGGCCATGGGCAGCTTCCAGTTCTTTCAGTCGGGCCACGATACTTTCTGTGCCGCGGAGACGTGCATAGTGCATCGGCCCGCCTCGAAACGGTGCCCAGCCGGTGGCGAGGATCATGGCAGCATCGACGTCATCCTCGGTTTGCGCGACGCCGCACCGAAGCACTTCGACCAGGGCATCCAGCATTGGCAGGATCAATCTGTCGGTCAGGTCGTCCGGGGCATTCTCCAAATCCTCGTCCGGATTCGGCGGGCCGTTGGTCCAATCATAAAATCCCTTGCCTGATTTCTTTCCCAAATTTCCGGCGGCGACCTTTTTCCGCAATGTTTCAGAGATCGGGGCCATCGGTTTGTCGATATTTTCCCGCAGCGATTCCGCCACATGTAGGCCGATGTCCAGCCCCACTTGATCGGCCAGCGTGACAGGCCCCATCGGCATCCCGAACCGAAGGGCGGCGGTGTCGATGACTTCCTTTGATACACCCTCGTCCATCAGGGCCATGGCTTCCATCAGGTAGGGGGTCAGCGCGCGGTTGACGACAAAGCCCGGATAGTCGGTAATTTTTGCGGGCAATTTGCCGATAGCGCCGCAGAAGGCCGCCAATCTGTCCAGTGTCGCGCCAGTGGTTTCGGCGCCTTTCACCACCTCCACCAAGTCGATTTTCGACACCGGGTTGAAGAAATGCAATCCGGCGAAATCTGCCGCATTCGGTGCTTTTGTCGCCAGTTCATCTACCGACAAGCTGGATGTGTTGGAGGCGAGGATTGCACCGTCCTTCATCCGGCCTCGCAAACTGTCGTAAATCGCTTCCTTGATCGCCATTTCTTCGGGCGCGGCCTCGATAATCAGATCGGCACGAGCGACGCCATAGCCCTTGGGATCGGGCATCAACCTATCCAGTGCATCACGGCTCTCAATATCGTCCAGATGGTTGTCCCGGCAGATGGCTGCCGCGTGTTTTATGGCCTGTCCCAGCGCCTTGGGATCCAGATCCGCCAGCGAGACGGTCTTGCCCTTTATAGCGGCCATAGCCGCGATTTCGGAACCCATCGCCCCGGCACCAATCACATGAACATGGGCAATGCCATCGGCGCCTCGCCCCGCGTCCTTCAGCCCCTGACGGAGAAAAAACACCCGGCGCAAGTTTCGCGAGGTCTCGGTTTTCAGCAAGGCCGCAAAGCTGATGATCTCGTTGTGCTGCATGGCGGAGCGGTCACCGCCGTATTCCTCCCAAAGATCAATCAGAGCGTGGGGGGCAGGATAGTGATGCTCCGGCGCTTTCTCCTCGATCTGGCGGCGCATCTGGCGTGCTGCAAAGCCGCGTGTCTGATCGAATCCAAGCGCGCGAGCTTTTAGACCCTGTTCATGCTTTTCGATCATGCCATCGGCGGCGGCAACCACTGCGGCAGCCACATGCCGTTCTTGCGTTACGACATCGACAATACCCAGAGATCTTGCGCGTTCTGTATGGGCGGTCTTGCCGGTCAGCATCATTGTCATTGCCTCGGTCGGGTCGATCGTCGCGGGCAGGCGAAATGTGCCGCCAAGGCCGGGATGCAGGCCTAGCAGTACCTCGGGAAAGCCGAACGATGCCCCATCCACCGCAATGCGGTAGTCACAGGCCAGTGCGATTTCAAAACCCGCCCCCAGCGCGGCACCATGCACCACGCATATCGTCGGGCAAGTAAGCGCCTCTATCCGATCCAGGACATCATGGCCCTGCTTCAACAAGCCTGACGCGCCCGTGTCGGACAAACTGTCAAAGCCGGTTATGTCAGCCCCGGCGGCAAACCCGGACGGTTTGGCCGACCGGATCACCAGCGCGGTTGGCAGATCAGCCTCAGCAGCGGCGAAGTGGGCGTCCAATTCGCGGATCACGTCCTCGGACACGGTGTTGGTTCCGGTGCCGGTCTTGTCCAGCGCCAGCCAGAGGATGCCGTTTGCATCGCGGCCTGTCCGCCAGTTGCCGTCAGGAATTCCGGCAGCCCCCAATTCCAGCTTGGTTTCGCCCAGAAATGTCAGAACTTCGCCCGTCATTGCACAGCCTCCAACAACATCGCACCGCCAAGACCGCCGCCGATGCATTCCGTGGCGATGCCGCGTTTGGCACCGCGTTTTTTCATGGCATTTGCCAGATGCAGGATGATCCGATTGCCGCTGGTGCCGACCGGGTGGCCCAGCGAAATCGCCCCGCCATCGATATTCAACCGGTCGCGATCAATCTGGCCGAACGCCCTGTCCAGACCCAACACTTCTTGACAGAACGCGTCGTCTTTCCACGCCGCAAGACAGGATAGAACCTGCGCGGCAAAGGCTTCGTTCAATTCCCACAGGTCGACGTCATCTACGCCCAACTCATTGCGCTGAGCCATAGGCGTGGCAGCCAACACAGGACCCAGACCCATGATCGACGGGTCAAGACCGGCCCATTCGCTGTCGACGATCTGAGCCAACGGAGTAAGGCCGTGATCTGCCACCGCCCGTTCCGAGGCCAGGATGCACCAACTTGCGCCATCGGTGATCTGGCTGGAGTTCCCGGCAGTGACTTTGCCGAACGGCGCTTCGAAAACCGGTTTCGGTTTCGCCAGTCCGTCCAAATCGCTGTCGGGCCGCACGCCGTCGTCCTGAGAGTACACCGTGCCGTCGCGGTCAAAGGCGGGCATGACTTCGTCGTCCAGCGAGCCATCGGCCTGGGCCGCGGCAAGGCGGTGGTGGCTTTGCATGGCGTAGGTATCAGCGCTTCTGCGGTCGATGCCGAACCGATGCGCCAGCACCTCGGCAGTCTGGCCCATGTTCAGACGGGTGATCGGATCCGTCAGACCGCGTTCCAGACCGATCACCGGCTTCAGGAATTCTGGTCGCAGCCCGGCCAATGCCTTGGCCTGCTCCAGCGGCCCCTTGGCGGCGTTCATTTGCCCGAACCATTCGACCGCCGACTGGCGCAGGGTCAGCGGTGCGTGGCTCAGCGCCTCTGTTCCACCCGCAAGGATCATCTGGTGATCGCCGGAGCGAATATATCGGTAAGCGGTGTCGATGCTTTGCATGCCTGACCCGCAATTGATCTGCACCGTAAAGGCGACAGTTTTCTCTGGCAGGCCCAGACGCAGCGCCGCCACGCGGGCCGGGTTCATTTCGTCAGCGATGACATTGACGCAACCAAGGATCACCAGATCGAACAGGTCGCGATCATAGGGTTGCCGCGCCAATAGCGGCCGACCGCATTGCACCGCCAGATCGACGGGGGTGAAGGGGCCGGGGCGTCCGCGCGCCTTGAGAAACGGGGTGCGTGCACCGTCAATCAGATAAACGCGCTGTTGGCTGTTGTCGGTCATTCCGCGGCCTCCTGCGTTGAGGGATCGTTTCCGTTGTCTGTTGCGGGTGAGGCGTCGGGAAACAGTCGTGCCAGCTCCTCGGCCGAGTATTCGTCCACGGCGATCACTTCGGCGACCAGCGTGGTCATTCTGTCAATATCTGCTTTCTCGCTTTCGCCGATCAGCCCCTCTGCCAGCGCCTCTGGCGGGGTTTTGCCTGCCTCGCGTAGTCGTTTCATCACCGGCGCCATCTTGACCACCGTCGCATAGCATGTGTTGAGCGTGCCGACGCCGTCGCGGTTGCAGCCCTCGAACACAGCGCCGACAATCCGGTCTCGCGTGGCGGAGGGTTGGTAAATCAACTCACTGCAGGCAACCGTCAAGCGATCATTCGGACCCTGCCGTCGCTGGCGGGACCATGTCAGAAACCGCAAGACCCAGGCGGCCCAGCGGGCGGGGAGGTTGGTGATCACGTCGTCAAGCGCGGACTGGATGCGTTGAAACGCGGTCGCGGCTGCGTAGTTCAGCAAGGGCAGATCAGCCTCTTGGCGACCTTCATCCTGCCAGCGTTTCAGGGCCGCTGACAGGATATACATTTCAGACAGGATATCGCCCATACGACCGCTGATCATTTCCTTGCGTTTTAGGGCACCGCCCAAGGTGAGGAACAAGAAATCCGCCGTCAATGCATAGGCCGCAGACCATCGCGACAGTTCACGATAGATGGGGGTTGCCGAACCAGCATCCGGGGCAGGGGCGAACCGTCCGCCCGTCAGCGCCCGACCCCAGGCGCGGAAAATCGTCCTTGTGGTGTGGCCGACATGCGCCCACAGCGATGTGTCAAACATCTCCAATGACTTTTGGGGATCATCCTCTTGCAGAGCCAACATATTATCCAGCATATGCGGGTGGGCTCGGATCGACCCCTGGCCGAAGATGATCAGGCTGCGGGTTACGATATTCGCGCCCTCGACGGTAATTCCGATGGGCACCGCGCGGTACAGCGGCAGCAAGTAGTTCGACGGACCGTCGATAACGGCCTTGCCGGAATGCACATCCATCGCGTCATTGACCGCCTCGCGCATACGAAAGGTCGCGTGGGCCTTCATGATCGCGGAAATCACCGAGAGCGCGCGGCCCTCGTCCAGACCGGCGCAGGTCAGATGACGTGCGGCATCCATCGCATAGGCGTCCGCCGCCAACCGCCCCAAACGGGCCTGAATACCGCCGAACTTTCCGATCGGCAGATTGAACTGCTGGCGGATACGGGCATAGGCCCCCGTGGTGTGGGCGCTGAACGCAATCGCCGCACAGCCCATCGACGGGAGTGAGATCCCACGTCCGGCGGCCAGCGCCGACATCAACATCATCCAGCCCTTACCGGCGTAATCCTGCCCGCCGATGATGTGATCGATGGGGATGAATACGTCGGTGCCGGTGGTCGGACCGTTCATGAACATTGTCGAGGAGGGGATATGGCGCCGACCGGTTTCGACACCGTCAAGATGCGTCGGGACCAGCGCACAGGTAATGCCTATATCCTTGGTGTCCCCCAGCAAACCATCCGGATCGCGCAACTTGAACGCCAATCCCAGCACCGTGCAGACGGGCGACAACGTGATATAGCGTTTGGCCCAATTCAGCCGTATCCCCAGCACCTCCTGTCCTTGCCATTGTCCGTGACAGACCACGCCTTCGTCGGTCATTGCTGACGCGTCCGACCCTGCCTCGGCGCTCGTCAACCCAAAGGCGGGCAACTCTGTGCCATCAGCAAGGCGCGGCAGCCATTGGTCTTTTTGCGCATCTGTGCCGAACATATGCAGCAATTCGCCCGGCCCCAAAGAGTTGGGGACCATGACCGTCACTGCGGCAGCGACAGACCGGGTTGATATGAAACGTACGATTTCCGAATGGGCAAAGGCGGAAAAGCCCAGCCCGCCGTAGGATTTCGGGATGATCATGCCGAAGAATCTGTTGTCGCGCAGGAATTCCCAGACCTCGGGCGGCAAATCGCCGTCATGCTGGTTGATTTGCCAGTCATCAATCATCCCGCACAAGGTGCGACAGGGACCGTCGAAAAACGCCTGTTCCTCGGGATCCAACTTCGGCGCCTTGACCGCATGCAATTTCGACCAGTCGGGGTTGCCGGAGAAAAGCTCAGCTTCCCACCAGACCTCTCCTGCGGTCAGGGCCTCGCTTTCGGTTTGGGACAGGGCGGGTAATACGGCCTTGGCCCATTTGTAAATCGGTTTGGTCAGATATTTTGCGCGTGTACTGAGCATGGGTGCCTCCAAACGTGCAACGCACAGCCGGCGGCACCAGTTCCGCAACAGGGTCGGACACATGCCAGTTCTCGGTACCGTTCTGGGTGCAAATGTGGCGCCCGATTGTCCTGCCAATTCACAAACGGCGAACGGCGACGCCGTTTTTTTTCCGGACGACATTTCGGTATCGGTCCACGTTGGTGGGCGCGATCACATATTTCAGTGCCCCGGTCACGACAGGGGCGTCCGTTTCGAAACAGGTCCGCCGGAGAGCGAGGCATGGATCGAATTGCCAAGGAACCAATTTCAGTTTTTCGTGTTCTCAACAAGAAACGGTTTTCGCTGGTAAAACAACACAGCAATCGAATGGGCCACATGACATGGCAGATGAAACTTCAAGCGCTGAAGCGGGAGGAAAGACCAAACTCAAGCGAGTCATGGGGCCGGGTCTGTTGCTCCTATTCATCGTCGGCGACGTCCTTGGCACTGGTATCTATGCCCTGACAGGAAAGGTAGCCGACGAAGTCGGTGGAATCGTCTGGTTGCCGTTCCTCGTGGCCTTTGTGCTGGCTGCGGTGACGGCATGCAGCTATCTGGAACTTGTGACCAAGTACCCACGCGCGGCCGGTGCAGCCCTGTACACGCACAAGGCGTTTGGCATCCATTTCGTCACGTTTCTCGTTGCGTTTGCAGTCATGTCCTCGGGGATCACGTCAGCCGCTACCGCGTCGCGCGCGTTTGCCGAGAATTTCGGCGAAAGCACTGGCATGGGAACCGGGGCATTCGGCGTAACGGCGGTCAGTCTGACCTTCATCGCACTCATTGCCGCAGTCAACGTGCGCGGCGTCGGTGAAAGCGTCAAAATGAACGTCGCCTTCACTTGCGTTGAATTGACCGGCCTTGTCATCATCATCCTCATTGGCGCTTGGGCATTGGCGGGTGGACAAGGCGAATTCGGCCGCGCTTTCGATTTCAGCCAGGGGAGTGACAAAGGACTGTTCTGGCCGGTCATTGCCGCGACGACGCTGGCATTTTTCGCAATGGTGGGTTTTGAGGATTCGGTGAACATGGCCGAGGAATCAAAGAATCCGTCGCGGATCTTTCCCAAGGTCTTGCTGGGTGGGTTGCTGATCACCGGTGTCATCTATCTGCTAGTGTCGATTACTGCGATCGCGTTGGTTGATGCGGAAAAACTGAGCGAAGGCGCGACTCCGCTGCTCAAGGTTGTCGAGGCTGGAGCGCCGTGGTTTCCGATCAGCGTGTTTGGTGTGATCACTATGTGTGCCGTTGCCAACTCGGCGTTGATCAACATGCTCATGGCGTCGCGGCTGCTGTATGGCATGGCCGAGGAAAGAGTGCTGCCAAAGGCGTTTGGCGTGGTGCTGGCCGGACGCCAAACGCCCTGGATTGCCATCCTGTTCACCACCGCGCTGGCCGCTGGCCTGGTCACCTTTGTCGGTGCGGTGCCGGCGTTGGGCGGCACGACGGCGTTGTTGTTGCTTGCGGTGTTTGCTGTGGTCAACGTCGCGGTGCTTGTATTGCGCAAAGACAGCGTGGAGCATGACCATTTCACCGCCCCCGCGGGGCTGCCCTATGCGGGAGCGGCCAGTTGCGCGTTTTTTGTTGGTCCATGGACGGGGCGCGACCCGGTGCAATATCTGATCGCAGGGATCCTGATCGCCATTGGAATAGTACTGTGGGCGGGGACCGTGTTCTACATGAAATCAAATAAGACAGCCCCACCGGGCGGCGACGGCATGAGCGATTTGGTGCAATGATGTCCTGATGGGTATGGCATACAGAAATCCGTTGAACCGGGCCTTGGCCATTCTGGCAGGCGTATTGCTGTTGTCGTCCTGCGCGGGGCGACAATCCGTTCTTGACCCCGCAGGCATCGATGCGTTGTCGGTTTATGACTTGGCGCGTGTCATGTTCATTGGCGCAATTGTTCTGTGGCTGATGGTCGGCGCGCTGTTCATCTATGCCACCCGTATCCGCCCGCAGGAAATGCCACGCCGCACCGCCGAGATGGTGATTATCGGCGGCGGCCTCGTTTTTCCGGTGCTTTTGCTAAGCGGATTGCTGGTCTACAGCTTGCCGATGATGGGGGCGCAGCGCGTCGCCGATGACGGGATGCGCGTACATGTCACCGCCGAGCAGTGGTGGTGGCGGGTCGAGTATGAATTGCCGGGCGGTGAACGGATCGTATCGGCCAACGAATTGCGGCTGCCGGTCGGCGCGCGCACCGGGCTGGTCCTTAACGCAAAGAAAGTGATCCATTCCTTCTGGGTGCCTGCTCTGGGGGGCAAGACCGACATGATCCCCGGGCGCGAGACCTTCATGTCTTTGGCACCAGAAAGGCCAGGAGTGTACCGCGGCCAATGCGCCGAATTCTGCGGAGCGTCCCATGCGTTGATGGCGTTTGAAACCGTGGCGATGGCACCGCAGGATTTTGCCGTTTGGCTGGCGGCAGAGGCGGGCGACGCTGTGCCGCCGGCGACGCCGCAGGCAATCCGGGGGGCGCGGGTCTTTGCCCGAGAGGGGTGTGGTGCCTGCCATGCGATACGCGGCACCGCCGCCATCGGGCAGGTAGGGCCGGATTTGACCCACATCGGCACCCGCGCATCGCTGGCCGCAGGAACACTGGGCACCACGCCAGAAGATTTCGCCCGGTGGCTGGGTCATGCCGAAGACATCAAACCCGAGGTGGCCATGCCGACCTATGATTACCTCTCTCCCGCCGACCTAGCCGCGCTCGTGACCTATCTGAAGGGGCTGACATGAACGAACGTGAACACTTGCCCGTCGCCACAGGCCCCTATCCTCCGACCGAAGAGATGCTGGCAGTACCCGTCAGCCAAGAAGAACAAGAACGTGGCAAAGCCGAATTGCGGGCGGCATGGAAGACGCCTGAAGGCTGGCGCTACTTTTCGGCGGTGAACAACACCGAGGTCGGCGTCTGGTATTGCTTGACGGCCTTTGCCTTCATGTTGATCGCCGGGTTGCTGGCGCTGGCAATACGGGTGCAACTGGCGTTTCCGGACAACACGTTCCTTGATGCCGACCGGTTCAACCAGTTCTTTACCATGCATGGCTCGGCGATGATGTTCCTGTTCGCCGTCCCGATGTTCGAGGCCATTTCGATCCTACTGCTGCCGGCCTTTTGCGGCGCGCGGGATATGCCGTTTCCGCGCCTCTCGGCCTTTGGCTACTGGTGTTTTCTGATCGGAGGGTGCTTTGTCCTGGGCTCGCTGATCTTTGACGCCGGGCCAAAGGCGGGTTGGTTCATGTATCCGCCCCTGGCTACAAAGGAAGAGGGCATTGGGCCGGATGTCTGGTTGCTGGGCCTGTCCTTCATCGAGGTCGCCAGCATTGCCGCGGCGGTCGAACTGATCGTCGGCTCGCTCAAATGTCGTCCGCCGGGAATGCGCGTCAACATCATGCCGCTGTATGCGTGGTATGTGATGGTGGTTGGCGGGATGATCCTGTTCGCCTTTCCGCCGCTGATCGCAGGTGATTTCCTGTTCGAGCTTGAGCGCAGCTTTGACTGGCCATTCTTTGATCCGACTCGTGGCGGCGACCCGGTGTTGTGGCAGCACCTGTTCTGGATCTTTGGCCATCCAGAGGTCTACATCGTCTTCCTGCCTTCGATCGCTATTGCCGCGATGATCGTGCCCACCGTCGCGCAGCGGCCGATTGTGGGGTATTCTTGGATCGTGCTCAGCGCGGTCGGCACCGGCTTCTTGTCGTTTGGGCTGTGGGTACACCACATGTTCACCACCGGCTTGCCGCAGTTGTCATTGGGGTTCTTTTCCGCTGCCAGCGAGGCGGTGGTCATTCCTACGGGCATTCAGTTGTTCGCCTTTGTGGCGACACTGATGGTGGGGCGGGTAAAGATGTCGCTGCCGATGCTGTGGATTGCGGGCGCGCTGGCGATCTTTGTGGCGGGCGGATTGACCGGGGTCATGCTGGCCATCGTGCCGTTTAACTGGCAAGTACACGACACCTATTTCATTGTCGCGCATCTGCATTACACGCTGTTTGGCGGCATGGTGTTTCCGGTGATCGCGGGCGTCTATTATTTCTACCCGTTCTTCCGCAAGAAATTGCTGTCCGAAACGCTGGGTCGTTGGGCATTTTGGCTGATCTTTACCGGGTTCAATGTCACCTTCTTGCCGATGCACCTGACCGGGTTGCGGGGGATGCCACGCCGCATCTTTACCTATCCCGAAAGCGCGGGCTGGGGCACGTTGAACATGATCTCTACCGTTGGGGCCTTTGTCATCGCTGCGGGGTTTGCGGTGTTCGTCTATGACCTGCTGCGATCAAAGAAAAACCAGCCACAAATTCCGCGAAACCCGTGGGGGGCGGGTACACTGGAGTTCAGCCATGACGTCCCCGACGAGGCCTGGGGTGTGCGGTCGATCCCGCATGTCACCTCGCGATATCCGTTGTGGGAGCAGGACAAGATCGTCGAGCGTATGGATGCGGGCCGCTACTACCTGCCAGATGCGCGGGATCATCAACGCGAAACCATCGTGACCTCGGTTATCGACGCAAAACCGGTGTATGTGCAGCGCGTCACCGGACCGGCCTGGATCACGCTCTGGGCGGCAGGGTTCACCGGCGGCGCCTTTATCTTTCCGACATTCCACATGTATGCGCCAGCTATCGTTTGCGGTGCCTTTGCCATTGTCTGTGTGCTCTATTGGTTGTGGACGGCGACCGCCCGCCCGCCAAAGGACCAGATGCGCGACGTCGGGTTGGGCCTACGCCTGCCGACCTATGCCTCTGGTCCGGATTCGGTCGGCTGGTGGGCGGTGTGGATTACCATGTTGGGGGACGCCACGGCCTACGCCAGCCTCGTGTTCGGCTTCTTCTTTTATTGGACGGCCCGACCCGATTTCCCCCCCGAAGGCGCGGCCCATCCGACAGGGCTGTGGGTGGCCTGCGCCGCTGCGGCGTTGTTCCTGACCTGGGCACTGACTGTCACTGCGCGTGAGGTGAACCGCCGGGGAGGCGTGGCACTGGCGCGTGGCGCGCTGTTAGTGGCCATGGCGGCGGCGGCGGGTGGGGCCGCGTCACTGGCGGCATCCGTGACCGCTTTGGACCCGACCACGCATGTCTATCCGGCAATCATGTGGGCGCTGATGGTCTGGGTCGTGGTGCATGTGGGGGCGGGCGTGATCATGCTGGGGTATTGTCTGGCAGGCAGCCTCTTTGGCAAGCTCACATCGCTTTACGACGCCGATCTGCAAAACGTGACGTTGTTTTGGCATTTCCTTGTGCTTGAGGCGCTGGTGACAGCTGCCGTGCTTGGGTTGGTGCCGGGATGGCTGGCATGACAAATCGACAACAGGAAGTGCGTGAATTCCGCGACGAGGCGCTGAGCCTGTGGCGCATCACCTTTGGTCCGGTGATCTGGGCGACGCATTTCGTGGCATGTTATGGCCTGACATCGCTGATCTGCGCCACGGACGGGCAGGTCGATGAGCTGCGGCTGGGAATTGGGATTGGCACTTTGGTGGCCCTTGTGGGCATTGCCTGGTTGGGTTGGCAGGCTTGGCGGCAGTGGGATGTCCTGCACAACCGCGATTGGGAAAACGACTCCGGTACCAGCCAAGATCGGCACCAGTTTCTGGGACACGCGGCTTTCCTGCTGGCAATCATCTCCTTTATCGGGGTCAGTTATGTCTCGCTGCCCGCGTTGCTGATTGGGACCTGCCAATGACTGCTGCGGGACAAATTGGGGCAGGATTCATCGGGCTTGGCCTGTTGGCCGTGCTCTGGCTGCTGCCGCTAGGCGGCTGGCTGGGGTCCGATTTTCCCCACCACATGCTGCGACATATGGGTCTGGTGGCGGTGGTTGCGCCGCTGTTGGTGCTCGGTTTCCCACGCGCCACGTCGTTTTTCGCCTTTTCGCCGCTGCTGGGGGCGGCGGTCGAATTTGTCGTTGTCTGGGGTTGGCATCTACCGGGACTGCACGCGCTGGCGGATGGTCACGCAGTCTGGCTGATTGTGGAGCAGGGCAGCTTTTTGCTGGCGGGTCTGCTGGTGTGGGCCGGGGCGCTGCGCGCTGCGGAACCGTTGGCGGGCGCGGGCGGGCTGTTGCTGACATCAATGCACATGACGTTGTTGGGGGCGCTGATCATCTTGGCGCCACGCGATCTGTACGCGGAAATCTGCGGCCGCGCGCCCGATCTTGATGCGCAGCAGATTGGTGGGTTCATCATGCTTGGGATCGGCACCCCGGTTTACCTGATCTCTGGGCTGCTGCTGACCGGGAAGGCGTTGAAGCACCAAGAGGTCGGGCTATGAGACAGGTTTTACAGACCCTTGCCGCACTGGCAGCGTTCGGGGCGGTGGGGGCGGTTGGCGTTGTCGGTTTCGGGCTGTACAACGTGTCCGCGCGCCAGGGCCATCTGCCCGGCGTCGGCATCGTGCTGCATACCACGTTCAAGCAGTCAGTCCGCCTGCGGGCTCCGGGTCCCGAGGCGGTTCCTGATACCATTGACCACCCTGACCGCATTGCGCTGGGCGCCATGCACTTTCAGACCGCCTGCGCCTTTTGCCATTCGGCGCCGGGTCGTGAGCGCAGCGCCACGTCGCGCGCAATGAACCCGCCACCACCGCATATTGCCGAGATCGCAGCCGCCTGGCAGCCACGCCATTTGTTCTGGATCATCCGCGAAGGCATCAAAATGAGTGGCATGCCCGCTTGGCCCGTGCCGGGCCACGAGGATGAAATCTGGTCGGTTGTGGCCTACCTCAACGCGGTTCCCGACATGACCGTCAATCAGAAATCGGCGTTGCCCGGGGCGGACATGGCGCGTAGCACCTGTTCCGACTGCCACGGTCAGGACGGGCGCAGCACCAATGCCTTTGTGCCCCGATTGGATATCCTGACCCGTGAACAGATTGCCGACGCCCTTTTTCAGTACCGCAGCGGCGCGCGCAGCAGCGGTATCATGGCTGAGGTCGCGGTTGTACTAGACGATGACGCCATCACGGCGCATGCAACCCGGTTCGGCAGGCCGGACGGTCCCGACTCCGGAGGTGATCTATCGCTTGGACCCGCCAATGAGGGCAGGGCGCTGGCCACCCGAGGCACCGACGACGTGCCTGCCTGCATCGCTTGCCATGGGCCGGGGCGGCGGGCCGACGCCCCTGTGGCACCTGCCTTGTCCGGACAGGCACAACAGTATCTGGCAACACAGTTGCGACTATGGCGCGCGGGCGAACGGGGAGGCGGGAAACGCGCCGAGACGATGCGAAAAGCAGCGCAGGATCTAAGCGATGCAAACATCGAAACGCTGGCTGACTGGTTTGCGGGGCTGGATCCTGCTCGCTGATCGGTGGCCAAGCACACCAGCATCGGCAGGCGATAGGCCAGAGTGTAAGAATTCGCATTGTCGATGTTCTGGCCTTTCGTATTCCAATACTCGCAGGGGCTTGCCCGGCGGAGCGCGCCCTCATTTCATCTGATCTAAAGTGCGGCCGGCCGGTACACGGCAATCCCGGCAGCCTTGGATTGTCGACGTCTTTCGATGGGGGCGGAAGATTTCGCAGTGAGATGTTCTGTTTAAGGTATTGATATAGTGATATTTGTCATGGGGTTCTCTCTTTTCTTCCGTGAGAATGATTGGCGTATGTCAAAAAATGATTGACGTCTTGCACTTTTTTCCACTAGCCTTGGAGGCAAGCGGCAAAAAAGGGAGTGCCGCTGCTGGGGGGGAGACATGGCAGGTCCGACATTGAGCGATGTCGCGGATGCGGCGGGCGTCAGCTATGCTACGGCCGATCGAGTCATTAACAAACGTGGGAACGTCGCGCAGAAGTCTATCGACAAGGTGCATGAGGCGGTCGCCAAATTGGGCTACGTCCGTAATGTTGCAGCCGCCAATTTGTCCCGCAGGCGAGTCTACCGTTTGGCGTTCCTGATCCCAACCGGGTCGAATGCGTTCTTCAGCCGCGTCCGCGGCCACATCCTGCAATCGGCCAGTCATCTCAGCGTGGATGGGATCAGCGTCGAGATCGTTGATGTGTCCGCTTTTTCGGTCGATGCCCTGCAGGACAGCATTGGTGAGCTGACCGGGTGTGATTTTGATGGCGTCGCCATTGTTGGATTGCAAAATCGCCTGCTTGAGGAGCCATTGGCTGAGTTGCGCGCGCGCGGTGTTGTGATCATCGGTCTGATATCGGATCTGCCTCGGGAATGTCGGTCAGCCTACATCGGAATTGATAATATGGTGGCGGGGCGCACGGCTGCCCGTGTCACGGGGATGGCATGTGCCGCCCGTCCGGGGGCGATCCAGACTTTTGTCGGATCTATGGAGGCGCGGGACCATGCCGAGCGTTTGCAAGGGTTCAGCGACGTGATTGCGGCCGACTTTCCACATCTGACTGTGTTGGACCCGATCCTGACAAAAGACGATCCTACTGTTCTCAACGCCGCAGCTACTGCCACACTGGCTGGAGGAGACGGCGTGACCGCGTTTTACAATGTCGGGGCCGGGAACAGCGGGTTGATCGACGCGATCGCTAACGCCTCGGTTGCGCGGCCATTTTGCGTTGTCCATGAATTGGTAACGCATTCAAAGCAGGCCTTGATCGACAATCACATTGATTTGGTCATCGACCAGCGCCCCGACGTCGAAGTGAACCGTGCCTTTGCCATCTTGCGGTCGCTTGTCGACGACAGAGAGCCGCCGCCCATGCCTGACCTCATGCCAACAATCTATGTGCGGGACAATTTGCCCGCTGACTCATTTAACGATGTGATGGAAGCCCAGAATACATGACCGATTTCTTCAAAGATATGAGCCGCCTGTCATTTGATCCCGACAGCACCGGGCTGGCCTTTCGTCACTATAACCCTGATGAGGTCGTGGCGGGTAAGCGCATGGAAGACCATCTGCGCTTTGCCGTCGCGTATTGGCATTCGTTTGCCTGGCCGGGCGGCGATCCGTTTGGTGGGCAAACCTTTGATCGCCCTTGGTTTGGCGACACTATGGATGCGGCCCGTCTGAAAGCCAACGTGGCGTTTGAGATGTTCGATTTGCTGAACGTGCCGTTCTTTTGCTGGCATGACGCGGACATTCGCCCAGAAGGTGATACCTTCGCGGAAAGTTTGCGTAACTTCGAAGAGATGATCGATTATCTTGGCACGAAAATGGAGACCTCGAGCACCAAACTGCTTTGGGGAACGGCAAATCTGTTCAGTCACCGGAGGTTCATGTCCGGCGCGGCGACCAACCCTGACCCCGAGATTTTTGCCTGGTCTGCAGCCACGGTCAAAAATTGCATGGATGCGACCCATAAACTTGGCGGCGAAAACTATGTGCTTTGGGGCGGGCGGGAAGGCTATGAAACCCTGCTGAACACTGACTTGCGCCGGGAACGCCAACAAGCCGGGCGATTCCTGCAAATGGCGGTCGAATACAAACACAAGATCGGGTTCAAAGGTGCGATCCTGGTAGAGCCAAAGCCGCAGGAGCCCAGCAAGCATCAGTATGACTATGATGTGGCCACGGTCTACGGGTTCCTGAAAGAGTTCGGTCTAGAGGACGAGGTTCAGATGAACATCGAGCAGGGACACGCGATCCTTGCGGGCCATTCGTTCGAACATGAACTGGCGCTTGCGGCGTCGCTGGGCATCTTCGGCTCTATCGACATGAACCGCAACGATTACCAATCAGGTTGGGACACGGACCAGTTTCCCAACAACGTACCGGAGGTCGCATTGGCCTATTACGAAGTCCTGAAGGCTGGCGGGTTCACCAACGGTGGTACGAATTTCGATGCCAAACTGCGCCGCCAATCGCTTGATCCCGTGGATCTGATCGCAGGTCATGCGGGCGCGATGGATGTCTGCGCTCGTGGGTTCAAGGCGGCCGTCGCGATGCTGGAAGACGGCACGTTGGAGGCAATGCGGGCGGAACGCTACGCAGGCTGGGACAGTGCAGGCGGCAAAGCCCTGTTGGACAGTGATTTCGCCGCGATTGCGGCCAAGGTTGTGGACGACGGCATCAACCCTCAGCCGCGCTCGGGCCGACAAGAGATTCTGGAAAACATCGTGAACCGTTTCGTCTAAGCGGACAGGGAGAACCATCATGAAGACCATTCAGGGACCGGCATTGTTCCTGGCGCAGTTCGCCAGCAACGAAGCACCATTCAACTCATGGGACAGTATCACCAAATGGGCCGCAGATTGCGGCTACAAGGGGGTTCAGGTGCCCAGCTGGGATGGCCGTTTGATTGACTTGGCCAAGGCCGCGAACAGCAAAGACTACTGCGATGAATTCAAGGGCAAGGCTGCCGAAAACGGCGTTGAGGTGACCGAGCTCTCGACCCACTTGCAAGGCCAGCTTGTAGCGGTGCATCCCGCCTATGACGCCGCCTTTGACGGCTTTGCCGACCCCTCCGTACACGGCAACCCCAAGGCGCGGCAGGAATGGGCGGTCGACCAGGTGAAGAAGGCGATCTCTGCCTCGGCCAACATGGGGATCAAGAACCTCGCGTCGTTTTCGGGCGCGCTGGCATGGCCCTATATCTATCCGTGGCCGCAGCGCCCCGCTGGTCTGATCGAAACCGCCTTTGACGAGTTGGCGCGGCGCTGGCGGCCCATTCTGGATCATGCCGAAGACAACGACGTCAACGTCTGCTACGAAATCCACCCGGGAGAAGACCTGCACGACGGTGTCACCTTTGAGATGTTTCTGGAGCGTGTCGACAACCATGCGCGCTGCAACATGCTGTATGATCCCAGCCACTATGTTCTTCAATGCCTTGATTACATTGATAATATAGACATCTACAAGGACCGGATCAAGATGTTCCACGTCAAGGACGCAGAGTTCAATCCGACGGGACGACAGGGGGTTTACTCGGGCTATCAGCCCTGGGTCGATCGCGCGGGCCGGTTCCGGTCGCTGGGCGACGGGCAGGTCGATTTCGGGGCAGTCTTCTCGAAAATGGCGGCCAATGACTTTGACGGTTGGGCCGTGGTCGAATGGGAATGCTGCCTGAAGCATCCAGAAGACGGTGCACGCGAGGGTGCGCAATTCGTCAAGGACCACATCATCCGCGTGACAGAACGTGCCTTTGACGATTTCGCTGATGGCGGCACCGACGAGGCCGCCAACCGAAAAATGTTGGGGATCGACTGATGGCCCGTATTCGTCTTGGCATGGTGGGCGGCGGCAATGACGCCTTTATTGGCGGGGTCCACCGCATCGCATCGCGGATTGATGATCGGTTTGAACTGGTCGCAGGCGCACTGTCTTCCACGCCTGAGAAATCGGCGGCGAGCGCTGAGGCGCTTGGAATTCCGCGGTCCTATGGCAGCTTTGAAGATATGGCCAAGGCAGAGGCCGCACGAGAGGACGGGATTGAAGCGGTGTCTATCGTGACACCCAACCATGTGCATGCGGCAGCGGCCAAGGCCTTTCTGGCGCGGGGCATACATGTAATCTGTGACAAGCCACTGACGTCCACAATGGAAGATGCCACAACCCTCGAAGACGCAGTGGCCCAATCCAAGGCCCTATTCATCCTGACCCACAACTATACCGGCTATCCAATGATCCGGCAGGCTCGCGATATGGTGGCCTCTGGCGACTTGGGCACAATCCGCATCGTACAGGCAGAATACCCGCAGGATTGGCTGACATCATCCTTGGAAAACGAAGGGCTGAAACAAGCCGAATGGCGCACCGACCCGACCCGGTCGGGTGTGGGTGGGTCGATTGGCGATATTGGCACTCACGCCCACAACCTTGCGTGTTTTGTCACGGGGCTGGAGGTCGAAAGCCTTGCCGCTGATTTGCAGGCGTTTGGCGCGGGTAGGACGTTGGATGACAACGCCCATATGATGTTGCGGTTCACCGGTGGCGCGCGCGGCATGCTTTGGTCAAGCCAAGTGGCACCCGGCAATGAAAACGCGCTAAAATTGCGCGTTTATGGGGAAAAGGGCGGGCTGGAATGGTCGCAGGAAGACCCCAACTACCTGTGGTTCACGCCCCATGGTGAACCCAAGCGTCTGTTGACCCGTAACGGTGCCGGTGCAACTGGGCCGTCCCAAGCGGTCAGCCGCATTCCGGGCGGCCACCCGGAAGGCTATCTGGAAGGTTTTGCCACAATCTACAACGAAGCCGCAGACGCGATCCGATCTGTTCAGGGCGGTGCCGTCCGTGCCGCCGCCATGGGGGTATTGCCTGGGATCAAGGCCGGGATGGACGGCATGCGTTTTATCGGCGCCTGTGTCGCGTCCTCTAAAAACGATGCGGCGTGGACAAAACTATGACCACGCGCCCCGTTCTGGCTTTGGATAGCGTCAGAAAAAGTTTCGGCCCGGTCGAAGTTTTGCACGACGTGAACCTTGTTTTGCACGCAGGCAGCGTGCACGCATTGATCGGCGAAAACGGGGCTGGCAAGTCGACCGCGATGAAGATTTTGGCAGGCTATCAACCGCCTACATCGGGAAATGTTCAGCTTGATGGTCAGCCGGTGACCTTTGGTAGTCTACGGGACGGCGAAGCCGCCGGCATCGTGATGATCCATCAGGAATTCAATCTGGCCGAACAGCTGACAGTCGAACAGAACATCTTTCTTGGGCGTGAGCTAAAAAGAGGTTTGTTGCTGAACAAGGCTGAAATGCGCCGCCTGACGCGGGAATACCTTTCGCGTGTCGCCTGTGACGTGTCGCCGGATGCGCTGGTCTCGGGCTTGTCCAACTCCGAAAAACAGATGGTTGAGATCGCAAAGGCCCTGTCGCGTGATGCGCGGGTATTGATCATGGATGAACCGACGGCCGTGCTGACCAACCGCGAGACCGATGTGCTGTTCAAACAGGTCACGGCGCTTCGCGATGCGGGGACGGCCATTCTGTTCACGTCGCACAAACTGGATGAGGTCGCGGCTCTTTCGGATCACATCACCATCATGCGGGATGGCGAAGTGGTGCATGCGGGCCCGACCGCTGAAATGACCGAGGATGCGATGGCCACCGCAATGGTAGGCCGCGATGTGTCCGACCTTTACCCAGCCAAACCGGGCGTGGCTGCCGAGGCACCAGTGGTGCTGACTGTCGAAAACCTGAGCGTGCCCGGTTTTGCACAGGACGTGTCGTTCAACCTGCGGCAGGGCGAGATTCTCGGGATCGGCGGATTGATCGGATCTGGACGGACCGAGCTGATGGAAGGCCTTGCAGGCCTGCGCCTGGCCTCAGCAACGAAGGTCACACTGTTTGACCGCACCACCCAGTTCAAACGCCCCAGAGATGCGCAACAGGCGGGACTGTGCTACCTGACCGAGGACCGTAAGTTGCGCGGCCTCCTTTTGGAACGCGGGATGCGGGAAAACCTGACGCTCGCCAATCTGCACAAGTTCGGCCGCATTCTGATCAACCGCGCCGCCGAGGAAGAAGCGCTGACGGATGCGATTGCCGAGTTCGACATTCGCGCCGGTACCCGTGACGTGCAGGTGGGCAACATGTCCGGCGGAAACCAGCAAAAGTTGCTATTGGCCAAGGTCATGCTGTCTGAACCCCGCGTGCTGATCGTCGATGAACCCACTCGCGGCATCGACATCGGAACCAAGCAACAAATCTACGCCTTCCTGCGCCGTCTGGCTGACGCGGGGCACGCCATCATCGTGATTACGTCTGAAATGCCTGAATTGATCGGATTGGCGGACCGCGTGCTGGTGATGCGCCTTGGCCAGATCAGCGGCACGCTGGCAGGCAAAGACATCACCGAAGACGCAATTGTACGCCTGTCCATGGGATTGCGCGCCGAACAAACGCCAGAAATGGCCTGAGGAAAGAGCAGATGACCGTCACAACTACACCTCAAACGGCTAGGCTGCGCATCCCTTCGATGTCCGTGCTTGGCCCGATCATTGCACTATTGGTCCTGCTGGGCATCGGCGCGATGTTGAACTCCAACTTTTTGAGCGCGGCCAACATCACCAATGTTTTGGCGCGGTCTGCGTTTATCGGAATCATCGCGGTGGGCATGACCTTTGTTATCACCGCAGGTGGCTTGGATTTGTCGGTGGGGTCGATGGCGGCCTTCATTGCCGGACTGATGATCCTTGTGATGAATGCGGCGCTGCCCAGTTTGGGAATCGGCATTCCGATCATCTTGCTTGGCATGTTGACGGCCATTGTCGCGGGTCTCTTGGCGGGGTTGCTGAATGGGTTCCTGATCACCACGCTGGGAATCGAAGCGTTCATCGTTACGCTTGGGTCGATGGGCATCTATCGGTCGCTGGTCACATGGCTGGCCGATGGGGGTACACTGTCGTTGGATTTCGGGCTGCGAACCTTCTACCGACCGGTCTATTTCGACGGCATATTGGGTATCAGCTGGCCGATCATCGTCTTCGCCCTGGTCGTGATCGTGGGTGAGATCATCATGTCCCGCAGCGTCTATGGTCGCCATTGTGCCGCGACCGGTTCGAACGAACATGTGGCCCATTATTCCAACGTGAACGTCAAACGCACGCGCCTGATTTCCTATGCGGCCTTGGGAATTCTGGTGGGGATTGCGACCATCATGTATGTGCCGCGCCTTGGGTCGGCCTCTGCGTCCACTGGTGTCCTTTGGGAACTGGAGGCCATTGCAGCGGTGATCATCGGCGGCACCGTTTTGAAAGGTGGGTTTGGCCGGGTCTGGGGCACTGTCATCGGTGTCCTGATCCTGAGCTTGATCGGCAATATCCTCAATCTGACCGACTTCGTTTCACCCTATCTGAACGGCGCGATCCAAGGGGTCATCATCATTCTCGCTGTGATCCTGCAGCGCGAACGTAAGGCTGTAAGTTAAGCCAACTGCCAACGCTTCACGGGAGGAGCAATCAATGAAATACACACAGACACTTATCGCCGCTGCACTGGCGACCGCTGTCAGCGGTGCTGCATTCGCACAGGACGACGTCAAAGTCATTGGCGTGTCCATTCCGGCCGCCACACATGGCTGGGCCGGCGGTATGAACTTCCACGCCAAGGAAACCGTCGAGCGCCTCGAGGAAGTGTATCCCGGTCTGGATTTCGTCCTTGCCACGGCGTCCGACCCCGGCAAGCAGGTCAATGACATCGAAGACATGGTCGCCACGCGCAACATCGCCGCGCTGGTGGTGCTGCCGTTTGAGTCTGATCCTCTGACCCCCCCTGTACAGGCTGTTGCCGAAAGCGGCGCATGGGTCACAGTTGTTGACCGTGGTCTGTCCGTCGAAGGCATCGAGGACCTCTATGTCGCCGGCGACAACAGCGGCTTTGGCAAGGTGTCCGGTGAATACATGGTTTCCGCGATGCCCGCTGGGGGTGACATCGTCGTCTTCCGCGGCATCCCGACGACCATCGACAACGAACGTGTGGATGCATTCACCGCGGCTATCGAAGGGTCCGGCATCAACGTACTGGACATGGAGCACGGCAACTGGAACCGTGACGACAGCTTTACCGTGATGCAGGATTTCCTGTCGAAGTATCCCAACATCGATGCTGTATGGGCCTCTGATGACGACATGGCGATCGGCGTTCTGGCGGCGATTGAGGCCGCTGGCCGTGACGATGTTCAGTTCGTTCTGGGCGGTGCCGGCATGAAGGAAATGATCAAGCGGACCGCCGACGGTGATACGATGATCCCGGCCAACGTGACTTATCCGCCGTCCATGATCGCAACCGCAATTGAACTGACGGCTGTGGGCCTGACCTCCAACGCCCCGGTTTCCGGTACTTTTGTGATTGGTTCTGTGCTGGTCACGCAAGAGAACGCGATGGATTTCTATTATCCTGACAGCCCGTTCTAAGACCGGCCAAGGCCATCGGCATTCGATGCCGGTGGCCATCGTCTTTTCTGGGCGAGGGCAGTTTGACATATTTTGGTTTGGATTGTGGAAGCTTTGGCCCCTGAGGTTTCCTCGAGAAATTCGAGCGGCCCATCGGCGCGCCGATACAGAATCAGAAGGGCACGATGCTCAAACTGGCTGATGGCCAAGCTACCTCACTCCCCGGAGGGCACAGTGGCAGTTTTTCCGAGAGCGGAGTAACCGTTCATGACTGTGATGCGGACCCTGACCTCGGCAACTTGCCGGTCGAAGTCTCGCGCCATGAGGCGCTGCCCAAGCTTTCTAATACAAGTACGTCCACTGCCCCTCGTACGTCCGCCGCAGTGTCTGGGAAATGGGGGCTACGCGCTGATGATCAACTTTAATCCCACGCCACCACCTTTCATGATCCGTCAAGATATTCGCGCGCAGCCGTTGCGGCGATGTCGGCGAAGGAAGAAAGGGTCGGCAGAGTATTGTCTTTTCGCCACGCCAAACACACGTCCACACCCGCAGGATTGTCTTCGATCTGAGCGAAAGAGACGGTCGGGAGTTGCAAGTTCTTCGCGACCTCGGGCACGATCGACACGCCCATTCCTGCGCCAACAAGACCAACAACGGTATGGATCTGCGTTGCCTGCTGGCTGACCTTTGGCACGAAACCCGCCGCTTCGCACATCGCAATTATCCGCGAGTAAAACAGCGAGCTTTGTTGCCGCTCAAACAGCACGAACGGATCGTCCTTCAGTGCGCAAAGCGAAATGCGCCCGGCCTGTGCATGTGGGTGCGAACTGGGTAACGCGACCATGAATTTTTGCGTTCCAACCGGACGCGAATCGAGTGTGTCGTCCGAGATTGGCGGGCGCAGCAATCCAATATCTACCTTTCCTGCGCGCAATGCTTGAATCTGTTCTGAAATCGTCATCTCGAAGAGTTTTAGTTCAACGCGGGGAAATTGGGTCCGAAAGTTATTGAGGATGGGCGGTAGCATTCCGTAGGTCGAAGAGTGGATAAAGCTGATGGCCAGCGCGCCTTCTTGCCCCGCAGCGACACGCCGCACCTCATACTCGGCCTCTGTTACGTCCGAAAGCAGCCGGTAACAGCGATTGCGAAAGGTCGCCCCGGCAGTGGTCAATTCCACCTTTCGTTTGGTGCGGTGAAGCAACTGAACGCCCAATGTCGCCTCAAGCGCCATGATCTGCCGGCTCAGCGCGGGCTGCGCGATATGCAGTCGCTCTGCCGCTCGTGAGAAATTCAACTCTTCTGACAGGCAGACAAAGCTTCGGATTAGGCGCAGTTCGAGGGTCATCTGTTATGTCCATTCGGCATTATTCGCGGTCTAAATCAGCATTGGACAGCATATGAACTTCTTGCAACATATATCTCACTCAGCAGTTGAGGGAGGAGCGACGTAGTGAATGGATTTCGTGTAGCCCACGGGCACGAACGGGCCGAAGCCTCGATGGTCGAGGCATTTTCGAAAATTCCCACGGCAATCATCAGCGACAATCTAAGCCGCATGGTTGCCGCAGGGCCTACCGTCCGTCCGATGCATCGCGAGGGATCGCTGGCCGGAACGGCAGTGACAGTGAAGACCCGCCCGGGCGACAATCTTTTGATTCACAAGGCAGCGGATATGGTCCAGCCCGGCGATGTGATCGTCGTGGATGCCGGTGGCGATCTCACCAACGCCCTGATCGGAGAACTCATCATTTCCCATGCCCGGACGCGGGGCTGCGTTGGTTTCGTGGTCAATGGCGCGGTTCGGGACATGGATGTCATCAGCGCCGACACATTCCCGGTTTACGGCGCGGGCGTTAGCCATCGTGGCCCCTACAAGGACGGCCCCGGAGAGGTGAATGTTCCGATATCGCTCGACGGCATGATTATCGAGCCCGGCGATATCATTATTGGCGACATGGATGGCGTTCTTTGCGTCCCCAAAGCCGATGCAGCACGCGTTCTTAAGCTCGCCCGTGCGCAAGAGGAAAAGGAACGCAGCATTCAGAAGGCAATCCAGCAATCCGCTTGGGATCGCTCTTGGGTCGACGAGACGCTCAAGGCGAAGGGGTGTGCAGGAGTCTGAACATTACCACCAGCCGTGCACAAAAAAGACGGCGGTCGATGCTCTGAACCGTCGCATATCGAAAATTCAAGGGAGGAAACCATGAATATCTTCAAAGGACTTATCATTGCCGTTGGTCTGGCCGCCGCTGCGCCAGTCGCCGCACAGGAATGGACGCCGGAAAAACCGATCCGGATCGTTGTCGGCTTTGCGCCCGGTGGTGGAACGGACCAGACCGCGCGTCTGATCGCGTCTGCGGCGCAAGAACTGTTCCCCGTCCCGCTGGTGGTTGAGAACCGCCCCGGAGCCTCGGGCACTCTCGCAGCCGAAATGGTCGCCAAGGCCGCGCCCGATGGCTATACTTTGTTGGTTGCCGGCGGCAGCGAAAGCACCTCGGTGCCCCATCACCGCAAAACCCAATACAGCCTCGATGATTTCCGTGGCGTTGTCCGTGTCAACCGCGAGCACATGGTTATCGTGAGCAAGGCAGGCAGTGGTCTGGACAGCATCGACGCGGTTGTTAAACGCGCCAAACAAGAGCCCGGCGCCCTGGCCTATGGATCGTCTGGTCCTGCGGGCATTCTGCACTCTGCATTCCTTGTGTTTGGCAAAGAGGCGGGGATCGACATGGTTCACGTTCCCTACCAAGGCGGATCGCCGGCGCTTGCCGCCCTGTTGGGTGGGCATGTGGATCTGACGATCATCACGCCCGGCGATGCACGCGCGCAACAGGAGGCCGGCACGATCCATGTGCTTGCCACGACATCTGATCGCGCAGACCAGATCCCCGATGTGTCCTCGTTGAGCGAGCTTGGTTACGACGTCAATCTAGAGAACATGAAGGGTCTTGTCGCACCCGCAGGCACGCCGGACGAGGCGGTTGCCTATCTGCAAGAGCGGTTCGCCGAGGCGATGAAATCGGATGCGTTTACGACGGTGGCTAAGCGCAGCAACATCACGCCTAGTTTCCTGACCGGCGCAGATTTTGAACAGGCGATGCGATCCATGTCAGACGCGGTGGCCGATGCGCTGGCCTCCAACACACCGGCGACTGAGTAAGCGCATGACCGCGAACCGAATGCTCGCACTGGTTTTTGTGGCTGCGTCCATCGTCTTTCTTACCGTGATGGTGCCAGAGCTGAACCAGCAGCAGGCCAGTATGGGTGGCGGTTTTTATTCGGTAAGGCCATCGGCCCTACCGACCTTCGCCGGGGCCATGGTTCTGTTGTTCGGGGTGGTGATGCTGTTTACGGATCGCCCCGCCCCGGAAGAGGCCGGCACGTTCAGCGCCGGGATTGGTCTGGGGCTTCTTCAGATCGGCCTGTTCGGCGCCTACGCACTAGGCCTTTCACTGATCGGGTTCCTGCCGGCCTCCATCCTGTTTCTGGCCGCTGTTTTCCTGATGTATCGCGCCGAAAACTGGATCGTGGCCATCACTCTGACGCTCGGCATTCCGATCCTCGTCGATGCCCTGCTGCGCAAAGTTTTCCTGGTTCCGCTCCCTGGCGCCTCATTCTTCTGACTCTTCCGGAGGCTGGACATGGATCCGCTTTTCCAAGCTCTCTATGGGCTCGCTGAGCCTGTGACCTTTCTGACTCTGTTGCTGTCAGTGGTCATCGGACTAATTATCGGGGCTATCCCGGGTCTGTCGGTCAATATCGCGGTCGCCCTGGCGGTGCCCTTGACCATCTTCATGCCAACCGATCAGGCGATGGTGATGCTGATCGGCCTGTATGGCGCAGGTATCTTCGGAGGATCGGTGTCTGCGATCCTCTTGAACGCCCCGGGCACACCGGCCTCTGCCGCCACAATATTTGACGGCTACCCGATGGCACAGCAGGGGCTGGCGACCAAGGCTCTGCGCCTGTCGCTGATCAGTTCTGTTTTCGGGGCTGTGTTCTCGATCGTCCTTTTGATCTTGCTTGCGCCGCAACTTGCCAGTTTTGCGCTCGGGTTCGGCCCGGTCGAGATCGCCTCTTTGCTGTTCTTCACCTTTCTCGTGATCGGAATCTTGTCGGGAAATTCGTTGGTCAAAGGATTGTTCTCGGCGGCGTTGGGGATGGTGCTGGCAACAGTTGGCAGCGATCCTATGCTGGGCATTCCCCGCTTTACCTTCGGCTCGACCGCGCTGATGGACGGACTGACCTATGTGCCGCTTCTTGTTGGGCTTTTCGCCGTCGCCGAAATCATTGAAGAGGCCACCCGGCGCTTCTCTCAATCCGTACGCAAGGTGGATTTGTCTGGCGAAGATCGCGCCGCCAACCGGATCTCGTTCGGTGAGGTTTTCCGTAATATCCTGCCAATGACACGGGCATCTGCCATCGGATCGGCGATCGGTATCCTGCCCGGCATCGGTGCTACCATCGCTTCGTTTCTGGCCTATGCCGACGCCAAGCGGGCCGCAGGCAGCAAGGGGAACTTTGGCAAGGGTGATCCACGGGGGGTCGTTGCATCCGAAAGCGCTAACAACGCAGTCGTCGGAGCGACGTTTATCCCGACCTTGGCGCTTGGCATTCCGGGTGACGCCGTCACAGCCATCCTGTTGGGTGCACTTGTCCTGCAAGGGGTCAGCCCCGGACCATTGATCTTCGTCAACTCGCCTGAGATCGTCTACACGATCTACTTTGCCCTGCTTGGATCGACGCTGTTGATGGGTTTGATCGGCTATCCAGCCATGCGTATGCTGTCCCTGACCCTGCGGATCCCCAAAATCTACCTTATGCCCTGTGTGGCGTTGGTTTGCGTGGCGGGCAGCTATGTGGCCCGGAACAATATCCTGGACGTTTACGTCATGCTGGGCGCGGGCATCTTGGGGTTCATCTTCAACCGCACGAACGTACCAGTCGCACCTTTGCTGATTTCCTTCATCATTACGCCTTCTTTCGAAGAGGCGTTGCGACAGGCGCTTACGCGCAGCCGCGGCTCGTTCGAACCGTTCATGACCAATCCGGTCACACTGACCTTGGTGGCGATCGTCATCGGACTCGTCGGTTTGACGATATGGCGGCAGAAAAAGCTGCGGTCGAAAAAAGCACAAATGGAAAGAATGGGGGTTTGAGTAACATGATAGGATTTATTGGTCTGGGCGTGATGGGGGCCGGAATGGCGCGCAACATCGCCGCATCCGGTCTGAAACTGGCGGTCACCACGTCGTCGCCCGAGAAGGCAGAGACATTCCGGGCTTTGGGCGCAGAGATCTGTTCGAGTCCCGCAGACCTGGCCGCGCGGTGCCGCGTTATCGTCACATGCGTCCCCGACGCCAATGCGCTTGGCAATGTGATCGAGGGAGAGACCGGTTTAGCAGCGCAGTCGTGGGAAGGCGGGCTGCTGATCGATTGTTCGACGATTGCCCCCTTTGAAGCGCAGGACATGGCCCAAAGGCTGGCCACTGTCGGCGGGCGTTTTGTCGATGCGCCGGTCAGCGGTGGGGCGAAAGGCGCGGACAGCGGCACCCTGACCATCATGTGCGGGGGGGCAGAGGACGACGTGGCCGACGCCGACCCAGTGTTGCAGGCCATGGGCAAGAACATCCACCATGTCGGGCCGCTTGGGGCAGGGCAGGCGCTAAAGGCCTGCAACCAACTGATGGTCGCGGTGAACATGATGGGGGCCTTTGAGGCCGTGGCGCTGGCCCGCGCCGCCGGAGTCGACCCCAAAGTGATGCGCGAAGTCCTGTCCACGGGCGCGGCCCGCAGCGGAGTTCTGGAGGCGCACGCACTGCGCTATATCGAAGGCCAGCTTGATGGCGGTTTTCGCTCCGAACTCATGCGCAAAGATCTTGGCATCGCCAATGCCGTGGGCGCCCATTTCAATATCAGCCAACCCGCCACGGATCTCGCACATCAACTGATGATCGCGACCTGCAACTCCGGGTTTGCAAAACGCGACAGTGCCGCGCTTGGCCTGCTTTATGATCGCCTGAACGGCCGCAACGAGGACACCAACCAATGACGGAAACGCTCGATCTGGAAACGATCCGGGAATTCTCCAACGCCGTTTTCCAAGCCGCAGGGCTGACCGTACAGGACGCAGAGACCGTGACGGACGTCCTAATCCATGCGGACTTGCGCGGACACGGCTCTCATGGCCTGACACGCATCCCGATCTACGCCGAACGGATCAAGGCCGGTGCCGTGAAGGCGCGCCCGGACATCAAGTTCGACCGGCCATCGCCCGGCGTTCTGGTCGTCGATGGCGACAACGGGCCGGGGCCTGTGGTCAGCCTCCGTGCTCTGGAGGCCGCGCTGGATGTTGCGCGGGAAAACGGCGTTTGCGTCGCGACCGTCGGCCATTCGAACCATAACGGTGCGGGGTCGTTTTACGTTGAAAAGGCCGTTGCGGCGGGCTGTATCGCCATCGCGATGACCAATGCGCCGCCTTCGATGACGGTGTTCGGCGGTCGGCAAGCGGTGCTTGGCACAAACCCGATCACCTTTGGCACGCCAATCACCGGGGATACCCCGGTCCTTTTGGACATGGCGACCTCGGTCGTCGCGCGCGGCAAGATCGTCGAAGCGGCCAAACGCGGAGAGGCGATCCCCGAAGGATGGGCGTTGGACGCTGACGGCAAACCCACCACGAGCGGCGTAGCAGCAGAACAAGGCGTCGTGCTGCCGCTGTCCGGCCCAAAGGGGTCGGCGCTGGCTATCATGGTCGAGGTGCTGTGCGGGGTTCTGTCCGGCGGACGGTTTGCAGGCTCGCTGGGCAATCTATATAGCGACTTCGTAACGCCGCAGGACGTTGGACATTTCATGTTGCTCATCGATGTGTCGCGGACCCATGTGGCAGATACACATGGCGACAGGGTGCGTGAACTGGTGACGGCCCTGAAGGACTGCGCCCTCGCAGATGGCTTCGACGCCATCCTCATGCCGGGTGAGTTGGAAAAAGGTCGCGAAGACCGAACACGTCAGGCAGGCATTGAGCTGCCCGGCAACGTGATCGCCGATCTAGACGCTATTGCCACCGGGCTCGGCTGCGCGCCGCTCTCCGGTCTGATCAAAGAGGTTGTTCAATGACGCAAGCACCTGTCCGCATCGTGTTCCTAGATCGGGCGACCCTGTCGCCCGAGACAAAGTTGAGACAGCCAGTCTTTGCCGCACAGATCGTAGAGCATCAGCAAACGGATCCCGATCAGGTCGCCGCACGGATCGCTGACGCAGATGTGGTGATTACCAACAAGGTGCCAATCAACGCGGAGGCGCTGGCCGCCGCGCCAAAGCTAAAGCTGATCGCCGTCGCCGCCACCGGCTACGATCGCATCGATCTGGCAGCCTGCCGGGCGCAGGGTGTCACCGTCAGCAACATCCAAGGATATGCCGGGAACACCGTGCCCGAACATACCTTTGCACTGCTTCTGGCCCTGCAACGCAGTATCGTGCCCTATCGCCAGTCGGTTATCGACGGACGCTGGGAAGAGGCGAACCAGTTCTGCTACTTCGATTATCCAATTGCTGATTTGTCTGGAAAGGTTTTGGGCATCGTCGGGGACGGCGCCTTGGGCAAGGCGGTTGGTAAAATCGCCGAAGCCTTTGGTATGCGAGTCCTGTTTTCCGGCTACAAAGGGGTGGAGGGGATGGGCCCCCTCTATACGCCGTTCGAGGAAGTCATGCGGTGCAGTGACATCATCACTTTGCATTGCCCACTGATGCCGTCGACGCGCAACCTGATCTCCGACACCGAATTCGATATGATGGAGCGTCGCCCCTTGCTTTTGAATACTGCGCGGGGCGGTCTTGTGGATGAAGAGGCACTGGAGCGCGCGTTTGAAGGCGGGCGGATCTCTGGGGCCGGGTTCGACGTGGTCACAACAGAGCCGCCGGGCGCAGACCATGTCATGCGGCGCATCGCTAAGCGCAGCAACGTGATCCTAACGCCACATGTCGCGTGGGCCAGCCAAGAGGCTATCCAGACTCTTGCAGATCAGCTTATCGACAATATCGAGGCCTTTATGAACGATGCGCCGCAGAATGTTGTTTCGTAGAACATAATCCATCCTCCAGCAGTGCCAGGTCGGCCGCTGAGCCGCTTCTTCGAAACGGCGGAAACTGCCGCCGACCGTCACTGCCGAGGGGATTCACCCGTCGCGATTGATCTCGTTCTGACAGAGGCACTGTTGCGCAGCCGGCGACACCAAAGCTATCCCCGCGACAGCGCCTCACTGATTGTGGGGCAGAGCCGTGCCGAGGATTGTGCTTTACACCAGACGTCAACGCCCGTGCGAGCAACTTGCTGATCGTGAACAACAAAATGATGAGGACTGGCGCTGCCTGCCGCGGAGCCGCGCACTCAACACAGGTGGTTTACAAGAATTCGTGCATCCGCCAAACCCGGATCGGTCCGAGAATACACGAGCCTGACATTACTTCGGAACCTTCTTGAAGCGTTCCATCGCTGCGTCCAAATGGCACCGAAGTCCGGCACGCGCCCATCCTGCGTTGCCAGCCTCTATTCCCTTGATGATCTCGCGGTGCCCTTGGATACTGTGAAGAATGTCTTTGTCTTCATAGATGTAGAACCCTGTGACCATCGGAAAATCCAATAGGTTTCGACCACTCTTTCTCAAGTAGCCGCTGCCCGATGCTTCGTAGAGCATGTCGTGGAAAACTCGGTTGGCCGTGTCGAGTTCAGCAAGAAAATCCCCTCGGCGCCGGATGAACGCCTCTTCCATGTCATCTGTGCTGCGCTTGAGCACATCGAGTTGCTCTTGGGACCGGTTTTTTGCCGCCAGTGCCGCACCGTGTCCCTCTAATAGAATTCGGATTTCGAATATGTCGAGCGCGTCCTCGGGGCGCCATTCCGTGACTATGGCGCCCCGAGTGGGGGAGGGAGTGAGCAGTCCTTCAGAGATGAGCTTGCTGAAGGCCGCCCTGACCGGGGTCCGGCTGACCCCGAGCTCTTCGGATACGACAACCTCTTTCAGTTGATCCCCGGAGTCATAATGTCCGGACGTCAGGCGGCTGCGAAGAGTTGTGTAGACACGCTCTCCAACGGTCATGTGACTAGCCATTCAGTTCACCTCCTACGCAGATTACACACAAACGAGGCTTACTTTTCTACTGTTTGTGCAAGATCTGAGCTGTCCTTCGATTTGCGGTTCAGGAACTTGCGGAAGAGAGGCACGCCAACCGAAAGCAGAATTGCGCAAATCAGCAGCCAAGAGATTACTCCACTGAAGAGATACCCAACGTCGTTTCCGGAGATCAGAAGCGAACGGCGTAGCGCGCTTTCGGCCATCGGCCCGAGAATGACCGCGAGCACAGCGGGCGGTGTCGGGATGTTCAGCCGTTCCATCGCGTAGCCCAGCATCCCGAAGCCGAGCATCAGCCAGACTTCGTAGAAGCTGTTGTGGATGGAATAGACACCGATGACGGTCATGCAAATGATCATGGGTGCCAGCAGGCGCGGTGGTAGCCGCAGGACGTTTACGAAAACCATCGCACCATATCGACCAAGCACCCAAACCAAGCCTGCCGTGATGAGCAAGGTCAACATGAAGCCGTAGGTGATCGGGGCATCCTGTTGGAAGAGTTGCGGGCCGGGGCGCAGGCCATGCACGAGGAGCGCGCCGAGGATGACCGCAGCAACACCGCTGCCTGGAATGCCGAGCGTCAGGGCAGGGATCAGGCTTGCAGCAGTGTCGGCGTTGTTGGCGCACTCTGCCGCGGCCACCCCCTCGGGGGCACCTTTGCCGTATTTTTCCTTGTCCGGATCGCCTCGACGCTGCTCATTCCAGGCGAAGATCGCAGCAATGTTTCCTCCCAGCGCCGGGATCACCCCTGTCACCACGCCGATGCCAGAGGCTTTGACCCAGACCGGTATCAACGATCGCCACGCAAAGGGCTCCTTCTTGTCCGAGATCTCCAGCTCGCTGTCTGAGGCGGGCTTGGATGAAAGAGCAAGTTCAATTGCAGGCGGGATTGCATAGAGGCCGGTGAGCAGGACAATGATGTCGATCCCGCTCAACAGGTGCATGTCGTTGAAGGCAAATCGCTCGTTGCCCATGATCGGGTCAATGCCGACCATGCCGAGCACGAGCCCCAAGCAGACTGACAGGAGGCCTTTGTAAGCGCTGTCAGAAAGCAGTACCGCGATTGTCATCAGGCCAAAGGTCGCCAGCCAGAAGTAGTTGGCCGGGCTGAATTTAAGCGCCAGAGCGGCGAGGGGCGGCGCGAGCACCAGCAGGGCGATCGCACTGGCCGCGCTGCCGATGGCGGAGGAGGCCACTGCGATGTTCAACGCCAGTTTGGCTTGCCCTTTCTGGGCCATGGGGTAGCCATCGAATACCGTTGCAATGCCCGCCGGAGTACCCGGGATACGCAACAGGATGGCCGGGATCGCCCCGCCATACATGGCACCGTTGTAGATACCGGCGATCATCCCGAGAGCCACAAGTGGCTCCATCGAGAAGGTCAGCGGGATGAGCACGGCGATGCCCATAGTGGCGGACAGTCCCGGCAGCGCCCCAACGGCGATGCCGACGGCTGTGCCGAACACCATGGCGGCAATCACACCCATCGAGAGAACGAGAGGAATGGCCTCGAGAATGTAGTTGATGATATCCATTATTTTATGGCCCGGGTAATGACGTCGACAATTGCTTCATCTGGCAGAGGGACATTCAGAAGCATCGAGAAGACTGCGTAGAGAATGAGAACGAAGCCAATGGCGGTGGCGAAGCTGACCTTTAGGTTCCGGTAGCCGATCAGGTAGGCGAAGGCCGGAACCGCCACGATGGTGGCAGTGAAAAAACCGACATAGCGCACCGACAGCACATAGATGAGAATTCCGCCAATGATCTTTGCCAATCCGGCAAGGCGCAACTCGGCGAACTCGAATTCGCTCTGCCCGGAGAAATGAAACTTCGCAGCGTTCACAAACCAGATTAGGGACAGAAAAATTGCAAATGCCGTAACCGCTTGTGGCATCATCCCGGATTGCCCGCTGTAGTTCAGAGCCTCCAAAAGGCCAAAAACGCTGATGCCAGCTGAGATTAAGGCGCCGAGCATCTCGGCCACGCTGTTTTTCATGGGGGTCTCCGCTCACGAGGCATGTCGGACATGGGGTGACCATGTCCGACTGAGTGATTTAATTGCGCCGTCAGATCACTTGATCCAAGGCTCTTCGTTCCAGATCTGACGAAGATCGCTGTCTTGACGCTTCATCCCTTCGATGAAGGAGGCGCTGTCGATGAACTGAAGAGGCAGGCGTTGTTTTTCAGCTGCCGCCCGGAATTCGGGATCGGCGATGGCCTTTTCAATGGCTTCTTCGAGCTTTGCAAGCACATCTGCGGGGATGCCGGCGGGGGCGGCCACGCCACGTTGCGAGCCCATGGTGAGATCGTAGCCCTGTCCGACGAAAGTCGGCACGTCAGTGGCCAGCTCCCACGGTTGGTCCGTCATTTGGCCAAGCGCGATGAGCGAGCCTTCATCCACGTCGTCGATCACTTCGCTGATGTTCAGGCCGGCAAGCTGGACGTGCCCGCCTAGAATTGCCGTGCGCAGCGACGGAGTGTCCTGAAATGGGACGTGGACGAGTTCGATGCCGGCCAGGCGCGCGAAGTTCGCCATGGCGAGGTGGTCATCGCCACCAATCCCGGTGGTGCCGAAGGTCACCTTGCGAGGGTTCTCCTTGGCGAAAGCAACGACGGCTGCCAGATCGGAAAACTCGCCGTCAGCGCGGGAGACAAAGGCGTTGGCGTCATAGACGACATTGCCGATGGGTTGGATATCATCCAACGAATATCGTGCTTTACGCTGAATCGGGATGGTGATCAGGTTCGGGTTGTTGATGAAACCGATGGTGTAACCGTCGGGCTCTGACTGGGCCAGCTTGGTGAAGCCGATCTCACCGGCAGCGCCGGGCGTGTTGATCACCGCGATCGAGGCATCGTTGCCGAGATGCTTTTCAACGAAAGGCACCAGTGTGCGCGCCGCAATGTCAGTGCCCCCTCCAGCGCCGTAGGCGACGATCATTTCGATGGTTCGCTCGGGATACTCAGCCAGAGCGGCGCCTGTCCCAAGTGCTAGCATGAGTGTCGCAGCGGCAGTGGCCTTCAAAGATCCAAGCATGTGTTCTCCTCCTCGAATCGCAGTTTTGGATACAGAAAATCAGTAATGCATAGCTGCCATGCAATCAAAACAAAACGGAGACTGTCGTGCGAAAATATAATTACTTCATAAAAACCATATGCTTAAGATCGAAAAATCAAAGATGGACTTCCAAATGAGTATCGAAGGCGCTTGCAAGATTTCTCTTTTTTGTTTTTTTACTGTTCACAATCGTGGCGCAACCTTGCGGGCGGATTCGGTACTGTAGAGAGGTTCGCCCTTAAGCAGATCGCCAGATCGCCCCTAGGATGGAGCGCCTTTCAGGGAGGAGGATTTGAGGTGGTAGACCGCCCGACCATCTGTGTGACAGAGCACATTCACCCAGACGCCATGGCGCGTTTGGCAGAAATCGGCAATGTCATTGGGCCCGGACCAGAAGCGGATGATTGGCCCGCCAGAGCCGAGGCCGTCATCGTCCGCAGTGCGCCCGTTTCGCAGGAGCAACTTCAGCGCGCAACGCGGCTTCGCGTGATTGGCAAGCATGGCGCTGGCACCGACACGATTGACGTGCAGGCGGCAAACGCCGCTGGCATCCCTGTACTGACAGCCGCGGGGACAAACGCAGAGTCCGTTGCCGACTTGGCGATTTGCCTTGCGCTCAACCTGCTCCGTGCCCCGGATCTGCATGATGCGGCCCTGCGAGGCGGACGGATGCTCGCGCCGCGCCAGAGGATCGGCTTTGAACTTTCGGAGCTTCAGGCCGGCATCTTGGGGATGGGTGCCATTGGCCGCGCGGTGGCCCAGCGGCTGGTGCATGGCTTTGGGGCCCAGGTTCTGGCCTATGATCCGATGCTGCCTGCGAGTGACTGGCCAGAGCGGGTGGAGCGCGCCGAAACTGTGGATGATGTGCTGTCGCGTAGCGGAATCCTGTTCCTTCACCTGCCGCTTTTGCCTGAAACGACCCATGTGTTGAACAAGCGCGCTTTTGCGCTGATGCCGCGTGGCTCTTTTGTCGTCAATTGCGCGCGCGGCGGGATCGTGGATGAGGCCGCGCTGGCCGAGGCGATTGCAGACGGTCATATCGCGGGTGCTGCCAGCGATGTCTTTGAGGCAGAGCCACCTGATCCGCAGCACGCGTTGTTCAGCGCCGGACGGTTTATTGGAACACCGCACATTGGTGGCTCCACAGAAGCGGGGCTCAAGCGCACGGGGATGCTTATCGCCGAGCGAGTCATCTCAGAACTCAAGAAACCAAGATAAATAGAGGATTAATCCATGAGTATCGGTTTTCAAGTCCGGTCGCGTCAGCGTTGCGTCTCTGACGAGAATGCGCAGCGGGCAAAGAATTTTCCCGTGGCGAACATCAGCGATTGCATGAGCCGTATGTTTGCAGGTGGGCCGCAGCTCCGCCCGATCCATGAAGGTGGCAAGGTGCTGGCTGGCCCGGCCTTGACGGTGCGGTGCCGCCCCGGCGACAACCTGATGGTTCACCACGCACTTGATATCGCCAAGCCCGGCGATGTGATCGTGGTGGATGCCGCCGGCGATCTGACAACGGCGATCATGGGAGAGATCATGGCTGCCGTTGCCCTTAAGAATGGCGTTGCCGGCATGGTCATCAATGGCGCAATCCGAGATGCCTCCGAGATCCGCCGGATGGGTCTGATCCTCTATGCTGCCGGCATCACCCATCGTGGCCCCTACAAGGATGGCCCCGGAGAGATCAACACGCCCATCGCCTTTGACGGCATGGTGGTAGAGCCCGGCGACCTTGTGCTCGGTGATGATGATGGCGTGCTTTCAATTCCTTACGACGACGTTGATGACGTTCTCGCAGCCGCAGCACGGAAGAAAGTGGCGGAGGAGGAAGAATTGGAGGCAATTGCCAACGGAACGGTGGACCGCTCTTGGGTAGCAAAGGCACTGAAGGAGAAGGGTTGCCTGCAGGTTGGGTGACCAACTGTAGGGCGCCCGCCCGCCAAAGGTAGTCAAAGCACTGATAGCGACCAGAAGGGACAGAAAATGGATGACGGTCCGAAAAAAGCAACGGGGATATCCCGTGGCCTGACCAACTACGGGGACGCGGATTTCTCGCGCTACCTGCGCGTAGCCAATGCCAAGTCGATGGGCTTCTCCGACGAGATGCTGAGCAAGCCGATTGTCGGCATCACATCGACCTTTAACGAGTTCAATAACTGCCACCGCAGTGTGCCAGAACTCGTAGCGGCGGTGAAGCGTGGGGTGATTGCGGCAGGGGGGTTGCCGCTGGAGTTTCCGACGATCTCGCTCGGTGAGCCTTACCTCAACCCCACCGCTCTGTTCTTTCGCAACCTCATGGCCATGGACACCGAGGAGATGATCCGCGGGCAGCCGATGGATGCTGTGGTATTGATCGGTGGATGTGACAAGACGGTGCCTGCGCAACTCATGGGGGCCGTTTCAGCAGGCCTGCCCGCGGTGCAACTGGTGACCGGTCCCCAACTGACCAACCGTTGGCGCAACGAGCGGCTGGGCGCTTGTACGGATTGCCGCCGGTTCTGGGGTAAGTTCCGCTCCGGCGAGATCGACGAACCCACGATCAACGAGATCGAGGGCAACCTGATTGCCACAGCAGGCACATGCGCTGTCATGGGCACGGCGTCTACCATGGCCGCCCTCGCCGAAGGGCTTGGCATGATGTTGCCTGGCACCGCTGCAATCCCCGCCGTCCACGCGGACAGGCTGCGCGCGGCTGAGGCCTCGGGCCGGGCGGCGATCAAGCTGATCCAATCCGGAATTGGGGTCGGGGATATCATCACCAAGGGTGCGATCAAGAACGCGCTCCGCGTACTGCTTGCCATTGGTGGCTCGACAAACGCGATCATCCATTTGACGGCAATTGCTGGGCGCGCGGGAATTAAGGTATCGCTCGACGAGCTTAACGAGCTGTCGGATACGACCCCTGTGCTGGTCAACCTCAAGCCAACCGGCCCCTACTACATGGAAGACCTGCACGCCGCCGGTGGCATTGGCGCTGTTCTGCGCGAGCTGCGCCCGCTGCTTGATCTCGACTGCATGACCGTTACCGGCGAAACCCTGCGCGAGCGTCTCGACGGTGATCCGGGCTGGGTAAATAGGGAAGTCGTGCGCTCGCTCGAAGAGCCTCTTCAGCCAATGGGGGGCCTGGTAGCCCTGTTCGGTTCGCTTGCGCCTCGTGGGGCGATCATGAAGCGGGCCGCAGCTGATCCCGAGCTCTTCGAGAAGGAGGCACGCGCTGTCGTCTTCACTTCACTAGAGGATTTGGCCGCCCGGATCGACGACCCGGATCTCGACGTGACCGAAGACGATTGCCTCGTTCTGCAAAATGCCGGACCGATGTCGGAAACGCGTATGCCTGAGGCGGGATACCTTCCGATTCCCAAGAAACTGGCGCAGAAGGGCGTGAAGGACATGCTCCGGATCTCCGATGCTCGGATGTCGGGCACGGCCTATGGCACGATCGTTCTGCACATTACGCCTGACTCGGCGTCCGGCGGTCCGCTGGCGTATGTGCTCAATGGCGACCGGATTCGTGTTTCGGTAAAGGACCGGCGCATTGATTTGCTGGTCGATGAGCAAGAGCTCGAACGACGCCGCAAGGAAATGGTTCTGCAGCCCGCAACAGCCAAGCGCGGTTACGCAAGGATGTTCGGAAATGAGATCCTCCTTGCCGATCAGGGCTGCGACTTCGCTAGCCTTGTGGCGGATCCGGACTCTCTGGGGGAATAGGCCCGGAGCCTTCGTTTCTGGCGGCTCGGGATGGTGCATGGTTCGTTGAGCTACTGAACCGTCCCGGGTGGCCCGAGGCTTGTTGTCAATAATTTCGTGGCCTTGGTTTCAGTTACCTGACCTTCGTCGTCAAGGCCGTGCTGCACGATGCAGTGGATGACCGGTTCGGGGAAACTGCATCGCAGCGATAGCCGAGCCGGCGAAAGTCCGGATTGGGCCGGAAGCAACGTCTTTCTCAAGAGATCACGCGCAGAACCTACTGGAAGGTAACAAGGATGCTCATAGTTGCTTCCTCGTAATTACCTGCGTCATAAGGTTTTATCAGATCGTGGCGCGGAGATAGGCGATGGACGGTAGCGTTGAATGGACAGAGATGGGTGTTGCGTCAGGCCTCAATCACCTGGCGATGCTTTCACCTATTGAAAACTTTTATCAGGGGCTCCTTCCGGGCTTTAGCTCGATCACTACCCGTCTGCGGCATTATTCGTTCCACGCTTGGTGGGTCACGCATAACCTGAGGCACACGCGGATCACATCTACCGATGAGTTCGATGCACATGTTCGCCGGATCGAAGCTCTTTATGCGCTCGCTTGTGCGCAACACCCCTACGAGAGCGGCATCGCTGGCTCGAGATTTGCCAATTGGAAGTTAAAAACGGGGGGAGCGGCAAGATAGACTTCAGTGCTGAGACCGACCTCAGTACGCCCCGGGAAAAAAGATATATAAGCCCGAAGCGCGGCGATTTCCTTGGCACTTATTTTGGCCAAATGCGCGAGTGCGGTTTGCTGACTCGTGCCAGAGAACACAAAATTCCAATCCCGACTGAGATCGGCAAGTTGCTGGCAGAAGCTTACGAGGAATCCTTCCCCATTCCTATTGATCGATTCTTCGAGATCGCGCGTGCGGGCGTTGTGGACCGAGGCGAGCTCGCAGAGATGTTGCCGTTAGCCCCGTCAAAACTGGATCATGATAGCCAGGAGGCTGAGCTTCTTCGTGAGATCCTGATTGGTGGCGACGAAAACATGGATCCCGGGCAGAAGCGGCGGAACACTCTTTTGGCTATTCTGAACGTCTCACGAAAAACAGCCAGAGGAGCGGTGGGCCAGGATGCCTTGCGTTGGTACTGGGCGGAGACCGAGCCAGATGGTGATTTCGCTGAAGTCCATACCGCGTGGCAGCACTACCAGGCGGCAGACATGCTGCGTGTCGCTTATGAGGCTTTGATGAACCATGCGATCTTCGGGATCGAGGAGTCAGCCGATGGAGTAGCTATGCCGGTATTGGCAAGCCGTCTGGTGGAAGACGTGCCGGACGTCCCGTTTGATGGCTGGCTGACAACACTATCGGCGTCGGACAAAAGCCTCAAGGAGATGCAGGAAGAGGCCCGCGGAGAAGAGCCATCTCTTGAGGTGATCATGACCGTATTTGCAAGCCTGTGGCGCAAATGGGGGGAGGGCGTCCGAGCTTGCTGAGAGCCTGAATGCCAAGCCAGTCTTCCAGACATGTGCGACGGAACTGTCATGGATCGAAGCACACAGGACTATGAGTGCTCGTGAGGCTATGGGGCTCCTCATAAATGATCGGATCATCCGTCGCCATCTCGAGGTAGCGGCAAGGAAACTCTGGCTTCAGGGTGGCTATACATATCTAATTGAGCTGGAGGATGCCCGCCTGCGCGCTCGTTCCAGGATAAAGGTCGAGCCCAGTGGTCCTCGCCTGCACACCGCAAGGATCTTCCTTGAGGATGTCGGCCTTCTCGAAGATGGCTGCATCACCGATAGGGGACTGAAGTATCTCGAGACCCAGTGAGAGACGGCGGGATGCAGATTGGCGCTCCGATGAAGATGCATTCAAGGAACTGACATTTGCGCTACGACGAGACATTTAATCAGGATGGATTTCACTCGGCCCTCCTGACCAGCTACAGCTTTGATCCAATAGTCTTCAGGAAAGTGATCCTTACAAGGATGAGGAGCAATGGCTGCCGTAACATCGCCGCCCTCGTCGATCAGTATATGCTGAACGTTTTACGCTCGATGTCTCGGTAAATGCTCGCCTTCGAGCGCGACAAGATTTCGCAAACCCGTCCGATCGGTAGCAGAACGTCGTGTGCAGTTGCTGACCTGTCCATCTGTTATTTCATGTGATTGACTGAAGATGAAATGATGTCGACCTGGTTTCGCCGGAAGTGCAAATGTGCGAGAATGTCGACTTCATGCAACGAATGAAGGAGAGAAGTCTGTCGTCCCGCTGTCGTCCCGACGCTATGGAAATCAGCAATGAGTGAGAATAGACAGCAGAAATTTTCATATATTTCAGCTGTTTATAATGGTGCCCGGGGGCGGAATCGAACCACCGACACGAGGATTTTCAATCCACTGCTCTACCCCTGAGCTACCCGGGCACGGGAGAAGGAAAACCTTCGGGTGGAGGCGGTTTAGCCGAGGTCTGACCCGGTGTCCAGCGGGTATTGCAACTGTTTTTTCATCCGGAAGAACCACCTCTTTCAATGGCTGACAGGGCAGGCTACATCCTTTGGATGACTCTCATTGCGGACAGCCTCAACACCTTTTTTACGCATGACTACGACTGCGTCATCGACGTGCGCAGCCCGGCAGAATTTGCAGAAGATCGCGTACCAGGGGCTATCAATCTTCCCGTTCTCGACAACGAAGAACGGGCGCAGGTCGGAACGATCTACAAACAGGAAAGCCCGTTCAAAGCCCGCAAGATCGGCGCCGCTTTGGTGTTTCGAAATGCCGCCGCACATATCGCAGGGCCGTTGGCACATCATCATGGCGGTTGGCGTCCGCTGGTCTACTGTTGGCGGGGCGGGCAACGGTCTGGTGCTTTCACTTGGATGCTGCGGGAAATTGGATGGCGTGCAGAGGTGGTTCAGGGCGGATACAAGACCTATCGCCGCCTCGTGACGCGAGCGCTTTACGACAATGCGTTGCCGCATCGCCTTATTCAACTTGGGGGTTACACCGGGACGGCCAAAACGGCACTTCTGCCGCGATTGGCAGAGCGGGGTATACAGGCGCTGGATCTGGAAGGTCTGGCGCGACATCGCGGCTCGCTGCTGGGGGAAATGCCCGGAGGGCAGCCCGCACAGAAGGGTTTCGAATCCGATCTGATTCGGGCTTTGAATGCGCTCGACCCGGCGTCACCGGTGGTGGTCGAGGCGGAAAGCAGCAAGATCGGCCAGATCAACCTGCCGCCCGCTCTTTGGGACGCGATGAAGATTGCTCCGTGGATTGAGATTACCGCCCCGGTCGAGGCCCGCGCACGGTATCTGGCCGAGGCCTACGCCGATATTCTTGCTGACGGGCCGCGCTTGTCCGAAATGCTTGCACCGTTGCGGTTCTACAGGGGGCATGAACTGGTCGATCGCTGGGGCACTATGATAGCAGCGGGGGAGCGGCTGGCGCTTTGCCGGTCCTTGGCAGAGGACCACTATGATCCTGCTTATCGGACATCGATGCGCGCGCAGGCGCCGCGTTTCATTCACCGCGAAGAGACAACCGCGCTGACGCCTCGGGCGTTGGATGCTCTGGCCGACCGGTTGGCCGTACATCTTCAGACGATCCGGATCTGACCTGTCTTGTCTGTGATGCGGCCAATGTTGCACGCCTGATACCCCGCAGCGCGCAGGGCGCTCAGGTGCGTGTCCACATCCCCCGCCATCGCTGCCAACAAACCGCCAGCCGTCTGAGGGTCGATCAGCAAATCGTGTCGCGGCGTGTCGTCAAGATCGGGGAAGGGGGCGCGGTTGTCGGGATACAGGCTTGACCGGATGCCGCTGGCAGACAGGTCAAGCGCGCCCGCCATCTGAGGCACCTGATTTACGGCGACTTCTGCGCCCACGGCTGAATTCAGGCAGATGTTGCGCAAATGGCCCAGCAAGCCAAAGCCGGTGACATCTGTCATGGCGTGGGAATCCGACAGGATCGCCGATGCCTGTGCCTGCGACTGCATCATCAGATTCAGTGCCGCGCGCACATCCGCGCCACGCGCGCGACCGGCCATTTCGGCCGCCATCACGACGCCCGAGCCCAGCGGTTTGGTCAGGATCAACGCATCGCCCGGGCGCGCACCCGTCAGACCTATGGGCGTGTGATCACATCTCCCAATCACGGTAAATCCGATTGTCAGCTCCGACCCTTGGGAACTGTGCCCGCCGACAATTTCCGCGCCAGCCTCCCCCATCACTTCGCAGGCGGCGATCATGATCTCGCGCAATGTGCGCGTGGCCAGAGCAGGGGCCATGCGAGGAAGAATGAGATGGGTCAGAACCGCGCTGGGTTGCGCGCCCATGGCCCAGATGTCGCCCAAGGCATGCTGCGCGGCGATCCGTGTCATAGTCACGGGGTCGCGGACAAACTCACGCAGATGGTCGGTGCTGATCACAGTCCGTGCTCCGCCCATGGTGATGATCGCCGCGTCATCCCCGGGCAGCCCACCCGGTCCCAACGCTTGTAGCAAGGCATCTTGACCCAACTTGGCGCCGCAGCCGCCACACAGCACCTTGTCGCCAAGCGCCTCTGCCCCTGCGGCCCGAGCGGCAGGCAGAGGTTGTGCCGGCATTTGTGGCAGGTCTCTGAATTTCGACATGAATTTCTGGTCGATCCGATCCTTCCATCGCCAGACCCACGGGCCTGAGAAGGTCACTCCAAACCGGTTGCCCAGCGCCGATTTTTCCCCCAACGAGAGAAGCTTCAGATAGTCGGCTTGTGGATGATACCTTTTCGTTTGGCCGGTTTCCTGCAATGCGGCGCGCAGGTTGTGGGCCAGAACCGGAGCCTGCCGCACCGCATAGACGCCCGCCTTTGGGCGCGGGGCAAAGGCCATGTCTGCGCAATCGCCAACGGCAAAGACATGCTTGTCCGAGCTTTGCAACATTGGGTCCACAGTGACGAAGCCGCCGCGATGAGACAGGCCGGTCTGAGATAGCCATGGGTGCGGGCGTGCACCGGCGGCACCACAGATGAAACCGGCCTCGATTGTCCGGTCGGTCAACCTGACACCTTCGGCGGTGACCGTGACGACCTCTGCGGATTCGTGTATTTCAATGCCTGCCTCGATCAAGGCGCGTCGCATTCTCCGGGACGCGCGTGCAGGCAGTGCAGCCAGTACAATGTCCTGCTCGATCAAATGCAACCGGGCAGGGCGGGCGGCCAGGGTCAAGGCATGGCTCATCGCCAAAACCAGTTCTGCCCCCGCAACGCCGCCCCCGATGACGGCGACAGAGGCAGGGCCAGTGGTGGACAGAAAGATCTGCCAAGCGTCGGCGAAAGCCTCCAGCGGTTTGGCAGGAACCGCATGTTCGGCAAATCCGGGAAGCTCTGTCATGGTTGTCGTGATGCCGATGTCGATGCTGGCGACATCGTATTCAATGGGCGGACGGTCAGGAACACTGATTTCCCTGCGGTGCAGATCGATGCCGGTTGCAGCGCCGAGCACAAACCGGGCATTGGCGAAACGCGCCAACTGTACAAGATCGATTTCCAGAGTCTCACGCGCATAGTGCCCGGCAATATGGCCGGGCAGCATTCCAGAATAGGCGGCCGTCGGATTGGGGCTGATCAACGTCAGTCGCGCTCCGGGCAGAGGTTTCATGCCCCAGGATCGGAGCAGCAGCGCATGTGTATGACCTCCGCCGACCAGCACCAGATCGCGGGTCGCGGGATGGGGCGTTGACTGCATCTCGGCCTCCTTCGGTATGCCGTGCCGCATTCTGCGACAGCCCCCCGCATAACCCCGATGTCCCTTTCAGAAAAGTGTGATCTCTTGCATGACGGGCCTTGGGATCAGGGCCGGTTTTTCCGGTGGCAAAGAGATTGCCTCAGCCGAAACCAACAACTGGCGCACCCTCCCGTTTGTCGGCCAAAAGCGGATGCGTCGCGCGGCCGTGCCAGACACGCTTTCTGCGACGCAGGGAATCCCCTCATCAGACAGGAACTGCCTGGCGAATGCGGCGTTTGACGCACCGATGTCGCGCAGGTTGCCTATCATGCTGGCACCGCCAAAGATCTTTGCCCGCAGTCGGCCACGTTCGGCCCCTTTGCGCAGCAGCCCGTTGATCAGCAGCTCCATTGCATAGGCACCATATCGCACACTCGCCCCGCCGCCGCCCTCGCGGTTGGGCAAGAGAAAATGGTTCAGGCCGCCAATCCGGCGCGTGGTATCAAACATGCAGACCGCAATGCATGACCCCAGAACGGTGGTCATCACCACCGTCGGATCCTCGGATATCTCGTATTCGCCCTGGATGACGTTGACGACTGTCTCAGTGGTTCTTGTCATTACTGCAACTCCCTCGCTGTGCGTGGGGCTTCGTCCTTGCCGGCAAGCAGCGCTTCCGCGATCCGGTCAAGCGGCAGGACCTTGTGAACAGAACCATTCTGGACGGCGGCGCGCGGCATTCCGTAAACAACGCAGCTTGCCTCGTTCTGGGCGATTGTGAAGGCCCCGCTATCATACAGGGCCTTCATTCCGTTGGCACCATCACGGCCCATTCCGGTCAAGAGCGCCGCAGATATTCGGGATGCAAAAGGAACCGCAGATGCAAAGAGCATGTCGACCGAAGGGATATGTCCAGAAACAGGCATATCCGCCAAACAGGACGCGCGTGTTCCGGCGCGGCCATCGATGACCAGATGGGTCCGTGTGCCCGCGCCTATCAGGATCTGGCCCCGGCGGATTGGCACTGGTTCCGTTGCAAGGCGCACTTTGGGCAGGCACTGCCGGTTCAAAAGCCCAGCAAGGCTTTCGCCGAACCCGGTCCCGGTATGCTGCACGACCAGAGTGGGTGGGCAGTTTTCTGGAAATCGCGACAACACGGCAAGCAGGGCATCCACACCCCCAGTACTCGCGCCAATCAGGATCACACGATCGGCGGTTTTGTCTGGACTGCCGACTTGGTGCGCCCTGGCCGGAACGCTTGGTTCGGCAACTTGCCCACCTGTGGCCCCCCGTGTTGCAGGACCTGACGCAGATTTGACGTCGTTCCGAGGGTGGTCGGATGGGCGACGTTCGTGTGGCCGAATTGTCGGCCTGGCTTTTGGTCGATCGACGGTTGACTCAATTGCGGTCGTTTTCGGAGAGCGCGCGCGCATCAGGGGTGGGGCGCCTGGCGTTCGAAGGTGCTGGGCTGGAGAGACGTTTCGTGCGGTACGGGTCAGCGCGCAGAGTTGTCGAATATAGATCTCTTCTGGTGCATTGGCCGGGATCGAGAACAGGTCCGAATTTGGTTCATCATGCCCTACCGAGGCTTGAGACAACTGCGCTGCGTTGGGCATCGTCACGACCAGCCAGCGAATATCAAGCGTCGAAAACAGGGCACGCATGACTTCGAACTCGGGCAGATTGGCCAGGACGTCCGCAATCAAAATCGCCTTTGGCAAACGCTCCTCAACGACGTTGTAGGTGTTCATCAAGTCACCAGTTTGCGCGATCACCTCGAACTCAGGCAATTGATCGACCATTCGCGCGAGCTTGGCACGCAGCGCGGCATCTGGTGTAGCGACGACAACGGTCTTCCTGAGCATGACAAATCTCCTGCAGGGGCACGCTCAAACCCGGACCGGGGCAAACAAGCGGCACATCAGAACAACTCCGCATGGCCGACACTGACCGCGGAGTTGACGGTCCCGCTCAGCCTGGTTGCCATGTCGCGAAGAGGCACGTCAGACAAGGCCTGCACGACATCTACCATGCCCGCGTCGTCGGTCCCGATCGAGATCTGTTCAAGGTAATCTGCCAGTGCACCAATCGATTGCCGCAGCATGTCCAGTTCCTGCAACATTCCGATCGATTTGGTGTCAAACGCATGCGTTGCATGAACAATGACAGTATCGAGCCCGTGCTCCAATCGTTCCAGCCGGACGTAGAGCCCCTCAAGTTCGGCCGAAGCGCGCCGGGTCGCGACCTTCAGCGGCAGCGTGGTCTCAGACTGTGCTGTCATAGACGACCGACCACGCTTTCAATGCATTGTTTCATCGCCGCAGCGGTGAACGGTTTCTTGATCATATTGTTGAGACCCAACTGTTTAGCTTCGGCCACGATCTCTGGCGTTGGCCTGCCGGTGACCAGGATAAAGCCCATTTTCCTGAGCGCCTGATTGCCTCGGACTGCTTTCAACAATCCCAGTCCGTCCAGCCCGGGCATGTTGTAGTCGGACAGAATGAGATGCACCGGACTTGCCGATAGTCTGCCCAGTGCCGAACGCCCATCGTTTTCGGTGACGTAGTTCTTGATCCCGATATCGTCGAGCGCCTGAGTGATCAGGCCGCGGCTTGTTGCCATGTCATCGACGACCATGATCCTCAGAGAGTCCTTCAATCCCATTATGCTCTCCTATTGCAGCGTGGGCTGCGCGTTGGTGCGCGACTTGCAGTAACTGGTGATGCCGACGCCTGTGAGGTCTTCCAGTGCAGGGCCCGTGACGCGTTCGGAATGCCCGATGAACAGCAGACCGCCCGGCGACAGCTTGGCGCTCAAGCGTTGCCAAAGGCGACGTTGCGTGTCGGGCGCGAAATAAATTGCGACGTTCCGGCAAAAGATGGCGTCGAACGGCCCTGCGAAGGGCCAATCATTCATCAGGTTCAGTTCGTTGAAGGTGACCAGAGATTTCAAGCCGTCCGCCACGGCGTAGGTTTTTCCAGCCGCGTCATCGGCCGTCATCCATTTCTTTCGCAACGGGGCAGGGATACCGGAGACGTCTTCGGCAGAGTATATGCCGGCCCGGGCCTTTGCCACGATCTTGGGGTCTATATCCGTTGCCAGAATGCGCACATTTTTTGAGGGCGCATCCGGGATCGCCTCCAGTAGAGTCATTGCTATGGAAAAGGGTTCCTGGCCTGACGAACATCCGGCTGACCAGATGCGTAAGCGTCCGCCCGCACGGGCCTTTTCGGCAAGACCTTGCGACAAAACCGTTTGCACCATCTCAAAATGGTGATTTTCCCGAAAAAAGCTGGTGACATTTGTGGTCAAGGCCGAGATCAGTTCCAGCCTTTCCTCTTCTTCTTCGGTGCGGTTGAGCAACGCGAGATAGTCGGAAAAACTACTGACCTGTCGTGACTTGAGGCGTCGGGCCAACCGCGAGTAGACCAGCGGCTTCTTGCTTTCCGCAAGGCTGAGGCCGAAACGGTCCCGCGCGAGATCGGCGATCGAACGAAAGTCGTTGTCGCTGAACGGAATGTCGCGCGTAAAGGCGCTGGACGCCGAGGAGTTCATTCAGACAGCCCCTTTCCGCTGTCGACAACAGCGCCAAGGTTGACGACCCGAACCATGGAGTCGTCGACCGAGATCATCCCGAGAATACTATTTCGGGTTGCTTCGGACTTGATGTCTGGTGTTTCTTGGATGGCGCTCTTGTCAACGGAGAGGATCTCGGACACCGTCTCCACCAGCAGGCCGATAGTTGCGCCATCGACAGCCGCCACGATCACCACGTTGCGTTCATTCGCAGGTGTCGCCCCCAGACCAAACCGGGCAGAAAGGTCGAAAATCGGGATCACTGCGCCGCGCAAGTTCATCACGCCCAGCACATCCTGAGGTGTGTGGGGCAGGGCGGTTACCGGGGTCCATCGTCTGATTTCGCGGATTTGCGTAATCTCGAGGCAATAACTCTGGCCGCCCGCCGAGAAGGTGATGAATTCGAATTGCGTGTCCGCAAGTGCCTCGGCGGTTTCAGCCATGACGAAGCTCCATTCTGCTGTGCTGTGCAAAGGGGTCGTGACCCGAGGCTTGGGCCAGTTTAATCAGTTCTTCGGGGTCCAGGATCAGGGCAATCTTGCCGTCGCCAAGGATGGTCGCTGCCGAGACACCGGGTATAGCGGCGTAGTTGCTTTCCAGGCTTTTGATCACGACTTGTCGCTGGTCGTGGATTGCGGTGACGCGAAGTGCGGTCAATCCTTGCATCTCAGTGCTGATCAGCAGCAGGATGCCGTTGCTGTTTTTGTCGTCGCGCCGTCCGAGGCCAAGACTGTCGGCAACATCGACAATCGGAACATAAGATCCGCGGACGCTGACGACTTCGCTGTCAGTACCGACCATGTGAATGTCGCGTGGGTTTGGTCGAATGGTCTCTAGAATGGAGGAAATCGGGATAACCATGGTCTGGTCAGCCACGGAGATCACGAACCCGTCCATAACCGCCAAGGTCAGTGGCAGGACGATCGCAAAGGTCGTGCCTTTGCCGGGGGTCGAAGTGATCGATACCCGCCCGCCCAAGGCATGTACCGCGTTTTTGACCACATCCATTCCAACGCCACGACCCGACAAGGCCGAGACTTGGCCTGCGGTGGAAAACCCGGGCAGAAACAGAAGGTTGTCGATTTCTGGATCAGAGAGATCCACGTCCGGAGGCACCAGCCCTTTTTCCATGGCTTTGGCGAGAATACGTTCGCGGTTCAACCCCGCGCCATCGTCCGAAATCTCGATGAAGACGCTGCCGGACCGGTGTGCAGCGGACAGTCGGATTGTCCCAGTTTGATCCTTGCCTGCCTCGTTCCGTTCGGTTGGCAATTCCAGACCGTGGTCGACCGCATTGCGCACCATATGGGTCAACGGATCGGCCAGCCGCTCAATCACCGTCTTGTCCACTTCGGTGGAGTCACCGACGGTGACCATCTTGGCCTTCTTGCCGGTTGCGTCCGATGCCTCGCGCACGATCCGCGACATACGTTGGAAGAGCGGCTTGACTGGCTGCGCTCGGATCGCCATGACGCCTTCTTGGATGTCGCGCGCAAGCAACTTGTAGGCTTCCAGTTCATTTGTCAGATGGGCGACTGTGGGCAGGTCCAGTTCCTCGATCCGCTGCGAGATCATTGCCTGGTTAATGATCAATTCCCCAACCGTGTTGATCAGCCGGTCAACACGGTCCAGATCGACCCTCAGGGTGGGTTTTGGTCCGCGCGACTCCTTGGATGCAGGTGCAAGTGAGGGCATTCCCGTGCTGTCGTCCGGCCTGTTTCCGGTTTGCGTCTCTGACGGAGTCGCACTGACGGGCAAGTCAGTCGGGATCTGCGACAGTGCTGTCTCGTCCGGTTCGGCCAAAGTTGCCTCGTCCGGAGATACAGTTGGTTCGGGCAGCTCGACCGCCTGCAGAGCCGCCGACTGCTCCATCGTGATCTCCAGAGTGCAAAGCCCCTCTACAAACTCGAAAACCTCATGCAGCGTTGTTTCCGGTTCGCTGGTTGTCAGCGTCAACTGCCAGGACAAAACCGCATCTGCCGGATCGAAAGCGTCGAATTCCGGCAGCCGGCTGAGATCCGCCTCAACCGATAGGCTGCCCAATTCGGCCAGTGCGTCGAAGATCAGCAACGGTTCATGCCCGTTTTCATACAGCGCGCGCGTCGGGGCAAAGCGAATGTGGAAAACGCGCGTGCTGGCCACGGGATCTTCGACACCCAGATCAATCTGCGGACCGCCAAAATCCAACGTGACCGCGTCAAAGCAGAAATCCTCTACAGCGGTATCGCCGTCCAGATAGCTTTCCAACTCGGTTATAAGCCCGGACTCGGTCTCGTCATCCAGATTTGTTTCATCGCGTGCCGAGGCGACCAGATCAGCCAAGTGGTCCCCGGCGCGATGGAACACGCCCATCAGTTTTTCGTCAACGGCCAGCGCGCGGTCCCGCACCTTGTCCATGACAGTTTCAAAGCTGTGCGCAAATGCCACCAGCCGGTCGAGGGCGAAGGCACCTGCGCCGCCCTTGATCGAATGCACGGACCGGAAGACCGCATTCACGACCTCCATATCGTCGGAGGCGACCTCCATCTGGGCCAGCCCTTCGACCAGCGCTTCTAGCAGTTCTTCGCATTCTTCGAAGAAGGTATCTCTGATCGAATTTACCGACATCTCAGCTCACATGCCCCGTCAGGCGGCGCAGGACCGACACCAAAGAACCATCGTCGAAGGGCTTTACAATCCACCCCGTTGCACCGGCCGTGCGCGCCCGCGTTTTAAGGTCATCCGAGCTTTCCGTGGTCAGAACGAGGATTGGCACATTGGTGCGGTTGGGACCGCTGCGCAGCGTGTCGATTACCCCGAAGCCGTCCAGCTTGGGCATGTTGATGTCGGTAATTACCACGTCCGGGTCGACGTCAGGGAAAATGTCCACGCCTTCTTGACCGTCGCATGCGGAATGAAATTCGAACCCCGCACCTTCAAGGGAGACACGCAATAGATTTCGGATCGTGCGCGAATCGTCGATTGCCAGAACTTTTGTCGTCATTGCAGCGGTTCCTTGTCGAAATGTTCAGAAGAGAGACCCAGCCTTTCAAGTCCCTCACGAAATCCTGGCGCCATGTCGGTAACATCGAAATCGATGCCGTCTTCGGTCCATTGCCTTTGCGCCACGAGCAATAATTGCAGCCTGTGCGAATCCAGCCGTGCCACATCGCGTGCCGAGACGGTGACCGGCATGCGCCGGGCGTTCAAAAGGAAGGCAACCAGCGGATCTTCACCCGAGCGGGCCCGTGCTGGACCCAGAGCGTGGAAACTGATGTCTGACATCGCGGAACTGCATCCTCCGTGGCATTGAGCGCGTCTTGGCATGACACATCTGATGAACCGAAGAGATAGGGATGCGATCTTAACAAAGGGTTCCGACGGACACGTCCGTCGGGCATCAGTTCGCCGGATCGGGGCGTTTCTGGGGAGTATTTTTGGGGTCGTTGTCAAAAGTGGTTGAAACAACAGGAGAAAAAGTGCCGCGATCACTGGGCGACACTGCTGATTAACTCACTCTTGCCGAACGTCGAAAATTCGAACCATCGGTGGTTCGGGTGACGCTCTGCTCTGGAGCAGATGCGACGAGTCTGACGGACCCAAGGCCATAGCGGGTGAGGGTGGAGTGGCACAGTTTCGGATCCAATCACATGGCGACACCCGTCGGGCCCCAAACGCATGGCGGGGCCGGTCCATCAGGACCAG
>TARA_R100000789_G_scaffold67590_1_pt1 | contig 61046 bp, 56 predicted proteins | sample TARA_R100000789 | Tara Oceans TARA_R100000789 (sample SAMEA2623403) | marine metagenome | biome: marine biome (ENVO:00000447); feature: mesopelagic zone (ENVO:00000213); material: "saline water (ENVO:00002010), including plankton (ENVO:xxxxxxxx)" | depth 450 m
CCGGGGGCGGCCCCGTCGGTCAGCCTTGAAACCGGGGTGTTCAACTTTGAGGGCGGCGTGCCCGCCACCCGGCCCCTGCCGATCCCCGTCCCCGATCAGATCGTCCGCCCCGACCCCGACACAGAGGCCTTCCCCGACGCAGAGGACAACCCGATCAAGGTCACGGCAGAGGCGCCGGTGTCGACCTTTTCCATCGACGTGGACACCGCGTCGTGGTCGATGATCCGCAACTCTCTCAGCCGGGGCATGCTGCCGCCCGAGGGTGCCGTGCGGATCGAGGAGATGGTGAACTATTTCTCCTACGACTACCCCGCGCCAGAGGGCGACGCGCCCTTTGCCACCCATGTCGGGGTGTCGGACAGCCCGTGGATGGACGGGACACAGATCGTCCACATTGGCCTGCAAGGCATGTTGCCGGATGAACGTCCGCCAATGAACCTTGTGTTCCTGATCGACACTTCCGGGTCGATGAACAACCCCACCAAACTGCCGCTTCTGAAGCAGAGCTTTCGGCTGATGCTGGGACAACTGGGCGAAAACGACACCATCGCCATCGTGACCTACGCCGGCAGCGCGGGTCTGGCGCTGGAGCCGACCAAGGCGACAGAGCGTGACACGATTCTTGCAGCACTGGAGTCGATGCACGCAGGTGGGTCGACTGCCGGGCAGGCCGGTCTGCAACAGGCCTATGCCACCGCCGCCAAGATGGCCAAGGACGGCGAAGAGGGGGCCGTCAGCCGCGTGATCCTTGCCACCGATGGCGATTTCAACGTCGGCATCAGCGATCCCGACGCGCTCAAGGAGTTCATCGCCGACAAGCGCGATGAGGGCACCTACCTGTCGGTGCTGGGCTTTGGTCGCGGCAATCTGGACGATGCCACCATGCAGGCGCTGGCGCAGACCGGCAACGGCATCGCGTCCTACATCGACACGCTGGCCGAGGCGCAAAAGGTGCTGGTGGACCAGTTGACCGGCGCGCTGGTGCCCATCGCCAACGACGTCAAGATCCAGGTCGAATGGAACCCGGCGCTGGTCGCCGAATACCGCCTGATCGGCTATGAAACCCGCGCACTAAAACGTGAGGACTTCAACAACGACAAGGTCGACGCCGGTGAGATCGGCGCGGGCCATCAGGTGACGGCGATCTATGCGATCACGCCCGTGGGTTCACCCGCCCGCATGACCGATCCGCTGCGCTATGCCGCTGGCGACGCCCAGCCGGTGGCCGATGAGACCGGCGAACTGGGGTTCCTGCGCCTGCGCTACAAAACGCCGGGTGAGGACACCAGCAAGCTGATCGAAACCCCGATCAACGCCGACGCTGCCCCGCTGGCCGAAGGCAACTGGGCGCTGGCCATCGCGGGCTTTGGTCAGATCCTGCGCGGTTCCGACCTGATCGGCGACTGGAGCATGGGCGACGCCATCGCATTGGCACAGGCCTCCAAGGGCGATGATCCCTTCGGCTATCGGCAAGAGGCGATCACCCTGATGCGCCTGACCGAGAGCCTGAAAAACTGACTCACGCGCCCCGGGCCTGACCCGGGGCCTATGGCCCTCCGCGCGCGGCGCGGGGGGCTTTGCTTTACCCCTCCCCAGACGACACCAAGAACAAAGCACGCGGCACACGTGGCGCGCTCATTTCCGGTCCGGTGGCCAGTTTGACATTACCGTCACCAGAACGTCACGCAGATGTTACGCCCCCACGTCACTCCCCCCTCAACCATACAAGAGGGACGCCCCATGCAATTTCGCACTCTATGCCTGACTAGCGCACTGGCTCTGACGGCTTCCGCTGCCGCCGCAGACATGAATTTCAACCGTATCGCGTCTTTCGCGACGCCGCTGAACATGGCGGCCGGTGAGGACACCGCGCGCGAAACCTCGGCCGAAATCATCGCCGCATCGGGCGACGGCATGACGCTGATCTACACCGACAGCCCGCTGGGCGTGGTCGGCCTGATCGACATCACCGACCCGGCCAACCCGCAGCCGCTGGGCAACATCGCCCTCGATGGAGAGCCGACATCCGTCACCGTGATCGGGTCCACCGCCTATGTCGGTGTGAACACCTCTGCCTCCTACACCGCCCCCGGCGGCAAGCTGCTGTCGATCGACCTTGGCACCCGCCAGATCACCGGATCTTGCGATCTGGGCGGCCAGCCAGATTCGACCGCGCATGACGACGCAGGCACCTTTGTGGTTGTCGCCATCGAAAACGAACGGGACGAAGATCTGGGTGACGGCCGCGTGCCGCAGATGCCTGCGGGCTATGTGTCCAAGGTCATGGTCGACAACGGCGTCATGGCCTGCGACACGATCCAGAAAATCGACGTGACCGGCCTTGCCGATGTTGCCCCGACCGATCCCGAACCGGAATTTGTCGACGTCAACGCGCTGGGCGAAATCGTCGTCACGATGCAGGAAAACAACCACATGGTTGTGATCGGCACCGACGGCACCGTGATGTCGCATTTCTCGGCCGGGGCCGTTGATCTGACCCGCATCGACATTGACGACGACCGCGCCTCGCTGATGTTCACCGGCGAACAGATGGGCCGCCTGCGTGAGCCTGACGGCGTGCAATGGCTCGACGATACCCATTTCATGACCGCCAATGAGGGCGACATGGACGGCGGATCACGTTCCATCACCGTGTTCTCGAAAGACGGCACCGTGGTTTTCGAATCCGGCTCTGACTATGAAACCGCCGTCATTCAGGCCGGACACTACCCGGACAAACGCTCTGACGCCAAAGGCGTGGAACCCGAAGGCATGGAATTTGCCGTGTTCGACGGCACGCCCTACGCCTTTGTGCTGGGCGAACGCGCCTCGACCGTATCGGTCTACGACACCACCGACCCGACCAACCCGGTGTTCAAACAGCTGCTGCCCTCCGGCGTCGCCCCCGAAGGGGCCATCGCCATCCCGGGTCGCAACATCTTTGTCACCGCCAATGAGGCGGATTTGATCGAAGACGGCGGCGTCCGCGCCCACGTCATGATCTATGCGTATCAGGATGCCCCGGCGGCCTATCCGCAGCTGACCTCGGCGGGTGCCGATACGCTGATCGGCTGGGGTGCGAACTCTGGCATGGTCGCGGGCGAGGACGGCATCGTCTACTTCGTCAACGACAGCTTTTATGGCAACCAGCCCACCATCTTCACCGTCGACACCACGCAGACCCCGGCCCGCATCACCGCCGCTCTGCCGGTCCTGCGCGATGGTGCCCCGGCGATGAAGCTGGACATGGAAGGTATCACGCTGGACGGCAATGGCGGCTTCTGGATCGCCTCCGAGGGCCGCACAGACCACGACATTCCCCACGCTCTCTACCATGTCGACGCCTCCGGCGAGATCACCCAAGAAGTCATGCTGCCCGAAGCCCTGCTGGCCAATGAGCTCCGCTACGGTTTTGAGGGCGTCACCAAGATCGGCGACACCCTGTGGATGGCCATTCAGCGCGAGTGGAAAGACGACCCCAAGAACCACGTCAAACTGGTGTCCTACAACATCGCCACCGGTGCATGGGGGGCTGTCCACTACGCCAAGGCAGAGCCCGCCACTGGCTGGGTCGGCCTGTCGGAAATCACCGCACACGGTGACTTTGTCTATGTGGTTGAACGCGACAACCAGATCGGCGCGAATGCCGTGACCAAAAAGATCTACCGCATCCCCGCCTCTGACATGGTCCCGGCGGAACTGGGCGGCGACCTGCCGGTTGTCACCAAGGAACTGGTGCGTGACCTGATCCCCGATCTGGCAGCCAATGGCGGTTACATCGTGGACAAGATCGAAGGTCTGGCCATCTTCGCTGACGGAACCATCTGGGTCTCCACCGACAACGACGGTGTCGACGACAGCTCGGGTGAGACGTTCTTCTGGTCCTTCGGCAAGCTGTAAATCCTGCTTGCCCAAAACTGACGACCTTCAATCGACGCTCCGCGACCAATCGCGGGGCGTCTTTCCACGTCCGGCCCCCGAGTTTCTTCTGTCCAAAATATCCCCCCCGGGGGGGGGCGACCGCAGGGAGACGGGGGTTATGCTGCATGCATGCCTTGGGCATGACGCCCCTGCTTTTACTCCGGTCGCCGCAAGAGCGCGGGCAGCATTTCTGCCAGCAACTCCCAAACGATGCGGACCCTTGGGCTGGTGCGCAACTCGCGGTGCGCCACCAGCCAGACGGGAAAGCGAAAGCCGAGATCGGGCAACACGCGCCGCATGTCCGGGGTCGTTTCGCCCAACCCGCACGGTGCGGTGCCAATGGCAACACCGGCGCGGGCCATTTCCCAATGCACCGCATGGGATGAGGCCAGCACCGGGAAATGCGCGGGCGTCACCGCGATCCCGCGCCTCTGCAGGGCGGCGATGAAATTGTCGTTGTCCTTGAACCCAATGAACTCTGCGCCGGCCAGATCCGCAGGGTCGATCACCGGACCAAGCCGGGACAGATAGTCGGGGGTGGCATAAAAGGCACCTTCGTCTTCGCCCACCATCTTGGCAATCAGGTCGGGTTCCTCGGGGCGGGCATTGCGGATGGCGATATCCGCCTCGCGGCGTTTCAAGTCACGGATCTCGTTTGAGGCAACCACCTCCAGCGTGATTCCGGGGGCGACCTTGCGCAGGCGGAGGGCGATCTGTGGCAACAGCCAGCTGGAATAGATCTCTGAGGCAGTCACTGCCACATGCCCCGACGCGGCCTGCGCCTGCCCGGAGGCGGCCAGCGACACGCCCACCGCTGCCTCACCCATGGCGCGCACATGGCTCATCAATTGGGTGCCCGCCTGCGTCAGCACCAGACCCCGCCCGACGCGTTCGAACAGGATCAGGCCCAGTTCCTCTTCCAGCGCGGTCACCTGACGGCCTAGCGTTGGCTGCGTCATGCCCAGGGCTCGGGCCGCCGCTGACAGCGATCCCTCTTCGGCGGTGACCAAAAAGGCCCGCGCGCGGTTCCAGTCAAAGGTAACAGAGCGCCAATCCATACGGGAATGCATGGACACCCGGCGATCAAAGTCAATCGCTCATGCAAAAAAGGCCCCGGAAAATCCGGGGCCTTGCGTCTGATGTAGCGCAGCCAGCGGCGCGCACAGCCGTCAGTTGATGGTTTCGGCGTCCACCACATCCTTTTGGACGGCCACTGCGCTTTGCGGTCGCGCAATGGCGATCTGGCGCGGCTTCAGCGCCTCGGGGATCTCGCGCTTGAGGTCGATGTGCAGCATGCCGTTCTCATGAATGGCCCCCTGCACCCGCACATGATCGGCAAGGTGGAACCGGCGTTCAAACGCGCGCGTGGCGATGCCGCGATGCAGGAACGCCTTGGCCTCTTCGCTGGCCTCAGCCTTGCGGGCAGAGACAACCAGCGCCTGCTCCTTGACCTCGACGGACAGCTCGTCTTCGGCAAAGCCAGCCACCGCGATAGAGATGCGATACGCATCATCGGCGGTTTTTTCTATGTTGTAGGGGGGATAGCCCGGCTGCGCGGTCTCATTGGCAAGAACGCGGTCCATCATGTCAGCCATCTGGTCGAAACCGACAGTGGCACGGTAGAGCGGGGCAAAATCGAAATGTCGCATGGAATCCTCCGTTGAGCGATACCTTGGGTCTGCGCGCCTTCCCATCGGGGACAGGCGCCTGATCAACCGGGACCCTGTTGCAGGCGTCCCGATGACTTAGAATTTGGAAAGCGCGTGCGCGGTTTCAAGACCCTCAGGGCCGGACAAATCGCGCGCCGGTTCCGCTGCGGTCGCCGACACGCACCCGGCGTGCGCCGGTCCCGGCCTGCGGCTGGGTCTCCTCGCGTCGCAGACGGCTGCGCAGGCGCGCCACATGATCGGACAGCTCCATGCCATAGGCCCGCTTTTCCCCTGACGGGTTCGGCGCGATGGCCGAAATCACCGACAGGATGCGCAACCGCCCGTCCACCTTGACCAATACCGGCGACCCCGAAGAGCCAAAGGTCACGTCGCAGTCAAACTCCAGCACACCGCCGGCAAAGCGTTCTGTCATGTCACAGCGCCGCTGCCGCGACATCACATCGGCGCGCCCCTTGCCATAGGACACCACGCTGACGGCACTGTCGGCGACCGGGGCGTCATGAACGATCAGCGGGTCCGCCTCGGCGGCGTGAATGTCGCGGTCCAGTTGCAACAGCGCCACGTCCCTTGCAATCATCTGCCCGCTCAATTTCTGTCCGCCGCCGTCCCTGTACCCCTCGGCCACCGCATAGCGCCGCACGCCCCGCGCCGCGATCTCAGTGCCCAGATGATAGCCCGCGCGAAACCGCAACCGTTCGGCAGGCACCTGCGATCCGTCGCGGTCAAACACACAATGCGCTGCGGTCAGAACCAGATCGCGCGCGATCAGCGTCCCGGTGCAAAAACTACGTCCGGTGTCGATCCGCCCGACCGCCTCCCAGCCCAGCAGTTCACCGCGCCGGTCCATCACATCAAAGGCGGTCTGTGCCACAGCTGGGGCGGCAAGCCCCAACAGCAGAAGGACCGCCAGCCGTCTCAAGGCCGCACAAACTTGGCGCCGGTCTCACGCCGCGTCCCGGCGGTCAGCCGGTCCAGCCCGGCGCCCGGATCGCGGTCCGCAGACAGCGCATCGCGCAGATCCGCCAGCGGCCCCTGCAACGGGGTGGCCAGCGCCACGGGTGCGCCGTTGGCCTCTGCCTTGGACGAGACGATCGACACCATCCGCGCCAACCCGTCCGCCCCGATTCGGAACACCGGCGACCCGGAGGCCCCAAAATCCACCGAACACGACAGCACCAGCATCCCGTCCTGATGCGCCAGCACCGCGCAGGTGTCCTGCAACGACGGCGCTTCGGACCGGTCATGGGCATAGGACACCACGCCGACGGTATCGCCCGTCTCGGGGCCGATGTCGGTGTTGAACGGGGTGATGGTGGTGTTGCGGATCGGGTGCTGCAACTCGATCAAGGCCAGATCGTGGCGCACCCTGTCGGCGTTTGCCTCCTGACCATAGGCGAACCCCGGATGCGGCACCGCCTTGCGCACCCGCCGATAGGCTGCCGCGCGCCCGTTGCGCCAACCGGCAAGGAACTGCATTTCGTTCACCGGCACGCGCAGTCCGGTGTCAGGGTCAAACAGGCAATGCGCCGCCGTCACAACCAGACGCGGCCCAATCAGCGCCCCGGTGCAAAAGGCGGCGTCGGCGATTTCAATCCGCCCGACAGCCTCCCAGCCGCGCCCGTCCTGTGCCGAATCCATGCTGAACAGGCCCTGGGCGCTTGCGGCGCTGCCCAAGAGCCAGAGAGACAAAACTAGAAAAAATCGCACGAAAACTCCCTCAAAAGCTGCATGTAAATACGCACGGCATCTAGGCAGAAATGTGGCAAACTTGCCTTAAAGACAGTCTGTTCTTGTCATGTCAACGATCGTGGTTTGGGACCGCCGGTGGCCCAATCCAGCAGCTCGACGGTATGCACAATTGGCACCTGCGTCCCGCCGCCGATCTGCATCATGCAGCCGATGTTCCCGGCGGCGATCACATCGGGCTCCTTCGCCTCCAAGGTCTGCACCTTGCGCGCCTTCAACTGCTTGGAAATCTCTGGCTGCATAAGGTTATAGGTGCCCGCGCTGCCACAGCACAGATGGCTGTCCGCAGGTTCAATCACCTCAAAACCCGCCCGCTTTAGTAGATCCTTGGGGGCGGTTTTGACCTTTTGCCCGTGTTGCAATGAGCAGGCGGAATGATACGCCACGCGCAGTCCCTTGGGTGCCCCAGCGGGGATGTCCAGCCGTGACAATAGCTCAGTGATGTCCATGGCCATGCCCGCCACCTTGGCGGCATCCTCGGCCAGCGGATCTTGGGCGAACATGTGGCCATAGTCCTTGACCGTGGTGCCACAACCGCTGGTGTTGATCACGACGGCATCCAGCCCGTCGCCCGCCATCTCTGCTGTCCAGGCATGGATGTTCTTGGCGGCGCTGGCATGGCTCTCATTGGTTTTGCCCATGTGGTGGGTCAGCGCCCCGCAACAGCCCGCGCCCTTGGCCACCACCACCTCACAGCCCAACCGCGTCAGCAGGCGGATCGTGGCATCGTTGATGTCGGTGTTCAGCGCCTTTTGCGCACAGCCCGTCATCAACGCCACCCGCATCTTTTTCTCTGTCTTGGGGGCAAAGCTTTGCGGGTCGTCGTTGCGGCTGACCGGGGGGATGGTGTCCGGTGCCATCTCCAGCATGGCGCGCAGCCGCGCATCGGGGACAAAGCGGCGCAAAGGCTTGCCAATCTTGGCCCCCAGCAGCGCCAACCGGAACCGCCCCGGATAGGGCAGGATCTTGGCCAGCATCCAGCGCAGCGCCTTGTCGTGCCACGGACGGTCATAGTTCTTTTCGATATACTCCCGCGCATGGTCGACCAGATGCATGTAATGCACCCCCGACGGGCAGGTGGTCATGCAGGCAAGGCAGGACAGGCAGCGGTCGATATGTTTGACCGTCTTTTCGTCCGGGACACGCTCGTTCTCCAGCATGTCCTTGATCAGATAGATACGCCCACGCGGGCTATCCAACTCGTCACCCAGCACCTGATAGGTGGGGCAGGTCGCGGTGCAGAACCCGCAATGCACACAGCTGCGCAGGATCTGGTTGGCGCGCGCGGTGCCCGCGTCTTTCAGTTGCTCGTCGGTAAAATTCGTCTGCATGTCAGTCCATCATTTGGGCCGTGGCAAGGCCGAACCAGGGGAGGGGGGCCGCCAGCAGCGCGACCAAAAGGGTCAGACGGCGGGTCGTGCGACCGGGTAGGCGGCGGCGCAATGCCTGTGCCACCATGGCCACGGCCACAACCCAGCCAAACCAAAAGAAAATCAGTGAAGTTAGCGGGCTGCGGCCCTGAAACACCACCGCCAGAGCCGCCGCGCCGATCACCGTCAACGACAGCGCCACCAGCACCGGCAGTGTGGCGGACAGGCGCAACAGCGCCGCCACCACCAGCGGCCCGGCCACAAACGCCACGACAAAGGCGATAAGCGCGGGATGCCCCATCAGGCCATGATCCCGGGGTTCAGCATGCCCCTCGGGTCAAACCTTGCGCGGATACCCCGTGTCAGCGCCGCCACCGCAGGCGGCTCCGGCTGGAACACAGGCAGGCTCAGCCGTGTCTCCTCTGAGGCGCGGATCAGCGTGGCATGGCCCGCAAGGCCCTCGGGCCGCAGGTCCGTCCCCGGCACGCATTCGATCCAGACCAGCCCACCGGCCCAGTCATACAGTACACGGGACACCTCATGCCGCGCCCGCAGTTCGGCCACCAGCCCCGGCGCAGCACTGGGCCGCACCGACAGCTTCCAGACATCGCCGCCAGTGCCCTGCATCATCTCCACGTCCCGCACCCCGCGCCACAGCGCCGCCACGCGGTCCGGGTCCGTCTCCACCCGCACCGACAGATCCGCAAACATCTCCTGCAAGCGCCCCAGACGATAGCTGACCGATCCGGCAAATCCCTCGATCCGCAACAGAGTCAGCGGCACGTCCCCAGAATCCCCCGGCGCATGCGACGCGCCGGTGATCTCGAACGGTGAGGTGATCGCCCGGCTCATGACCTCCTGCGCCTCGGCCTCGCTCAACCCATCAATCATCACACAGGCGGCGGTCTCCGGCTGCGGCAACACCTTCAGACTGACCTCGGTCAACACACCCAAAGTGCCCCACGAACCGCTTATCAACTTGACCAGATCGTAGCCGGTGACATTCTTCATCACCCGCCCGCCGTTCTTCACCACCGTCCCGGTGCCATCGACAAACCGCACCCCCAGCATGAAATCGCGACAGGCCCCGGCCTGCACCCGGCGTGGCCCGCTGACATTGGCCGCCACAACGCCGCCAATCGTCGGCGCGCCCTGCGTCCCCAACAAACCGCGATGATCCATCGGCTCAAACGCCAGCCTCTGCCCCTCCGCCGCCAAAGCCGCCTCGATCTCGCCCAGCGGTGTCCCCGCCCGCGCCACCAAGGTCAAGGCACCCGGCTCGTACAGGGTGATCCCCGCCAAACCGCCGGTCTCCAACACCTGCGGCGCGGTGGTCACGCCAATCGCCCGCGTCCCGCCGCCGCGAATGTGAAACGCCTCACGCGCCCCGGCAATCATCTCCGCCAGTTCCGCTTCGCTCTCAGGTCTCATGCGCCACGCTCCTGGCTTCTTCTCTGTTCAAATACCCCCGGGGTGGTCGCCTTCAGGCGACGGGGGCAGCGCCCCCACCGATGTTTCGTAGAAAAATCGCCCGTCATTCCGCCGCCATCCGCATCACGCGCCGCGCCTCGGACGAGGTCAGCGGGAACACCTTGGCCGGGTTCAGCAGCCAATCGGGATCAAACACATCCTTCATGGCCATCTGCGCCTCCAGATCCGCCGGCGCATATTGATCCAGCATCAGATCGCGCTTTTCGATGCCCACGCCGTGCTCGCCGGTCAGGCAGCCACCCACTTCGACACACAGCTTCAGGATCTCCGCCCCGAACTGCTCACACAGTTCCAGATCGCCGGGCTTGTTGGCGTCGAACAGGATCAGCGGGTGCATATTGCCGTCGCCCGCGTGGAACACATTGGCCACGTCCAGCCCGAACTCCTTGGACATCTCGCCAATCCGCTTGAGCACAAACGGCAGCTCATTCACCGGGATCGTCCCGTCCAGACACATGTAATCGTTGATATTTCCCATTGCGCCAAAGGCCGACTTGCGGCCCAGCCAGATCCGCCCGGCCTCATCCGCATCCTTGGCCTCGCGCAGTTCCACCGGATCGTGCCGCCGCGCAATGGCAAGGATCTTGCCCAGCTGTTCGTCGATCTCCTCTGGGCTGCCCTCGACCTCGACGATCAGCAGCGCCTCACAATCGGGGTATCCGGCCTGCGCGAATTCCTCGGTCGCGCGGATACAGGGGCGGTCCATGAACTCGATCGCCACCGGCAGGACACCGGCCTTGATGATGTCGGACACACAAGCCCCCGCCACCTCGTTGGAATCGAACCCCATCAGCACCGGGCGCGCCCCCTCGGGCTTGCGCAGGATGCGCAGCGTTGCCTCTGTCACCACGCCCAACTGGCCCTCCGATCCGCAGATCAGCCCCAGCAGATCCAGCCCGCCCGCGTCCAGATATGCGCCGCCGATCTCGACCACGGTGCCGTCCATCTGCACCATGGTCACGCCCAGCAGATTGTTCGTTGTTACACCGTATTTCAGGCAATGCGCCCCGCCAGAGTTCATCGCGATATTGCCCGCAATCGCGCAGGCAAGCTGTGACGACGGATCGGGCGCGTAAAAGAAATCCTCTTCTTCCACCGCACCGGTCACGCTCAGGTTGGTGCGCCCGGTCTGCACCCGGATGATGCGGTCGGCGTAATCGACCTCCAGCACCGCGTTCATCCGCGCCACGCCCAGGATCACCGAATCCGCCGTCGGCAGCGCGCCCCCTGCCAGCGATGTGCCCGACCCGCGCGGCACCACCGGCACGCCCTCCTCATGGCAGACCTTCAGCACCGCCGACACTTCCTCGGTCGTGGACGGCAATACGGCGGCCAAAGGTGGACAGCGATAGGCGGTCAGCGCATCGCATTCATAGGCGCGCGTTTCAGCCTCATCGGAAATCACCCGGTCGGCGGGCAATACGCTGCGCAACCGCTCGACAATCCGGTCTTTTCGGGCAAGGACGGATCTGTTCGGCTCGGGCATCTGCATGGGGCTCTCCTCTGCGCGCGGCGATATCGCGTGATTGGTAAGAATATATAACCAAAACTGCCATTACACCACAGCGAATCCGCCAAGTGCGGCGCGGCATCTTGCCATTTTAGCGCCGCAGGGGTCAGGTGCGGACATGAATTGGGTCAAGATCATACATCTTCTGTGCGTCATGGGCTGGATGACCTCCATCTTTGCCGTACCGCGCGCGCTGATCTACTGGAAGCGGGAACACGCAAAGCTGGGCGAAAACGGCCCGCTGGGCGATCTCACCTATCGGCTGTACCGCTTTTCCGCTGGTCTGGCGGCCATCGCGGTGATCACCGGGCTGTGGCTGGCGTGGGATTGGGGCTTTCCGGTCTGGTCCCACGTCAAGATTGCGCTCGTGCTGCTGCTGGCGGGGCACTACCTGTGGACCGGGCGTCTGGTGCGCCGCGCCCAACGCGGCGAATTCCGCGAAAGCGACATGTATCTGCGTATCTTCAATGAGGTCAGCGTGGTCGGCGTGATTGCGATCCTCTGGGTTGTCGTGGTGAAACCGTTTTGATGGATTGGGACACTCTAACCGCCGGATTTACCGTCTGGGATGTTGCCGCGCTGGTGTTTCTGGTGCTGTCTTGGGCCGGGGCCTCCCGCGTGATCGAGAATCCGCCGAAGAACTACCCATCCACCTCTTTCCTGATGGCCGACTATCGCCGTGCGTGGATGACGGTCTTTGTCACCCGCCAACCGCGCATCTTTGATTCGCAGATCGTCGCCAGCCTGCGGCAGGGCACCGCCTTTTTCGCCTCGGCCAGCATGATTGCCATCGGGGGCGGGTTTGCCCTGATGGGCAACGCGGACCAGTTGCGTGGCGTGGCGCAGGACTTCGGCACCGACGTAGACCCGGTGGTGGTGTTTGAGATCAAGCTGATGTTGATGCTGATGTTCGTCGCCAATGCCTTTCTGAAATTCGTCTGGTCGCATCGGCTGTTCGGCTACACCTCGGTGCTGATGGCTGCGGTACCTGAAGATCCCGAAAATCCGGTGACTTTGGCCCGCGCGCGCAAGGCAGGTGAGATCAACGTGACCGGCGGGCGCAGTTACAATCGTGGCTTGCGGTCGGTCTATTTCGGCATCGCGGCGGCGGGCTGGTTGTTGGGGCCGGTGGTTCTGATGCTGACCACGCTGGTGACGCTGTCGGTGGTCCTCCGGCGAGAGTTTGCATCACACTCGCGGGCCGTGCTGCTGGACGCCAGCGACCATCCGCTGTGATGCCACAACATCCCCGAGGGCGGCTCTTCGGGATCGCCTTGGCTCCGAACCCTCTGATAGGCTGACTTCATGCGATATGTGATTCCCCTGCTGCTTCTTGCGGCCCCGCTTTTTGCCGAAGCGCCCGAGATCGAAGGCGCCACCGCCCAACGCAGCGGCGACGTCTGGACCGTCTCCGTCACGCTGCGCCATCCGGACACCGGATGGGACCACTACGCCGATGGCTGGCGGGTGGAATTGCCCGAGGGCCGGGTGCTGGCGACCCGCGTGTTGCTGCATCCGCATGAAACGGAACAGCCCTTTACCCGGTCCCAATCGGGCATCCGCATCCCCGAAGGAACGGAACAGGTGATGATCCGCGCCAGATGTTCAGTCGATGGATGGGCAGAGGACGCGCAGGTTCTGACGCTGCCGTGATCTAGGCGCTCGCTCGCCGCCGTCTCACCGGGATCTGCTGCGGGTCGTTTCCTAACCAATGGTTAAATCGTCTCTGTAACCCATTGATTTTGCGTGTGCGTAATGCTGTCCACGCGTGGACGCCCCAAAACCGATACGACCAAATCCCTATCGAGCCGTAGGCCGGGCTTCAGCCCGGCACACCTCCCAAACCCAAGGCCGTCAGCTCCGCCCCTCACGCAGCCAGGCCCCCACGATCAACCCCGCCGCCAGCAGCAGGACCAACCATTCCGGGGCCAAAGGCGTCTGCCTCACATCCAGCGTCTGATAGGCCTCACGCGGGGTCAGTCCGATCCATCCCCGCCCCGCCGCAGGCCGCCCGGCCCGCACCTCTCGGATTGAGGGCAACCCCTCTTCCAGCCGCATCACCCCGCCCCGCAGGCCCTCGATCATCGGCGACAAGGCAGCCCCGCTGGCGATGGTCTGAATAAACTCTCGCGGCGCGGAGGGGCCAAGGCCCACAACGGCAGAGAGAGCATTCTCTTCCAGCCGATACAGCCCGATCTCTGGCCCGTCATAAATCGCCTCATACCGCCCCGGGCTGACCTCTTCCAACGGCACCTCAACCTCATCGCCCGAGGGCGTGATCACCGTCACAGAGCCGACAAATTCGTTCAGCGTCCGCCGGATGATCCGCATGGATTGCCCCGCAGGCTCCGCCCACAGCGCCTCTTCCTCCAGCTCCGGTTCTTTCATCATCCAGTGCGCCAGCCGCCGCAGCAGGTCCAGTTGCGGCCCGCCGCCCTCATACCCACGGTTCCACAGCCACGCCTGATCCGAGGCCAGCAGCGCCACGCGCCCCTCGCCCACACGGTCCAGCACCAGCAGCGGGCGCTCATCCACGCCGGACATGACCACATCGCCCTTGATCGGCTCCACCTCGATCTGGCGCAGCCAGCGGCCCCAAGTGTCCGCCCCCTGCAGGCCAGAGGTCACCGGATGACGCAGGCCAAGCTCGGTAACGGCAGGGCGATACCCCTGATCCACCACCCGCGCCGTTGGCTCTGCTGGCAGGATATCCGCCAGAGGTGAACGATAGATCGAATCCGCCGAGGCAAAGTCAGGCCCCGCCGCGACCAGCACCGCGCCGCCCTGCTCGACATAGTTGCGCACGTTGTCGAGGTAGATCGCAGGCAGGATGCCGCGCCGCTTGTAGCGGTCAAAGATGATCAGGTCGAAGTCGTTGATCTTTTCCAGAAACAGCTCTCGTGTCGGGAAGGCGATCAGAGACAGTTCGTTCACCGGCACGCCGTCCTGCTTCTCCGGCGGTCGCAGGATGGTGAAGTGGACCAAATCCACGCTGGAATCAGACTTCAGCAGGTTCCGCCACGTCCGCCCACCCGCGTGCGGCTCACCCGATACCAGCAGCACCCGCAGCCGGTCGCGCACGCCATTGATTTGCACCAAGGCCTTGTTGTTGCGGTCGGTCAATTCGCCCTCGGCCTCTGGCACGGTGAATTCGATCACGTTCAGCCCGCCGTGGGGCAGGGTGATCGGCAGGGTCAGATCTTCGTCGATAGGAACGGTAAAGGTGTCTGGCGCCGCGCCATCGATTGAGATCAGGATCTGCGTGCTGAGATCGCCCGGCGCCGCGCCGTCATCCTCGATCCGCAAGGTCAGTTCGACCTCTTCGCCAAGGATGGCGAAGGCAGGCGCATTGCGCACGATCAGCCGCCGGTCCCAGTCCTCTTCTAGTCCAGTTAGCAGCAGGTGCATCGGCGCGGGCAGGTCGGGTGCGCGTTCAAGGTCATGCAGACGGCCATCGGATAACAGAACAACACCCGCGATCCGTCCGCGCGGCTCCTCTGCCAGGGCGTTGGAAAGCGCGGTCATCAACAGCGTCCCAGCGTCCCCTTCGCCGTCGGGTACGGGAATGCGGCGCACCTCTGTGTTGGGGCGGGCCAGCAGGCGCGCCTCCATCGTGTCGGCTGCCTCCGCCGTGATCTGCGCCCGTTCGGCCAGCATCTGCGAGGCGGTCTCATCCACCAACATCAACACGATATCGGCCAGCGGGGCGCGGTCCTCAACCTGGTAGGAGGGCTGTGCCAGCGCGCCGACCAGTACGACCCCTGCCAGAAAGCGCAGTGCCCAGCCTGATAGCCCGCGCCACAGCGCGAGCCCGGTGCCGATCAGCGCCAGCGCCGCCAGTACGGCGATCACCGCCCAAGGCAGCAGCGGGTCGAATACGATCTGTCCGTTCATCTCTGCTCTCGCTTATTGGCCCAGTTTTATTGACCCAGACGGTCAAGAAGGGCGGGGACATGGACCTGGTCGGATTTGTAGTTGCCGGTCAGAACATGCATCACAAGGTTCACGCCAAAGCGGTAGGCGATCTCACGTTGGCGTTCGCCGGTAAAGCCGCTGCCCAGCGGGACCAGCGGGTTGCCCCGGTCGTCCATCGCCCAGGCAGAGGCCCAGTCGTTGCCACCAATCACCACCGGCGTCACGTTGTCGTTAAGATCGCGAAACGGCATGCCCTCGATCAGTTCGGCATCCGGCGGCGCGGCCTCCACCCAGACCTCGCGCCCGACGTAGCGGCCCGGGAAATCCTGCAACAGGTAAAAGGTGCGCGTCAGGACGTGGTCCTCTGGCACCGGCTCCAGCGGGGGGATGTCCAGCGGGGCGGCCAGTTGTTGCAGCTTGCGGCCTTCCGGGGTGGCCGCGCCAAACCCGGCGATGTCCGCATCGCGGGTGTCGAAGACGATCATGCCGCCGGTGCGCAGATAGGTGTTCAGCTTGGCATAGGCCTCACGGGACGGTGTCGGCTGGCTGGCAGTGATCGGCCAGTAGATCATCGGGTAAAAGGCCAGTTCATCGGTTTCAAGGTTCACGCCGACAGGCGTGTTCGGTTCGACCGAGGTGCGGAAATACATCGTCTCCGACAGGCCGCGCAGCCCGGCGAGGGACAAGTCGTCGACCGTGTCGTCGCCGGTGATCACATAGGCCAGAACCACCTCCGAGGTCGCGGCGATAGCGGCGCGTTCCTCGGCAGTTTGCGCCTGTCCGTCCTGCGGCGCCAGTATCAGCGCCGCCAAAACGACACCCGCCGACACCGCGCCGCGCAACCGGCCCGACAGCATCAGTGAGGCGATCACATCGGCCAGCAGAAGCGCAATCGCCCCGGCCAGCAGCCAACCGGCCAAGGGTTTCTCCTGCGGACGGGTGATGCCCTGCACCGGGATGCGTTCGGGCCAGACCATCGGCGTCAGTTCTGTGTCCGCTGTCACCACGTTGCGGGCAAGGCTGCGATCCTCGCCCTGATACACGCCAGGGCGCAGATCGGGGCCCAGCGGGGCCTCGATCAGGGCGGGACCATCGACACCGGGCAGGGTGCCGGCCTCACGTGGTCGGCCAAAGGCGTCCAGCACGCGGATCGGTTGCCAGACGGTGCCTTCCATATCCTCGATCTCTGGCTGTGCGGCAGCGGAGGAGACCGCCAGCCGTTCCAGCATCTGCACAAACAGGCCGGACAGCGGCAGGGTCGACCATTCGGCGTTGGCGGTGACGTGGAACAGGACGATCTTGCCTTGTCCCACGGCCTTGCGCGTGACCAGCGGGGTGCCATCCGACAGTTGCGCCGCTACGCGCGCGGCCAGCGTCGGGTCAGGCTGTGCCATGACCTGACTGTTGACGGTGACGTCCGAGGGTACGGCCAGCCCGAAGAATGGGCTTTCGGCGGGGAAGGGGGCCAGCGATTTGGGCTCTCCCCAGCTCATCGCGCCGCCCACGGTGCGGCCCCCGGCGCGCAGGCGCACCGGCATCAACGGGTCTTCGCGGTCGCGGCTGATGTCCGACGCAGCAAGGCGCGGCCCGGCAAACCGCAAGAGCATCCCGCCCTTGTCGAGCCATTCCAGAACGGCGTCTTCCTCTGCCGCCGACAGGGTCGCCACATCAGCAAGGATGATCACGTCCGGATTGGCGGGCAGGATGTCCAGCAAGGCCCCGTCCAGCAGGTCGGCGGTAGGAACCAGAGCCTTTTGCAGGTAGTGCAGCGGCGACAGCAGCTCTAGCCCCTCACGGTCGGTACTGCCCGCGATCAGGGCAACCTCACGGCGGCGCAGGCTGTCGTCGGGCAGTGTGACGGCCCCGGCGCTGCGGGTGCCTTCGATCTCAAACCGTTCGATGCGGGCGCGCAATTCGGCGGGCAGGGCGATCTCTGTTGTGGTTTCCAGCATCCCAGCCTCAAAACTCAGCGTGTTGCGGGTCAGGACCGCGGGGTTGCCTGCCGGGTCTTTGCCGTGGCCAGCCAAGGTCAGTTCGGTGGCGCCGCCTTCGCGCAGGCGGCGCGCGGTGATCAGCAGATTGCCCTCGGACACCTGCGCCGGTTCCAGCGCATAGAGCGTGCGGGGGGCCTCGAACACTGTCACCCGGCCTTTGGCTTCCAAGGCGGCCAACAGCGGTGTGCGGCCTTCGCGGTCAAGCGCGTCGGACATCCAGTAGGTGTCAAAGCGCGTTTCGGGCAGAAAGCCGATAGCGCGCTCGGTGCTCTCGGCGTCGGGTTGCCACGGCTCTGGCTGAATGCCCGACAGGCGCGTGCGCAAGACATCGGCGCTGAGGAATTGCACCGGCGTCGGGTCCGTCAATCGCATCAGCGCCACGGGGCGCGTGTCGCGCCCGGCCTCGGCCAACAGCCCGTCCAGCGCGATCATCCGCCCGCGCCAATCGGCGGCAGAAGCCCAACTGGCATCCATCACAACCAGCAGCGGCGCATCGCCTGCGACCTCACCATCGTTGTCCGGGTTCAGTACAGGCCCCGCCAGCCCGATAATCACCGCTGCCACCGCCAACATCCGCAACAGCAACAGCCACCACGGCGTGCGGTCCGTGACCTGTTCCTCATCCTTGAGGCCCAGCAGTAGGACCACGCCGGGAAACATCCGCCGGATTGGCGCGGGCGGCACCGCGCGCAGGATGATCCAGAGGATCGGCAGGGCAAGCAACCCCAGCAAGAGCCAGGGGGTCGTGAAACCGATCAGGCCGAAAAGGGTCATCCTTGGCTCCCGTCCAGAGCGCGATACACCCAAAGAAGGGCGGATTGCGCGGTCTGGTCCGTGTGATGGGTGAAATGCTGCCAGCCGGTTACGCGACAGATCGCGTCCAGCCGCGCTTTGCGCTCTGCCAACCGTTGCAAATAGGTTTCACGCAGGTCGCCGGCCTTGAGCGTCTCGTGGCGCATCGTCTTGTTTACACTTTCAAATATGGTGCGCCCGTCAAAGGGGAACGCCTCTTCGCTAGGGTCCAGTACCTGTAACAACACGCCGCGCACACCGCGGTCTGCCGCCTTGGTCAGCGCCGCCTCTACGGGTTCGACATCGCTGAGGAAATCGGAGACAAACAGCGCCTTGGCGTTGGGCAACATACCGCGCGCTTCAGGGGCGGCGTAATCGTCTTCGCCGTCTTCGGCGAACATCTCGGCCAGCCGCAGGGTCTGCAAATCACCGCGGCGGGGAGGCAGTCGCCAACCGGTCAGGCCAACGCGTTCACCGCCACGGATCAGCAGGATGCTGGCTGCCAGCGCCACCAGACGCGCGCGGTCGGCCTTGGTCGGCAGGTTCTTGTGGCTGGAAAAGCGCATTGAGGCGCCGGGATCGACCCAGATTTGCACACTTTGTGCGATCTGCCATTCGCGTTCCCGCACAAATTGCTCATCCCCTCGGGCCGAGCGCCGCCAGTCGATGGATCGATAGCTATCGCCCGCCTGCAGCGGGCGATATTGCCAGAAATCGTCACCCAGACCAGAACGCCGCCGCCCGTGTTCGCCCAAAAGGACGGTGCCTGCCAGATGTTCGGCACGGGCCAGCAGCGCGGGAAAGCGTCCGGCCTCCTCTTGGGCGCGGGTGCGCAGGTGGGCGACGGTGGCTGTCACGCTGCGGCCTCAGCGGGGCGCAGACCTGCGGCAACCTCGTCAATCAACGCGCCCAAATCTTCACCCCGCGCACGGGCCGAGAAGGACAGCGCCATGCGGTGCACCAGAACGGGTTTGGCCATGTTCAACACGTCCTCCGGAGAGGGGGCCAGCCGCCCTTGCAATAGCGCGCAGGCGCGTACGGTCAGCATAAGCGCCTGCGCGGCGCGCGGACCGGGACCCCAAGCAACGATGTCCTTGACCCGCTCAGGCGCAGAGGGATCATCGGGGCGAAAGGCACGGACCAGATCAAGGATCATCTCGACCACGGCGTCGCCCACCGGCATCCGCCGCAACAGGTGCTGCGCCGCAATCAGTTCCGGCCCGGTAAAGACGCCATGCGACTGTGCCTCTTCGGTGCCGGTGGTGGCCAGCAGGATATCGCGCTCTGTCGCGCGGTCGGGATAGGCCACGTCGATCTGCACCAGAAAGCGGTCAAGCTGCGCCTCGGGCAGTGGATAGGTGCCTTCCTGTTCGATCGGGTTCTGTGTGGCCAGCACATGAAACGGTGCTTCCAGCGCGCGGGTCTGCCCGGCGACGGTGACCTGCTTTTCCTGCATCGCCTGCAACAGCGCCGACTGCGTTCGGGGCGAGGCGCGGTTGATCTCATCCGCCATTAGAAGCTGGCAAAAAATCGGCCCTTCGATGAATTTGAAGGCGCGGGTGCCGTCGGTGCCGGTTTCCAGCACCTCAGAGCCCAGAATATCGGCGGGCATCAGGTCAGGTGTGAACTGCACGCGGTTGCCATTCAGGCCCATGACCGTTGACAGGGTTTCCACCAGACGGGTCTTGCCAAGGCCGGGCAGGCCGATCAGCAGGGCGTGACCGCCACACAGCAGCGCGGAAAGCGTCAGGTCGACGACCCGTTCCTGGCCGATGAACCGCGCGGTGATCGACTGCTTGGCGCGGGCCAGCTTGTCTTCAAGCGCCTCGATCTCGGCGACGAGATCCTCGGTCGAACCGGCGTGATCGGACATGATAACTCTCCACTTCATGCTATCTCTTTGGGTAACTATGTATCTACTGAGAGGAGAATGGCAAAAACTATGAGTGGACAAAATCTCGTGACCCCATCGGCAGAGGGGCTTGCAGCCTCGGCGCGCGCGGCGGGGAAAGGCCGGGGACTGCCGCCCGTGCACAAGTGGAATCCGCCCTTTTGCGGTGATCTGGACATGCGGATCGCCCGGGATGGCACCTGGTTCTACCTTGGCACGCCAATCGGCAGATTCGGGCTGGTGCGGCTTTTCTCATCGATCCTGCGTAAAGATGGCGATGATTATTTTCTGGTCACTCCGGTCGAAAAGGTCGGAATTACCGTCGATGATGCACCGTTTGTGGCGGTGGACTTTGAGTCGGAGGGCGAAGGTGAGTCGCAGATCCTGACGTTTGAGACCCATGTCGGTGACTTTGCCGCCGCTGGTCCGGATCATCCGATCCGGGTGGAGCGCGACCCGGAAACGGGAGAGCCGTCCCCCTATGTGCTGGTCCGAGCCAACCTTGAGGCGCTGATCGACCGCAAGAGTTTCTACCGGCTGGTCGATCTGGGGGTTCACCACGACGGCTGGTTTGGACTGTGGTCCGGCGGCCAGTTTTTTCCTATCATTCCGTCTGCAGACTTGGGCTAAGGGCGCCGGGTCACTTTGGCTGGGCTTGCGGGCCAAGGCCATGATAGAGGCTGCCGCAAACCCCAGACAGCCCGGAAATCGGAACCAAGCCACCATGACCGACACAAAACGTATTGTCCTGTCCAGCGACCATGCCGCCATTGACCTGCGGCAGGCCATCGCAAAACACATCGAGGCCAAAGGCTGGGAGGCGGTGGATATCGGGCCGACGACCCCCGAAAGCACCCATTACCCCGAACATGGCGCTGCGGCGGCGCGTCGGGTAGCCTCCGGCGATTGCAGTCTGGGCATCATCCTTTGCGGCACTGGGCAGGGCATCATGATGGCCGCCAACAAGGTGGCTGGCGTCCGCTGCGGTGTATGCTCTGACCCTTTTTCGGCGCGCATGATTCGTGCCCACAATGACGCGCAGATCCTGTCGCTGGGCGCGCGCGTTGTCGGTGAGGGGCTGGCGCTGGAAATCGTCGACGCCTTTCTGGAAACCGCCTTTGAAGGCGGACGCCACGGCACCCGCGTCGATATGATCACGGCACTGGAAGGCTGAGCCGCCGCGCCGCAACGGGCAGGGCGGCGATCAGTCGCCCAGTTTGGCGTGGACCTCATCCAGGTCGATCTCTCCGATGGGCAGCTTGTTGCCCGGATTGTCGAAATCGTATTTGAACAGATCGAAATCGCGGCCGTACATTTCCTTGATCAGGTGCATCGACATGTCGTCGAAATAATCTTCGACCGGATGTGCGCGTTTCGGTCCGTGACCTTCGGATTCGTTGAACCGGGGGATTGCCGATAGATCGACTGGGTGCCGCGTTTGGATATTGTCCAGCACCTGTTGCATTCCCTCGTCAAACGTCTCTGTCCAGACGATTTTGTTGTAGCGGCCACCGTTGACGATAAAGGTGCCCACATGGCCGGACATGCCGGACCAGTGAATGTCCGGCTCCATCGGGCGGCGCCAGCGGATGGTGTCGCGGGCGAACAGCAGAAACCGGCGAAAGCTGCGGATCTGGTCAAACTCGAAATCTGGGGCGTCGCCCACCTCGATCCCGTACTTCTGGATCAGCAGCGGCACAAGGTTGCCGCGATAGCGTTTGCCGTTGCGCTGGATGCCGCAGATCTTGTCAAAAAAGCTGGACAGGATGCGGGTGTAGGGATTGCGCACGCAGGTAAACGCATAGGCTGAGCGTGTCTTGACGTTGGCTGTGATGATGGGTTGGCTGGCCTCCAGCGCCCATTTGTGCAGGCCGTTCTGCGCGTCGTGAATGTCGCCGTCAAAAAAAGTGCCGTGGTCGGAATAATACAGGATCTGTCCGATCGTCGAGCAGGCGCATTTCGGCACGACGCGGTACACGACGCTTTCGCTCTCGGTCATCCAAGTGCCCGGAAATCCCATATTTATTACCCCTTTGGTCCCCGCTGCCGGTATGACGGGGAAAAATTCCCGGCAAAGCAGGTTTATTCAACAGGTCTTCATCACTATCAACATAAACAATCGGGCTAAATTGGGGCGATTGATCACCAAAATGGCAAAAGTTGCCTTCATCCTGCTGTGCCACAAAGATCCTGACGCCATCATCAAACAGGCGCAGAGCCTGACCGCTGTGGGCGACTATATTTCGATCCATTTCGATGCCCGCTCGGGGGCGGGGTCCTTTGGCCGTATCCGCGCCGCGTTGAAGGACAACCCGAATGTCGCCTTTGCCAAGCGGATCAAGTGCGGTTGGGGCGAATGGAGCCTTGTGCAGGCGACCCTGAACGCGGTCGAGGCGGCGGTGGACACCTTTCCGCGCGCCACCCATTTCTACATGTTGTCCGGCGATTGCATGGCGATCAAATCGGCGGAATACGCCCACAGCTTTTTGGATCGGCGCGAGTGCGACTATGTCGAAAGCTTTGACTACTTCGAGTCGGACTGGATCAAGACGGGCTGGCGCGAAGAGCGGCTGGTCTACCGTCACTGGTTCAACGAACGCACGCAGAAGCGCCGGTTTTACGCAATGTTCGAGGCGCAGAGGCGGCTGGGGCTGACCCGGAAAATCCCCGAGGACATAGAGGTTATGGTCGGCAGCCAATGGTGGTGCCTGCGGCGGCGCACCATTGAGGCGATTCTAGAATTCGTCAAAAAACGCCGTGACGTGGTCCGTTTCTTTGCGTCGACATGGATCCCGGATGAGACGTTTTTCCAGACGCTGGTGCGCCATCTGGTGCCCGGGCAGGAGATCGAAAGCCGCACGCTGACCTTTCTGTTGTTCACCGACTACGGGATGCCGGTCAGTTTCTACAATGATCACTACGACCTGCTGTTGAGTCAGGACTATCTGTTCGCCCGCAAGATCAGCCCCGACGCCTCTGAATTGCGCCGCCGCCTCGGCGTGCTGTATGCGGCCGAAAAGGCGCAATTCCGCATTTCGAACGAGGGGCGGTCGCTGTTCAATTTCTTGACAGAACGGGGTCGGACCGGGCGGCGGTTTTCGCCCCGCTTCTGGGAAACCGAAAGCTCATTGGGGCGCGAGCGCGAGCTGTTGATCGTGATTTGCAAGAAATGGCATGTGGCCAAACGGCTGACCGACCGTATCCAGCAGATGACCAACATCCCCTGCATCGAATACCTGTTCAACGAAGACAGTTGTCCGCTGCCCGATCTGGGGGGCATTCAGTCGACCATGGGCAAACGGCATCGCCACCGCCGCGCGTTGATGCGGATGCTGTATGATTACTATGAAACCGACCGGCTGGTGATCTGTCTGGATCCCGGCAGTCTGGACTTGCTGGAGGATTTCGCCCGCGACCGGGCGCAAACCCGGATGTTGGAGATCGAGTGTCACTTTTCCGATGAGTATCTTGTTGGTCATGCGATGCGCTCAGGTCTTGCCGGGGACCGGACACCAGCGGACACGCTGGCGCGGTTGTTGCCCACGGTGCGCAACGATCTGCTGCACGAAAGCGATCGCATCCGCGATGCGAAGTTCGACAATCATTCCAGCTTGCGTGAAACGGATTCGCGTGTGGCCCATACGCAGGCGATTGAGACGTTCCTGTCGGTGCCGCCCAGCGTCGCCGAAGAGATCGTGTCGCATGATCACCTTTTCGCCGACTGAAATGCCGCGCCTGAGGGCACGAATCCTGTGGCGTTTTGCGCTGTAGCGGCTATGCCACGGGGCGAAGCCCGCCCCGGTGCGCGGGGCGCGGCACCTTTCCGCTCTGAAGAGGCGCAGCATGGCCTATACCTACGATCCCGAGAACATTTTTGCGAAGATCCTGACGGGGGATATCCCCAACAAGACGGTGCTGGAGACCGAGCACACGCTGGCCTTTCGCGATATCTATCCGCAGGCGCCGGTGCATGTGCTGGTGATCCCCAAGGGGCCTTATGTCTGCTATGACCATTTCGCACAGGATGCCTCGGACGCCGAGATCCTCGATTTTACCCGTACCGTCGGTGAGGTCTGCAAGATGGAGGGGTTGGAGGCGGACGGTTTCCGTCTGATCGCCAACGCCGGCGTCAACGGCGTGCAGGAGGTGCCGCACTTGCATGTGCATATCCTGTCGGGCCGCCCACTGGGCCGGATGCTGGACAAGGCGTGATCTGGTAGAGCGCCTTGCGGCGCGCAGGGTGTCTTACCCTTCGGCCTGCGGCCTACGGGTTTGGGGCGTGTGGAAAGGCGACGCCCCACTTAGGTGGGGTGCGCCGTAGGTTGGCGGCATACTTGGGTATTTGACCCAAGAAGAAATCGGATTGCTCGGTGTTTCGCGATCAGGCGGCGGTGCTGCGGGTCAGCGCGAGAAAGACATCCTCCAGATCGGGTTCTTCTGTGCGCAGGTCGCGGATGCGGATGCCTGCTGCCTGTACGGCATTGAGCACATCCTGGGCGCTGGTTCGGGTTGAGCGATAGGTCAGCGCGAGGCTGCCATCGGGGCGTTTCTCGGCCTCGATTCCCGGCGCGTCGGGCAGGGTGTCAGGTGCAGTTTCGGGATTGATCACCATGGTGCGCGCGTCAAGACGACCGAGCAGGTTGACGGTGCTGTCCTGCGCTACTTTCTGGCCGTGGTTGATGATGGCGATTTCATCGCACATTTCCTCGGCCTCTTCGAGGTAGTGGGTGGTCAGGATGATGGTCATGCCGCGGTCCTTGTTCAGGCGGCGGACGTTCTGCCACAACATCTGGCGCAATTCGATGTCGACCCCGGCGGTGGGTTCGTCCAGCACCAGCACCTGCGGGCTGTGCACCAGCGCCTTGGCCAGTAGCAGGCGTCGCCGCATCCCGCCGGACAGCGTGCGGGCATAGGCCCCGGCCTTGTCGGTCAGGCCGACCATTTCCAGGATCTCGTCAGAGCGGCGCTGTGCCTTGGGCACGCCATACAGGCCGGCCTGCACCTCCAGCGCGTCGCGCGGGGTAAAGAACGGGTCGAGGTTCAGCTCCTGCGGCATGACGCCGATGGACGCGCGGCTTTGCCGTGGGTTGCGGTCCTGATCCCAGCCCCAGATGTCCACCTTGCCACTGGTCTTGATCACCAGTCCGGCGAGAATGTTGATCAACGTGGATTTCCCGGCACCGTTTGGCCCGAGCAGGCCAAAGACCGATCCCGCGGGCACGGTCAGGTCGATGCCTTTCAGTGCCTGCTTGCCGCCTGCGTATGTCTTGGTCAGTCCGTCGATGCGGATGGCTGCGTCGCCCTGTCTGTTGTCCAACGTCTTGCTCCCCCTCGCGGCATTGTTCATAAGGCAGATAGGCCAGTGCATCTCGAAAGGGAACCAGATGACGACCCAAGCGCCCGAGACGAAGATTGTCGAGAGCTTTCGCATCGCCTGTGACGGCGGCGACGGGGCCCTTGGGCATCCGCGGGTCTGGTTGCAGATCCCGCTGGAGATCGGCTTTGTCGAATGCCCGTATTGTGACGCGAAATACGTTCAGGCGGAATTCGAAGGCAAGGTCTGAGGGGCCGTCCTGTCGACCCTGTGACGGCGCGCACCATGTCTGTGCGGCGATGGATCTTGGGTGGCGGGCTTTGCCGCTTTATCTTTGGGCAAGCTTTAACAGGAGTTTGCCATGACCTTCCGACCTGTTCTTTCACAGTCCCACGCGCAGCCCACGATGGAGGGCGCAGGTGTGCATCTGCACCGCGTCTTTGGTTTCGGCGATACAGCTGAGACCGATCCGTTTCTGTTGCTGGATGATTTCCGCAATGACGATCCGGCCCAATATGCGCGCGGTTTTCCATGGCATCCGCATCGGGGGATCGAGACGATCACCTATGTCCTTGAGGGGGAGGTCACGCATGGCGACTCTCTGGGCAATGAAGGTGTGTTGGGGGCCGGGTCCGTTCAGTGGATGACGGCCGGGTCAGGCATCCTGCATCAAGAGATGCCGCGCGGAAACGCTGCCGGGCAGATGCATGGCTTTCAGTTGTGGGCGAACCTGCCGTCTTCGTTGAAGATGACGGGCCCGCGTTATCAGGACATTCAGGGCGCGGATATACCCGAGATCATCGACGACGACGGCACGCGGGTGAAGATCATCACCGGCGGGTTCTGGGGCAAGCGCGGGCCGGTGGATGGGATCGCCGCCGATCCTTTGTATCTGGACGTGTCGGTGGCCCCCGGTGTGACCAAGGTTTTGCCGGTCGATACACGGGCCAATGCCTTTGCCTATGTGTTTGCCGGGGCGGGCCGCTTTGCCGAGGCATCGGCCCCCGTTGGGGTGCGTGTTGAAAAAGAGTTCGGCGGGCAGGAGGTGAACATCCGTGACCTTTCCGGCAACCGGACGCTGGTGAAATTCGGCAACGGGGATGAGGTCAAGGTGACCGCCGGGCCGGAAGGCGTGCGGTTCCTGCTGGTGGCGGGGCGGCCCATTCAGGAGCCTGTGGCTTGGCATGGGCCGATCGTGATGAACACGCAAAAAGAGCTGCAGCAAGCGATGAAAGACCTGCGCAACGGCACCTTTATTCAGCCCGCTCATTAGAGGTGTCCACGCGTGGACAATAGGCCAGCTGCGCAAAATCAAGGGGTTACAGAGACGTTTTTACCTGCCGTTAACTTTTGTGGCCCCGGTTGCGGCATTTCTGCACAGGTGGTCACGACTTGCTTACCCTTCGGTGGCAGGCTGTTGAAATGGCAGCCTGCTACTATACCGTGATGACATGAACAGCCCAAGTCAGACAGTATCCGCACCGATCACCGCCTCGCCGCGCGACTATAGCGCGGCGGAACTGACCAGTGACATGATCGTGCATCTGGCGGCGCTGGTTCTGGCGCTGGGCGCGGTGCCGGTGCTGATCACCATGACAGCGGTCTGGCGCGGGGATGCCGCCGGGGTTGTCGGCGTGACCATCTACGGCGTGACGCTGATCGCGATGCTGACCGCCTCACTGCTGTATAATCACGTCGGACGGCCGCATCTGTCGGATCTGTTTCGGCGGATCGATATGTCGGCCATTCATCTGAAAATCGCAGGCACCTATACACCCTTTGCGCTGCTGACCGGCACCAGTTGGGGCCTGTTGACGGCGATCTGGGGCGCGGCGGCGGGGGCTGCGGCGGTCACCTTGATCAACCGGCGTTTGCCGACGGGGGTGGCGGTGGCCATGTGCCTTGCCTCCGGCTGGGCCGTGGTGATCGGGGGGCGTGACCTGATGGGGGCGCTGCCATTGTCGGTGACCGTTCTGATGGTGGTGGGCGGGGTACTGTATTCCGCCGGGACGCCGTTTTTGCTGGCCTCGCGGCTGCGGTTTCACAACACGATCTGGCATTCCATGGTGGTTGCCGCCTCTATCGTCTTTTTCGTCGCGGTGTTTTTGTGCGCTGCCATGCCGGGCGTCGTGGTGGCGGCGAACTGACCGGGGCAAGCGCGCTTGCAAACCGCTTTGCACCGGCTTTCGCCCGGTATCCTTGCGGGCAGCACATTCGGCGTCTGGCACCCCAACGCTGTTCATGGCACATCTGGGAAAACATCGCGACATGAGGGGGGCCGGAGATGGCCAGCACTTTCGGCAAGGGATGCCACCTGCATCTGATCGACGGATCGGCCTATATCTTTCGCGCCTTCCATGCGCTGCCGCCGCTGACGCGCAAATCCGATGGGCTGCCCATCGGGGCAGTTTCGGGCTTTTGCAACATGCTGCACCGCTATGTTGAGGGCAACACCGGCCCGGATGCGCCGACCCATGTGGCGGTGATCTTTGACAAGGGCAGCCACACCTTTCGCAACGACATGTACGATTTGTACAAGGCCAACCGTGAGGCGATGCCAGAGGACCTGCGCCCGCAGATCCCGCTGACGCGCCGCGCGACAGAGGCGTTCAACATTGCCTGCAAAGAGATCGAAGGCTTTGAGGCGGATGACATCATGGCCACGCTGGCCTGCCGCGCGCGGGAGGCCGGTGGGCGGGTGACGATCCTGTCGTCAGACAAGGATCTGATGCAGCTTGTGGGCGACGGCGTGGAAATGCTGGACCCGATGAAGAACAAGCGCATCGACCGCGAAGGGGTGATGGAAAAGTTTGGCGTCGGGCCGGAACGGGTGGTCGATGTGCAGGCGTTGGCCGGGGATTCGGTCGACAACGTGCCGGGCGCGCCGGGCATCGGGATCAAGACGGCGGCCCTGTTGATCAACGAATTCGGATCGCTTGAGGAATTGCTGGATCGCGCCGAAGAGATCAAGCAGCCCAAGCGCCGCCAGACCCTGATCGAAAAGCGCGAACAGATCGAGCTGTCGAAAAAGCTGGTGCAACTGGATGAGGGCATGGAGCTGCCCTTTACGCTGGATGACCTTGAGGTGCGCGACCCGGTGCCGGAGGACTTGCTGGGCTTCCTGTCAGAGATGGAGTTCCGCACCCTGACCAAGCGGATTGCCGATGGTCTGGGCGTTGAGGCTCCGGTGATGCCCGACACCACGCCCGAGGGGGCGAATCCGCGCAAGGAAGACCCGGATTGGCCTGCCATCGATCCTGACCGCTATGAGACGGTCGGCGATCTGGCGGCTTTGCAGGTCTGGATCGACCGCGCCAATGAGCGCGGCACCGTGGCGTTCGACACCGAAACGACGGGCCTGAATGAGATGACCTGCGATCTGGTGGGGATTTCGCTGTGTATTGATCCGGGGCACGCCTGTTACATCCCGCTGATCCACCGGGCCGAATCCGGTGAGGGGCTGTTTGGGTCGGATGAACTGGCCGAGGGGCAGATTCCGTTGGAGCAGGCGCTGGCCGCGCTGAAGCCGCTGCTGGAGGACCCGGCGGTGATGAAAATCGGCCAGAACATGAAGTATGACGCCAAGGTCTTGGCGCGCTACGGGGTTCAGGTTGCGCCGATAGATGACACGATGCTGATGTCCTACGCGATGAATTCCGGTCTGCACAATCACGGGATGGATGCACTGGCGGAACGCTATCTGTCGCACACGCCGATCCCGATCAAAGAGATCATCGGCAGCGGCAAGAGCCAGATCACTTTTGATCTGGTGCCCATCGACAAGGCGACGCGCTATGCGGCCGAGGATGCGGATGTGACCCTGCGGCTGGCGCGAGTGTTCAAGCCGCAACTGCATGTGGCCCGCGTGACGCGGGTGTATGAGGGGCTGGAACGCCCGCTGGTGCCGGTGCTGGCAGAGATGGAGATGACCGGCATCAAGGTGGACCGCGAGGCGCTGAACAGTATGTCCAACGTCTTTGCCCAGAAGATGGTGCAGCTGGAGGAAGAGATTCACGAGCTGGCGGGGGAAAAGTTCAACGTCGGCTCTCCGGCGCAACTGGGCGACATCCTGTTCGACAAGATGAGCCTTGAGGGTGGCAAGCGCGGCAAGAACGGCAAGTACTCTACCGGCGCGGATATCCTTGAGGATCTGGCGACGGAGCATGAACTGCCGCGCCGGGTGCTGGACTGGCGGCAGTTGTCCAAGCTGAAATCGACCTACACGGATGCCTTGCAGGAGCACATCAACCCGGACACCGGGCGGGTGCATACGTCTTATGTCCAGACCGGCGCCAACACCGGGCGTCTGGCGTCGACCGATCCGAACTTGCAGAACATTCCGGTGCGGTCAGAGGAAGGGCGGCGCATCCGCACGGCGTTTATCGCGCCCGAGGGGCATGTGCTGGTGTCGCTGGACTATAGCCAGATCGAGTTGCGGATTCTGGCGCAGATGGCCGATATCGACGCGCTGAAACAGGCCTTCCGCGAGGGGCAGGACATCCACGCGATGACGGCGTCGGAGATGTTCAACGTGCCGCTGGACGAGATGACGCCGGATATCCGGCGGCAGGCCAAGGCGATCAACTTTGGCGTGATTTACGGGATTTCGGGCTTTGGTCTGGCGCGGAACCTGCGGATTCCGCGGGCCGAGGCGCAGGGGTTCATTGATCGGTACTTTGAGCGGTTCCCCGGTATCCGCGCCTATATGGATGCCACGGTGGAATTCGCCAAGGAACACAAGCGGGTCGAGACGCTGTTCGGGCGGCAGATCCACACGCCCGAGATTGCCGCCAAGGGGCCGCGCGCAGGCTTTGCCAAACGCGCCGCGATCAACGCGCCGATTCAGGGGACGGCGGCGGATATCATCCGGCGCGCGATGATCCGGATGCCCGACGCCATCAAGGGGCTGCCCGCCAAGATGCTGTTGCAGGTCCACGACGAACTGCTGTTCGAGGTCGAGGAAGGTGCGGTGGACGATCTGATCGGTGTGGCGCGCGGGATCATGGAGAACGCCTGCGATCCGGTGCTAAAGCTGGACGTGCCGTTGGTGGTGGACGCGGGTCAGGGCGCCAACTGGGCCGAGGCGCACTAGGCGTTATTCCAGCGCCCCTTTCGGGGCCTGCACCAAGCCGTACCCGCACTCGACACTGGATGCGCGCGGGCCAAGGGGCGCGCGGGTGGCCGTCCCGATCAGTTTGGCGGCCAGCGTCTGTGCGGTCACAGGCGTGTCCTCCTTGCGCATCTGCTCGACCCAGAGCGCGGCAATCCCCACCGCATGGGCCAGCGCCATGGAGGTGCCATTGAGGGTGCGCAGACCGCCGCCCAGACCGGCGGAGATGATTCCCGCACCGGGGGCCAGTAGCGCCGCGCCAACGTTGGAAAAGGGGGCGGGTGACAACCCGGCCTCATCCGGACCACAAGCGCCAATCGCCAGCACACCCGCCGCCGCCGCCGGGGCCGACGGGCCGGTTTCAAACTCTGGCGTGATGGTGCGCAGGCAGTCGTTGCCCACCGCGCCCAGCAGCAAGGGGGCCTGATCTCTCGCGATCATCTGCAACAATACTTCGCAGATTCGCAGATTGCCGCGATAGGCGTGGACGGCGGCCAATGTGGCCAGCGCGGTGGGATAGCCCTCTTCGGTCAGTGCATCAATCTGGCCGGGCACATCGAAAGCCAGTGCAAAACCGATGATGTCGGCCTTGGACCGGAGCGCCCAAAGCATCGCCTGAAAGAAATCCTCGGACCGGCCACGGCCATTGTCGGCCAGCGCCTTGGCGACCAACAGGTCGGTGACACCGCGGGCGACGCCGACCCGCGTGCCGCCCAGATCGCGGCCGAGCACAGTGGCCGCGACGTGGGTGCCGTGGCCATTGGCATCGGCAATACCGGTCCCGGCAAAGTCCTGTGCCGTGACGTCGATCCCGGAAAAAACCGGGTGGTGCGCGTCAATGCCGGTGTCCAGCAGGGCAACCCGCACGCCCGCACCGCTGGACGGTGTCCAGTCCGCGCCGATGGCGCGCAGACCCCAGCCGGGTACGGCGTCGGCAGAGCGCAGTTCATCCATCGGCTCTGGCGCGATCAAACGGGTGCACATCGCGGGCTGGAGCGTCAGCAAGGTGGGGTCATCAATGATATCCCGCACATCTTGCGGCGTCAGATCGGCGGTCTCGACCACCGGCGCGGTAGGGGCGTCCGGATCCTGCGGCGCGATCCCCCCTGCCAGCGGCACGGGCGAGCGCCGCCAGTTCCCGGTCGGGTCGCGAAGAAGGATGTACCGCGTCATGAGCCACTCCACACCGGACATCACCCATTGAAAGGTTAACGCCGGGATGGGAACAGCGGAACGGGTACAGCGTGAATGCCGCGTGAAAACGCGATAACGTCACGATAAAAACCGACCGCGCGCGCGGCGGTCGGTGGAAAGCGGTGTCAGATCAGGCGGCTATCCGGATCAGAGCAGGCCCTCTGCGCGGAACAGGTCCTGCAGGTTTGCCTCTGGGCGGGGGCCCATGTGGCTGATAACCTCACGCGCGGCGGCGCTGCCCATGCGCGCGGCCTTTTCCATGTCCGCGCCAGTGGCGAGACCGTATAGGAAACCTGCGGCGAACTGGTCACCCGCGCCGGTGGCATCGACTGGCACGATCTTTTCGACGCCGACGTCGATGCGCGTGCCTTCGTGCAAGATGGTTACGCCGTCACCAGACCGCGTGCAGACCACCAGCGGGCAGATCGCACCCACGGCGCGCAGGTCGGCCTCCAGATCGTCGTTTTGATAAAGAGAGCGGATTTCGTCCTCATTGCCGATCACGAAATCCATCTCGTTTTCGATCAGCGTCAGGAAGTCGGCGCGGTGACGTTCGACGCAGAACGGGTCGGAGATGGCGATGCCGGGCTTGCCGCCAGCGGCCTTGCAGGCGCGCGCGGCCTTGAGGAAGGCCTCTTTGCCCTTATCCTTGTCGAACAGATAGCCCTCAAGGAAGAGGTATTCCGCCTCACCGGCGACATCCTCGGACACGTCTTCGGGGCCCAGTTCGGCGGAAATGCCAAGGTAAGTGTTCATCGAGCGTTCGCCATCGGGCGAGACAAAGATCATGCTGCGCGAGCTGGGCAGTTCGCCGCCCGCGACCGGATCATTCACAAAGGCGATGCCCTCATTGCTCATGGCCGAGGCGTAGAAGATGCCAAGATCGTCATCCGCCACGCGCCCGATAAAGGCGGTGCGCGCCTTGAGGTTGCCCAGACCGGCGATGGTGTTGGCGACCGATCCGCCGGGGGTCTGCACGCGGTTGCCCATGGCACCGTACAGCTGTTCGGCGCGGTCACGCTCGATCAGTTGCATGATGCCTTTCTCGATCCCCATGTCGGCCAGAAAGGCATCTTCGGTGCGGGCGATCACGTCGACGACGGCGTTGCCGATGCCGACAACCTGGAATTTCTTCATGTTGTCTTTTCCTCGAATGGGCAGAGATCGTTGATGATGCAGGCCTTGCACTTGGGTTTGCGCGCGACGCAGATATAGCGGCCGTGCAGGATCATCCAGTGATGGGCGTGCTGTTGGTAATCGACGGGGATGTTGTCCTCGATCGCGCGTTCGACGGCGACGACATCCTTGCCCGGACAGATGCCGGTGCGATTGCCGATGCGAAAGATATGGGTGTCGACGGCCTGCGCCGGGTAGTGCCACCACATGTTGAGCACCACGTTGGCGGTCTTGCGGCCCACACCCGGCAGGCTTTCCAGCGCCGCGCGGGAGTTGGGCACCTCACCGCCGTAGTCATCCACAAGGATCTGCGCCATCTTGATGACGTTCTTGGCCTTGTTGCGGAACAGGCCGATGGTCTTGATGTGTTCGATGACACCTTCTTCGCCAAGGGCGAGCATCTTTTCCGGCGTATCGGCGATCTGGAACAGCTTTTCGGTGGCCTTGTTGACGCCCGCATCGGTGGCCTGCGCGGACAGGGCGACCGCCACGACCAGCGTATAGGCGTTGGTGTGGTTCAGCTCACCTTTCGGTTCCGGCTCTGACGCGTGAAACCGATCGAAAATCGTGCGGATCGTATGATAGTCAAGCTGCTTGGCCATGCGCATCCCTATGCCCAGAACGCGCCCCTGCTGCAAGCCCCGGCCCCCGGCTTCTTCTTGGCTAGAATACACCTGGGGTCATGTTGCAAGCATGCGTCTGGCATGACGCCCCCTGCCGCGCGCGCGCCTATGCGCAACAATCGGATCGTCCGCGCGCTGTGCTCAGGTTATGACAGGGTCATAGGAGGCCAGCATGCCTGAGGAAAAAACCGACAGCTATCATTATCAGGTCATGGGCCGCGCCATCGAGGTTGTCGATCGGCTGGGGCCGCAGGCCACGCTGGAGCAGATCGCCCGCGAAATGGGCATGAGCACCGCGCATTTCCAGCGGCTGTTTTCGCAGTGGGCGGGTGTCTCGCCCAAGCGCTATCAGCAGTATCTGACGCTGGGCCACGCCAAGACGCTGTTGGCGGACCGCTTTACCACGCTGGAAACGGCCCTTGCCACCGGTCTGTCAGGGGGCGGTCGCCTCCACGATCTGTTCCTGCGGTGGGAGGCGATGAGCCCGGGTGACTTTGCCCGCGCGGGCGCGGGGCTGACGATCTACTGGGGCTGGTTCGAAAGCCCCTTTGGTCCGGCGCTGGTCATGGGCACGGACAAGGGGCTATGCGGTATCGGCTTTTCCGCTGAAACCACCGAAGAGGCGGCGATGGAGGATCTCGTGGGGCGCTGGCCCAAGGCTGACTTCGTCGAAGACCCGATGCGCCTGCGGCCTTGGGTGTTGAGCGCCTTTGGCGTCAAGGCAGAGGGGCCGGTGCCGCTGTTCATGATTGGCGCGCCGTTTCAGATCAAGGTCTGGGAGGCGTTGATGCAGATCCCCTCTGGCCATGTCACCACCTACTCGGAGATCGCGCAGGCCATCGAGCATCCAAAGGCGGTGCGCGCTGTGGGCACGGCGGTGGGTCGCAACCCGATCAGCTACCTAATCCCTTGCCACCGGGCGCTGCGCAAATCGGGCGGTCTGGGCGGGTATCACTGGGGACTTCCGGTCAAGCGCGCGATCCTGGCATGGGAAGCGGTCCGGTTGGAGGCCTGAGCGGGTAACGCGCTGTTCGCAGGGGGTGTTTCGGGCCTGCCGCCAAGCCGTTGTGAGGTCATGCGCGGAGCTTTGCCGATTTTCCCCATGACAAGGCTGGGCGTTTCGCAGATGTTATTGCATATCGGCAGTGAAAGACCCCAATCAACTGGGGCAAACATCAAAAAGAGGCTCCTTATGATCCGGGCGAAATCCCCCATTCTTCTCTCCGTCGTGGCCGTTGTTGGCCTCAGCGCCTGCACCACGGGCCCGATGATCGACGACAGCGACCCCAACAAGAAGGCCAAGCAGGGCGCACTGATCGGTGCCTTGGGTGGTGCGGTTGCCGGCCGCCTTGCAGGCGGGAGCGACGTTGGTGAACGCAACCGTGCCACCGTGGCCGGGGCGCTGGTTGGTGCTGCCGCCGGTGCCGCCATCGGCAACCAGCTGGACAAGCAAGAGGCCGAACTGCGGCAGCAGCTGGGCGACAGCGCGACGATCCGCAACACCGGCGACCGCCTGATTGTCACCATGCCGCAGGACATCCTGTTTGCCACCGACAGCGCACAGCTGCGGTCGACCCTTGTGTCGGACTTGCGCGATGTGGGTCAGTCCCTGCTGGCCTATCCAAACACCACCTCGCAGGTGATCGGCCATACCGACAGCGACGGCGATGCTGCCTATAACCTTGACCTGTCGCAGCGTCGCGCACAGGCGGTGGCCAATGTGCTGCTGTCCGAAGGTGTGCCGCGCGGCCGTGTCTCTGTCATTGGTCGCGGTGAGGATCAGCCGATCGCGTCGAACCTGACCGCCGAGGGCAAGGCCCAGAACCGCCGGGTCGAGATCGTGATCCTGCCGAACGGCTAAGCGCACAGGGGCTGTGCCCCGATCGCGTATAGTCTGCAAAGCGCCGCGCCTTGTCGCGGCGCTTTTTTATTGTAGGTCCAGGGGGAGCAGTCTGGAGAGAACCGATGAGTGACATAAAACTGGTGGGCCTGTGCGGTTCGCTGCGCACCGAGTCAAGCAACCGAAAGCTGATGTTCGAGGCCGCGCGCCTGTTTGCCCCCGGCGCGTTCACCGAGCTGGATCTGCGGTTTCCGCTGTTTGACGAAGACATCCAGAACGCCGATGGCATCCCGGCCATTGTGCAGCAGGCCGCAGACCAGATTGCTGCCGCGGATGCGGTGCTGGTGGTGACGCCGGAATACAACAAGGGCATCTCGGGTGTGCTGAAAAACGCGCTGGACTGGATCTCGCGGACCGAAGGGGCACCGTGGAAGGACAAGCCGGTTGCGCTATTGTCTGCGGCGGCAGGGCGTGCGGGTGGAGAGCGGGCGCAAAACATGGCGCGGCTGTGCCTGACGCCGTTTCGACCGCGTCTGCTGACCGGACCGGAGATGATGCTGGCGCAAAGCCGCACGCAGTTTGACGATGACGGGCGGCTGGAAGACGCGCGCGGACGTGCGCTGTTGCTGTCTTTGATGGAGGAACTGCGCACCGAGGCAGAGCGGATGCGGGGATGACCCTAGGCGGGGTTTGAAATCTCGATCAGGGTTCCATCCGGGTCACGGAGATAGATCGACAGGATCGGCCCGGTGGCCCCGGTGCGGGCCACCGGGCCGTCTTCGATCCTGATGCCGAGCGCGGTCAGATGCACCATCCAGTCGGACAGCGGCGTTACACTGAGAAAACACAGATCGGCCGAGCCGGGGGCGGGATGCTTGGCCTTTGGGTCGAACTCTTGCCCGGCGACATGCAGGTTGATCTTTTGCGACCCAAAGCTCAGCGCCCAGCGGGTGCTGCCATCTGACGGCGAAAAGGACTGTGCCCGCATCCCAAGCACGTTTTCATAAAAGGCCCGTGTCACCGCCAGATCGGCAACGGTCAGCACAAGGTGGTCGAGTGACTGGACGGCGGGCGGCATGGCTGGAATAACTCGCGCAAGGTACAGGGAGAAGCCGATGCAGAATGCAGCGCAGGCGGAGCGGCGTCAAACCGACGTGATGGACCCGGAGCGTGCGCAAGCGCTGGCTGTTGCGCTGGACAGGGGCCGGGGGATCGACGTGGGCGACCCGCTGCCGCCATTCTTTCACCAGATCTATTTTTGGGAAGCCCAACCGCCCGGCCTGCTGGGTCGGGACGGGCATCCCCGCGTGGGGGCGGGGCTGATCCCCGATCTTGGCCTGCCCCGGCGCATGTGGGCCGGGGGGGCGTTGCAGTTTCATGCCCCGTTGCGGGCGGGCTACATGGCTGAGAAACGCTCTTGGGTGGCGGATGTGACGCGCAAGACGGGCCGCAGCGGGCCGCTGGGCTTTGTCACGCTGGCGCATGAGATCTGGCAGGGCGGGCAGCTTTGCGTGACCGAACGGCAGGATCTGGTGTACCGCGAGGAGGCGGGGCCGGAGGCGGGCGGGCCCACGTCGCCCACGCCACCCATGGCGCGCGACGACCACGACAGCGAACGCGTGATGGGGTTTTCCCCAACGCTGCTGTTTCGCTATTCGGCGCTGACTTTCAACGGGCACCGCATTCACTATGACATCGACTATGCCCGCACGGTCGAAGGCTATGGCGGGCTGGTGGTGCATGGGCCGCTGTTGGCGCAGGGGCTGTTGCTGATGGCCGAAGAGGCGGCTCCGGTGAGCGGGTTCACCTTCCGCGCCACCGCGCCTTTGATGCATGATGAGTTGGCGACGCTGTGCCGGTCAGGCGACGACATGTGGGTCCGTGGACCGGATGGGCGGCAATGTATGGTTGCGACCGTCGAACACTGAGCGGGTTTGGACACGAGGCCCCGGCGCAGGGGCCGGGGCGTGTGGGACGGCGGCCTAGCAGCCAGTGCCGCGCAGCACCACGCGCACCGTCTTGAACAGCACCCGCAAGTCATTGAGCAGCGACAGCTGTTCCAGATAGGCGGTGTCGAACCCGGCGCGCTGGGCGAATGAGCTTTCGTTGCGTACCGACACCTGCCAATAGCCGGTGATCCCCGGACGCATGGCGTAATAGGCGGAGCCGGGATAGATGTCCTGCTGACAGGGCATCATCGGGCGCGGACCCACCAGCGACATGTCGCCTTTGAGCACGTTGAACAGTTGCGGTAGCTCGTCGATTGACGTCTTGCGGATCAGGCGGCCCACACGCGTGATCCGGGGGTCATTGCGCAGTTTCTGAGAGCGGTCCCACTCCGCACGGGCCGCCGGGTTTGCGGCCAGATGCTCGTTTAGCCGGCTGTCCGCGTCAGGCACCATGCTGCGCAGCTTCCAGATATCAAAGCAGCGGCCGTTTCGACCAAGCCGCTTTTGGGTATAAAAAGGCGAATGTCCGTCGCGCGCCACGATCAGCGAGAAAAGGCCGACAATCAGCAGAGCAGGCAGCGCCACTATCAACACAATTGCAATGTCCAGCGCCCGTTTGAACAGGTCGCGGTACAGGGTAGGCCCTTGTTGAGCAGCGAGAACCTCTGAAATCAATTTTTCGATCCGAGCCGATGGCAGCGGCTGGCGCAGATGAATTGTCACGATGACCTCCTGACGTCATGCGTTGACGAGAGATTGGCAAAGTGCGCGAAGGCGTCACGAAATTCGGACATAGCTGCGCCATGGCACGCAAATCGCGCGTCCCCCCATTTGGCAGATGGGCCGAAGCCCCTAACAATGTCTTCGGATCTAATTTCGCAGATACCGCCGCAAACTTAACCAGATACTCCCATAGCGGAAGCACCAACCCCCAAGTGTTGTGTTTTACGAAATGCGGCAAAAACAAGACAAACGCATTCGATAAATTTGTTATGACCTGCCTCGGGTGTGGGCGTCAACGAGTACAATGAGGCACAACTTAAAGGAGAAAAGTGCGTGACACGCACAGGTTGCGCGGCGCGATGTCGTCTCAACGCGGCCTTTGGAAATCGATGCTTCGCGTTGTGTATCAATCGCCGTTTTGCCCCCTGAATTGATGGCGTATGGACACGAGAAGCGAGCTGGGGGACGGGTGGTTTTCGTGAAACAGTTTACCAAATAGACCGCGAGAATTGTCGTTCCTGCTGAAACAGTCCCCACTTTTCGGCATAACAACGCCCAAATTTCGCCTTACTCTTGACCGGCGGATTGCCGCCCATCGAAATGTCGGATTGAGAGCGGGAAACAATACCGTTTAGGGCTAATCCCAACGTTGGGCCGATTGACACGGTATTTGGTGGCGGATCGCCTTAGATCGGCAAAACTGGATAACGCAGGGTCAAGTCAGAGTCGCTTGACAATCCTAGGGGGAATGCCGATGCTCACGAAATGTTTCAAAAGTGAAGGGGGCGTGAGGTGACTGCCTCGATCGCGCCCGAATCGGGTCGGAATGATGTCTCTGATTCGCCCGATTGCGCCCATGATTTGCCCCACTTTTGCCATCAACCCGCAATTTGTGGCTCTGGCGGGCAGCAAGGCGGAGTTGAAAGCAGCCGGGCGCGCGGATATGTCGGGCCGGCAAACGGATGCGGCAGAAGGGGCGGATCGTGACCAATTATCTGTATCAGGGCGATTTGCCGGACGATCTGGATCTGGGGCCCGTGGTGGCCATCGACTGCGAGACCATGGGACTGAACCCGCACCGAGACCGGCTGTGTGTGGTGCAGCTGTCAGGGGGCGACGGCAACGCGCATCTGGTGCAGGTCGCCAAAGGGCAGGCCGAGGCGCCAAACCTTGCGCGGCTGTTGACTGATCCTGATGTGCTCAAACTGTTTCATTTCGGCCGATTTGACATCGCGGCAATGTATCATGCCTTTGGCGCGCTGGCGGCGCCCGTCTATTGCACCAAGATCGCCAGCCGCCTGATCCGCACCTATACTGACCGGCACGGGCTGAAGGCGCTGACCCAGGAACTGCTGGGCATCGATATTTCCAAACAGCAACAGTCCAGCGACTGGGGCGCTGCCGAACTGACCGCAGCGCAACAGGACTATGCTGCCTCGGACGTGTTGCACCTACACCGCCTGCGCGCGGCGCTGAACGACATGCTGGAGCGTGAAGGGCGGCGCGACCTTGCGCAGTCCTGTTTCGATTTTCTGCCGACCCGGGCGATGCTTGACCTTGAGGGCTGGCCGGACACCGACATCTTTGCGCACGCCTGAGCCGGGGTAGGCGATGCGACGGGGGAATGGATTGTATTCGCGGGTGATCGCCTGGCTGAAGATCCTGCTGCCGCTTGCCGCATTGGCCATGCTGTCGACGCTTTTCTTGCTGTCGCGGCCGTCCGAGCCACTGCAAGACGTGCCTTTTGTTGAGGCCCTGAAAGAAAGCACCGCCGACGAACGGGTCAGTGCCCCCTATTATGCCGGCACGTCCCCACGTGGCGACGTGCTGAGCGTGACCGCCAGATCCGTGCGTCCGCATGCGGATGGTCTCATCCGCGCCGATCAGCTTGAGGCGCGGATGCGCCTTGCGGATGGCAGCGAGATCACGGTGGATGCCGCTGCGGCCGATCTGAACGATGCCGACAGGCAGGCGTTGATGCAGGGCGGGGTGCGGATCGAAAGCTCGCAGGGATATGTGCTGCGGACCGAGGGTCTGTTGTCCAGTCTGGACCGGGTGGAGGCCGAGAGCCTCGGGCCGGTAGAGGGGGACGGGCCGGTGGGCCGCTTTGAAGCCGGACACTTGCGGATCGCCCCTGCCGGAGACGGTGACGATGATGCCGTGCAATTGATGTTTTCCGGCGGCGTAAAGCTGGTATATCAACCGCCAGAACAAGAAAGTGTTGCCGAATGATCCGTTTTCTGTCTGTCGCCCTCATTCTGTCCCTCGCACCTGTGGGACTTTCCGCGCAAGGGGCCGAAGTGGCTTTTGGCGGATTGCAGCAGGATACCAGCGCCCCGGTCGAGGTGACGGCAGACGCGCTGCGGGTCAATCAGTCGGACGGAACGGCGCTATATACTGGAAATGTGCTGATCGCGCAGGGCCAGATGCGGCTGGCCGCGCCGCGCGTTCTGGTGGTCTATTCCGAACAGGCCGGGCGGATCAAACGGATGGAGGCGTCTGGCGGCGTGACCCTGGTCAGCGGATCAGAGGCGGCAGAGGCGCAGCGCGCCGACTATGACATCGAAGGCGGACAGGTCATCATGTCCGGCAACGTCCTGTTGACGCAGGGGCCCAGCGCGCTGACGTCGGAGCGGATGGTCGTCGATCTCAAGGATGGCACGGCACAGTTGACCGGCCGCGTGCGGACCGTTTTGCAGCAGGCGCCAGAGGAGCAGCCGTGACCGCGCCCCCCGAATTGAGCGTAACCGAAGGCGACGTCGGCCTGAGGGTCTCTCACCTGCGCAAGAGCTATCGCAAGCGGGTGGTCATCCGCGACGTGAGTTTGCGTGTGGATCGCGGTGAGGTGGCCGCGCTGCTGGGCCCAAACGGTTCGGGCAAAACGACGTCGTTTTATGCGATTGCGGGGCTGGTGAACCCGGAAGGCGGACAAGTCCTGATTGACGGACGGGACGCGACCTTTTTGCCGATGTATCGGCGCGCGCGGCTGGGCATCGGCTATTTGCCACAAGAAATGTCGATCTTTCGCGGGTTGAGTGTCGAGGACAACATCGGCGCGGTGCTGGATATTGCCGAAAAGAGCGTCCACCGCCGCCGGGAACGGCTGGAAGAGCTGCTGGGCGAATTTTCGATCGAACACCTGCGCCGCGCGCCCGCGCTGGCCCTGTCGGGCGGTGAGCGTCGCCGGGTCGAAATCGCGCGTTGTCTGGCCGCCAACCCTCGGTATCTGCTGCTGGACGAACCTTTTGCCGGGGTCGATCCGATCAGCGTGGGCGATATTCGCCACCTTGTTGCCGATCTCAAGACCCGGGGCATTGGCGTGCTGATCACCGATCACAACGTCCGCGAAACGCTGGAGATCGTCGACCGCGCCTATATCCTGCACGACGGGCAGGTGTTGATGTCCGGCACGCCAGAGGAAGTTGTGCAGAACGAAAACGTCCGGCGCGTTTATCTGGGTGAGAACTTTCGCTTTGGCTAAGTCCCTGCATCCGTAGACAAAGGCATCCGGGAACAGTTTGTCGCCAGATGTTGCCGCTTCGCGGAGCGGTTTCCATTGACAGCACCGGGGGTTTCCAAGTCAAATAAACCTATGGTGCTTTGTATCGCGGCATGGCGACTTTGCTGGTTCCTCGTTTCCGAGGCTTGCTGCACGCATTCCGCGACATCGCGCCTTCCCTGAACCTGTGACGTCGCTGCGGGGCCGCTCCCCGAATCGGCGTTCGGGTGCATAAGAAAAGGACAAATAATGCGCTATCAGATCACGGGAAAACACATCGACATTGGCGACGCCCTTCAGGAGCACGTCACAACCGAACTGGGCAGCGTGCTGGACAAGTACGGTCAGCGCCCGACCGACGCGACGGTGGTTTTTTCGAAGGCGGCTCATGAATACCACTGCGAAGCGAACGTTCACCTGTCGAGCGGGCTGAACGCGGCCGCAAAGGGAAGTGCGACGGAGATTTATGCGGCGTTTGAGTCCTGCGCCGAAAAGATGGACAAGCAGCTGCGCCGCTACAAACGCCGGCTGAAGGATCATCACAAGGACCGCCCCGACCCGGTTGAACATATTGGGGCAGCCTCGTATATCCTCGCCAACGAAGCGGATTCGGGCGATGACGAACCTGAGACGCTACAGCCGATAATCGTGGCGGAGATGCAAACGCGCATTCCGTCGTTGTCGGTTGGGGAGGCCGTGATGCAGATGGAATTGGCGGGAGCGCCGGTCCTTGTGTTTCGAAACGAGAAAAAGGACGGCGTGAACGTCGTGTATCGGCGGGACGATGGCAACATCGGATGGATTGATCCATAAGGTCCAACCGCCACCGGAGCCCGATCCGCGCGACGACTGCGCCTCAGACACAGGCAAGACCCATGAAGTTTGTCGATCTCATCAAGCCGACGGCTGTGAAAGTTATCACTTCGACCTCCAGCAAAAAGCGCCTGATGCATGATGTCTCTGACTTGGCCGAAAGCGCGTATGGCCTGAGGTCACCGCATATCCTTGAGGCGCTGATGGAGCGTGAGGCACTGGGGCCGACAGGTGTTGGCCACGGTGTCGCCCTACCGCATGCGCGGATTCAAGGAGTCGATTCCGTGGTGGGGGCCTTTATCCTGCTGGAGAAACCGATCGACTTTGACTCTGTCGATCGCCAGCCGGTGGATATTATCTTTGGCCTCTTCGCCCCCGAAGAGGCCGGGGTCGAGCACCTAAAGGCGTTGGCGCTGGTGTCGCGCAGTCTGCGTAACCCGGCGCTGTGCGCCAAATTGCGGGCCAATCCGGTGCCTGCGACGCTCTATACCATCCTGACCGCAGCCGAAGCCGAAAAGGCCGCCTGAGGCAAAGGGGCCACAGCGCCCCAATGGTCCGGAATTCCCCCGTTGGCGCAAAGGCGGCAGCGGGGTATACGCCCGTCGAACCGTCACACCCGATATCAAAGGAGGGCCGCACATGACCACTATGCACATTGACGCCATTTCCTTGGATCGTCGGGGCCGCTGACCGTTTTGCCCTGCGGGGCAGGTTTCCAGCCCATCTGACGATCCGTCTTGCGGCCAAGTCTGGCCGTACCTCTGTTTTGAGAAAGACGGACCTATGGGCAATTCTCCCATTCGGACACCTGCGCGTGTCTGTGAATTCTATTCCGACAGTGCCTGGATCGAAGGCCGGGCGGTCGAGCAACTTCATGATGTCGCGGGCTGGGCCGGGATGCGGGCGGTGGCCGCGTTTCCGGACCTGCATCCGGGCCGCTTTGGCCCCGTAGGTGGCGCGTTTCTGGCCGACCGGATCTATCCGCAACTGATCGGGCCGGACATCGGCTGTGGCATGGCGCTGTTCCGGCTGGACCTGCCGCGCCGCAAGCTAAAGCTGGACAAGGCCGCGCGCCGGTTGCAGGCGCTGGAGACGGGCGCAGACCCCGCAACCGGTGCCGCAGCGATTGCCGGGACCGATGCGGCGCGGTTTGGCCCCTATGGGCTGGGCACGCTGGGCGGCGGCAACCACTTTTGCGAGGTTCAGGTGGTCGATGCGCTGGCCGATCCGACAGTGGCATCCCGGTTGGGGCTGCAGGCAGGTGACCTATGCCTGCTTGTCCACAGCGGATCGCGCGGGCAGGGGGCGGCGGTATTCAGTGGCATTGCGGAAACCTGGAATGACGGGTTTGCGCCCGGCAGCGACGCGGCAGTGACCTACGTTGCCTTGCACGATGCGGCGCAGGTCTGGGCGCGGACAAACCGCGCGTTGATCGCCGAGTGCGCGGCAGAGGCGCTGCGCTGTGATGCGCGGCTGATCTGCGATGCGCCGCACAACCACCTTGAACGGCGCACCGATGGCTGGCTGCACCGCAAAGGCGCGGCCGCGCCGGACAAGGGGCTGGCCCCGCTGGCCGGATCGCGGGACAGCCTCAGCTATCTCATGGCGGTGCCGGACGGCCCGCCAGAGGCATTGGGGTCTGTCTCACACGGGGCCGGGCGGCGCTATGACCGTGCGGCGATGCACGGGCGGATTCCCCGGGTAAAGTCAGAACTGGAGGCGATGCGCCAGACCCGCTTTGGCGGGCGGGTGATCTGTACTGACCGTGATCTGCTGATCGAAGAGGCGGGCAGCGCCTACAAGGACGCAGGCGCGGTGCTGCGCGACCTTGATACCTTTGGCCTCGCGCAAGAGGTGGCCGCGTTTGCACCGCTGATCACCTTCAAGACCAGCAGGGAGGGCCGCCGATGACCTGTCTGTTGATCTCCAGCGGCAATGGGCCGGGCGAATGCCAGCAAGCCACGGGCCATGTGCTGGCGCGCATGAAAGAAGAGGCCGTAGATCTGGGCGTCACGCTGGATCTGGTTTGCCGTGGCGGTCGTAATGGGCCGGTATCTGCGGTGGCCGTGCTGTCCGGGGCGCGCGCCGATGATTTGGCCGCGCGCTGGACCGGGTCGTTGTTGTGGCGTTGCCCCAGCGCGCTGCGCCCGCGTCACAAACGCAAAACTTGGTTTGTGCAGGTCTTTCGCCTGCCTGACGCCGCGCGCGGTGCGGCAATCGACCCGCGCGCGGTCGAGATGGTGGCTATCCGCGCCGGAGGGCCGGGCGGGCAGCACCAGAACAAAACCTCCAGCGCGATCCGCGCGCGTTGGGGGGAGTATGCCGTTGTCGTCCGCGCCGAACGCTCACAACACCAGAACCGGCGTCTGGCACTTGCCCGCCTGCAGGCCTTGGCCGATGCCGACGCGGCAGAGGCGCAGGCCACACGGGACGGACAGGCGCATTGGCTGCACCATCAGGTCCAGCGCGGTGATCCGGTGCGGGTGTTTGACGGTCCGGGTTTTGTCGAAAGGGGGCCGCGGTAACAGGGGCGCCTTCGGGGTTCTTCGCTGCTTAAACACCCGAGAGGGCGGGGCCAAAGGCAGGCGGGGCGCACTTGGATAGGTGCCCCGCTTTTGTGCTCAACCCGTCTCAGGCCCAATCATCGAAACCGAACATGACATAGTCACGCTGATAGGCATCACGGGCCAGCGCCTCAATCTGGTTGTCGTAGATCTCTGCCAGCGAATAGGGGGCGCTGTTGGCAACGGCCACCGGATCAGGCGGGTTTTCATGACCAACCTGCAGGGCAAGCGCGGGCAGATAGGCCTCCATCTCATCCTCGCGGACGATCATGTCGGGCAAGGTGAACTCTGCCATCCCCTCAAGGCACTGGGCCTGCGTGGCCCAATGTCCATCGACGCGCAACGCGGTCTGGCCATTCAGGTTGGCCCGGACCCACGAAAGCCAAGCGGTGAATGCCTCGCGGTGCGCGTTCACATCGTAGTCGGCCCCCGGTTCCCCCTCTGGGATGGGAAAGCCGTGCGCGCGGCGCAGCACCTTACGGATGCCGGGAAAGCTGCCCTTTTCGGTGGTCAGGATTTTGGAGCAAAAGGCATCATGCGCGCGCGCCAGTGGATGGCGGATCACGGTAAAGCTGCGGTGCCCGGGGCGGTCGCGCTTCCAGCCGCGCAGCGACCCTTGGGTGAACTTGTCGGCCAGCTTGCCCGGTCGCACACCGTCCAGCGCCGCCAGCCATTGCCGAACTGCGCGTTCCGGGCCCGACCGGATCGGCATATACAACAGCGGGGTATCGCGTGCGGCGATATAGGTGGGCACCACGGGGCCGCGACGCGGTTCGAAATTCGGCGTGCGGGACAGGTTGAACCGATCCAGCCGCGCCAATGAGGCCGACATCTCGACGTAGTTGTCGACCTTTTCCGCCGCGGGTTGCGGATTTTGCCGTTTCAGGGCGGTGTTCAAGCTGTCCAGTCGCGCCTCGATGCCCAGCCATTGCGCCAGCCCGTTCATGACCTCGACGTCCTGCAGATCCTCGTAGGCGACATAAAAAGCGGTCTGCCCGGTGGTCTGCAACGCGCGCAGCAATGTCACCTGAAACGCCTGCAATTCGGCCAGATGCGTCTCGAACTCTTCAGTATCGAAATGCGCCTGCGCGTCCTTGCGCCGCTTGACGTTTGTCAGTTTCCACTGGCCGGTGGCCTGCGCGATCTTCCAGCTGACATAGCTGTCGACCGGGTTCCGGGTCAGCACGATCTTGGCGGTGCGCGGGTCCGTCAGCAGCGGCTCCAGAACGCGCGGATCGTGGTCGTGAAAGTAGCGAAACCCGCCCAGCCCCTCTGGCGTGGCGGTGCGGATACGATCCAGCAGGGCGGCGGGCGTGCGGTCCCGCTCTTCCAGCGTCACGTCAAGGATATGCTCGGCATTCGGGTAGCCGATGAAATGTGGATTGAACGCCTCACCGTGGCAGGTCAGCCCGTCAAAGGCGTTCAGGTTCGCCTCTAGAAAGTTCGAGCCTGTCCGCATCTCGGCGAAGATCACGAAACAGTCGAAACGCTGGGACATGGGGGATCATTTCCTGACGAGATAGGGTTTTCGGGAGGTGCCGGGGCGGTTGCGGGGGATCGGGTCCACCGGGAAATCGCCCATCAGATAGGGGTGCATCCCCTGGTTCTTGAGGTTTTGCAGGAACTGGCCGAAACCGGATAGATCCACAAGGCGCGGTGCCTCTGCCAGACGGCGGGCGTTCTTTTGCCCGATCTCGTCAATCAGGGTCTGCAAGGGTTCCATTGGGGCCTCGATGAAATCGGCCATGGTCCATGTTCGGATGCGTGCCTTGACGTCGGGTTTGCGCAACTCATCCAACATCTTGGCCTCGATCCGTTGCAGGCGCGCGGCCTCTGCCCGGATTTCGGCAAAGTCGGATTTGGACTGATACAGCGGCACCGCCCATGCGCCCGAAATCACGCTGATCTGTGCGTTCGGGTCCAGCGCCATGTGGCGCAGCACGTCGGGATTGTCCGATGGCCCGTACTGGAAGCACTGCCGCTCACCGCGCGTGTTCCACAACAGGTTGGTCAGAAACGCCTTGGGGTTGCCATCGCGCGCCAGCGCATTGTCGGACAAAGCGCCGGCGACAACCGTTTCGCCACCTGCGAATTCGGCCCGGTCGGGGGCATAGAGGTGGCCATGCACCTGCGCGCCGGTGGATTTGGCCAGCCAGCCCTCAAACCCTAGAAACAGCTCGGCGAAGCCTTGGAACACCGAGTATTTCCCGGCTGTGACGCCGTTTTCCCAGCCCATGCGTGGGAACCGGCTTTGCATATACAGGCCGGGGCGGCCACGGGTCCGGCGATCCACTGCCTTGGCAAAGATGCGGTCGATCTTGCCCGGATTGGGCTCTTGCCGTTGCTGGGCGGTGTTCGGGTTGGTCAAGAACGCCTCATACAGGCGATTGGCGCGCGGCCAGATCTTGCGCGCGACAAAACAGTCGGACCGGCGGAGCAGTTGCAGGTGATCGTCGTAAAAGATGTGTGGTTTGCCCTGAAAGTCGAACTTCGACAGCGTGAGCGACCGGCTTTCGATTTGGGTGGAATAGAGCCGGGCAAGGGTCTGGAAATAGCTTTCGTCGGGTATCCAGACGTGGCGGAAATAGCGGTCATGGCGCGGCCGTTCGGGGTCATTCAGGATGGCAGACAGGGTTTTGCGCGTCAGGCACCACCATTGGCTGCCCATGTGGGGCGTCAACCCTTCGGGGATGCGGCGCGTGTAGCCAGTGGCGCGTTGCAGGTCCACGAATTTGTCGAACAGATAGCGGTGTTTGCGCCATGAGAACGGGAATTGCAGGGTAAAGCGTTCATGGTCCAGCCCGCCGACGGTCCATGGTACATCTGCGGTTGTCGCGCTTTCGATGAAATCGGTGCGCGGGCGGTCGGCAAGGTAGGCGCGCAGTTCATCCACCGGACGCAGCGGCAAACAGGAGCCGGACGACAGGTAGACGTGCCGCACATCGGCAAAGCGGTCCAGCATCAGCTCTGACGCGTCTTGACTGGCTGCGACCAGCCCCCAAGTGCCCCATTCACAGCGATGGCGTTTGGAAAACAACACGGCGGGCAGATCGGCCAGTGCCTGTTTGAAAGCCCGGAAACGGTCCTTGGACACCTTGGCGTCGACGTGGATCACTACCGGACAGCCGCCCTGCGACCAGTGTCGGGCGACTTGTTCGGCGCGGTCAAAGGCCGTGTGGACCAATAGGATGACACCCACGCTCATGCCCAGTTGCCCTTTGACATGAGGCCGAGGATCTCAAGCTGGCGCCAGTTGATGTATTTCTCTGACCACTTGCACCACAGGTCCGGGTTGTCTTGCACCCCTTCGGCATAGGCGATGTATTCGCGGCTGGCGCCGTAATGCTGGCCACGGTCCAGCTCTTCTTCGGCCTTTTCGGAAAAGGTCGACAGGAATTTGGTGTGCAGCAGCAGGCCGCTGGCCTTTTCGCCGCCCCATTCGTCATAGACCTGGTTCAGCCCGCGCGGCAGCAGGTTGTGGGTGGAGGACACATAGGCATAGCGGCGGTCCCATTTGACCAGCGGGATCTTGTTCAGGGCGGGGGCCAGTGTCGGCTTGTCGGCAAAGAACATGCGCGCACGGGGGCCGCCCTGAATCCACAGGTTGCCGAACTGCGGGTTCTTTTGGATCGAATAGTTGCCCGCATCGAACCAACTGGCGATCTCCAGCGGATCCTGTCCGGCCCGGTAGGGTTGCTGATCAATCCGCCCCTTGGGGTACATGTCCAGCAGCATCGCCGAGAACGATTTGATCGAAGAGGCATCCAGCCAGTCGGTCAATGCGCTAAGGGGGCGGGTGTCGCAGAACGGATAAAGAAAGAACTCATCCGGGTCGACGGTCAGCGCCCAGTGGCCATGCGCGTGTTGCCTTTGCAACCAGTTGAGCCAGTCGACGCCAAACCGCGCGCGCTTATAGCTGGCTTGCGTGGTCCAGACAGAGACATCCGGTTGTTCAGCAAGGTAGTTGAGCGACCCGTCGGTGCTGTCGTTGTCGACAAAGAAGAAGTGGCTGACACCCATGTCACGGTAGTATCGCAGGAAATAGGGCAGGCGGATGCCCTCATTGCGTTGGGTCGAAAACAGCAGGATGTCAGAGGGGCGGATTTGGTCGGTGCGATTGGCGACCGGGCGCAATTCACGCCGTTTGCGAAAGGCGCGGATAAGCCAGCGTTTCCGCTGCAACCTCAGACGGTATGCCTGCCATGCGCCCAAAGCCTTGCCTCTTGTTCTGCGGCCCTAGGGCCGCTTTTCCGGTGTCGGCTATCAGGTCAGGGTTAAGACCGCCTTGAAATGCGCCTCCCAGGTCGGGGGGGCAAAGCGTTGCGCCTGCTCTGCGCGGGTCTGATCTGACGGGTGATCCGCAGCCATCCGGTTGATTTCTTTGCGCCAAAGATAACGGTCCGAAACATTTGCGTAAACGGGAATGTCGCCCAATACCTCGCGATAAATGGGCAGATCGTTCACCAGAACGGGTGCGCCAAGGGCTGCGGCCTCGACCGGGGGCAGGCCATACCCCTCTGCAAAACTGGGAAAGAGCAATCCAACGGACTTTTGCAAGAGTGCTGCAACCTGTCCGTCATCCAGCCCGGGCAGTTCATGAACGCGGGGCGGCCGGGTGTCGAGCCGGTCAAAGACGGCGTGGTTTTCCCAGCCGCGACTGCCGCAGATCAGCAGGTGGGCGTCGGGGATGTCGTCCCAGAGATCCAGCAACAGGGCATGGTTTTTGCGCGGTTCGATCGTCCCCAGTGTGACAAAATAGGGGGTGGTCCATGGTCCCTGCGGGGCCGTGGTTGGCTGTGTCAGGTCCAGACCAAGGGGGGCAGAGATCGTCGGGGGCACGCGGTCCTCCGCCAGATGACGGCCAAGGTCGGTCTCTGTCTGGTGTGAGTTGCAGATGATCAGATCGGCGCTATCTGCGGCGCGTGTCAGGAAATGGCGGAATTTTTCTACGGTGCCAGGGCGCTGGTATTGCGGCACGTCCAGCGGGATGGTGTCATGCACAAAGACCGATACGCGCGCGTCGATGCTGCGCAAAGCTGACAGCACGCGGTCCGTCAGATTGGTGTGGCCGGTGTTCACATAGGTGATGCCGGGTGGCAGATGTCGGCGCAACATGGCCGACAGGCGCAGCGGCAGGCATCGCGCAGTGCAGATCCGGCGCAGATCGGATTCCGCGCGCGCGCGCATAGGGTCCAGCCCGCGTTTGATCCGCGACAGCCGGTCTGCCGGTCCCCAATCCCCTGACAGCACCTTGTCCCGGAAGGCAGCGCAGCCAACGGCGTCCAGCAGGACGTAGCCCAGTGAGGTGCGCACCAGCCCCCAGAGGGGGCCGTGTCGCAACATGTGGGTCAGATAGGCAAATTCGACACGGTCCACCCCGGTCAGGGGACGGCCCGCCCGGCTGGTCAGCCGGGTCAGGTCCAGCAGGCGGTTACGCTGTGTAGTGACCATTCTTGTGCCAGCGCCACGCATCGGCGATCATCTGGGGCATGGTCGAGCGCCCCGGCGTCCAGCCCAGTTCCTCATCCGCGCGGGTCGAGCCGGAGACGAGTTTTGTCGCATCGCCAGCGCGGCGCGGACCGTCGGTGCAGGGCACGGCCATGTTGGTGACATGACCTGCCGCGTCGATCACCTCACGCACGGAAAAGCCGCGCCCGGTGCCAAGGTTGAAAACCCGGCTGCCTTTGCCGTCCTGTAGCCATCGCAGACCCAGAATATGCGCATCCACCAGATCCATCACATGTACATAGTCACGGATGCAGGTGCCGTCAGGCGTGTCGTAATCAGTGCCATGCACGGTCAGGCCGGGGCGTTTGCCGTCAACCGCCTCTAGCATGACCGGGATCAGGTGTGTTTCTGGGCGGTGATATTCGCCCACCTCGCCCTCGGGATCGGCGCCCGCCACGTTGAAATAGCGAAAGATCACCGATTTCAGGCCATGGGACGCGCCGAAGTCGCGCAGGATGTTTTCAACCGCGCGCTTGGACGCGCCATAGGCGTTCAGCGGGTCTTGTGGCGTGTTTTCATCCAGCACCACGTTGTCATGTTCGCCGTAGGTGGCGCAGGTTGAGGAGAACACGAAATCAAGACATCCGGCGGCGCAGGCGGCCTCGATCAGGGTCAGCGAGCCTTCGACGTTGTTTCGCCAATACAACCCCGGTTTGGCCATCGCCTCACCAACCTGACTGAGGGCAGCGAAATGCATCACCGCCGCCGGCTGCCACTTGGCAAAGACCTCATCCAGACGGGCACGGTCTGACAGAGCGCCCTGTTCGAAGGGGCCAAATTTTACCGCGTCCTGCCAGCCGGTGGACAGGTTATCATAAGTGACGGGCGTATAGCCCGCCGCCCGCAGCGCCTTGCAAGCGTGGCTGCCGATATATCCTGCTCCGCCGGTGACCAGAACATGCGCCATCTGGCCTATTCCGCTGCCTTGCGAGAAATCGCCAGTTCGTCCAGGTAAGCCCCCAGATCGTCCTTCAGTTCATCGCGCGCCAGACCAAAGGCAACGGTGGCCTGTAGGAAACCGGCCTTGGACCCACAGTCGAACCGTTGGCCGTTGAAGCGGTAGCCGTAAACACCGCTTCCGTTGATTTCCTTGTCAATCGCGTCGGTCAACTGGATCTCGCCCCCGGCGCCGGTCTGCGGATTTTCCAGATGCTTGAACACGTCGGGTGTCAGGATGTAGCGGCCAATTACGGCCAGGTTTGATGGTGCCTGATCGGCGGGCGGCTTTTCGACCATGCCCTTGACCTTGACCATCTGACCCATGTCCTCGGATATATCCAGAACGCCATAGGCGCTGACACGATCTTGCGGAACCTCCATCGCGGCGACCATGCAGCCGCCGGTTTGTTCATAGGCCTCGACCATCTGCTGAAGGCAGGGTTTTTCGGCGGCGATCACATCGTCGGGCAGCATGACGGCAAAGGGCTGATCGCCAATCAGACGGCGCGCGCACCAGATGGCGTGGCCCAGACCCAGCGCCTTATGCTGGCGGATATAGGCGATCTCACCGCTGTCCATGTTGGTCGACAACAGGATGTCCAGCAATTGATCCTTGCCCTTGCGGCGCAGTTCTTCTTCCAACTGCGGGGCGACGTCGAAATAGTCCTCTAGCGCGCCTTTGCCGCGCGAGGTGACAAAGATAAATTCCTCGATCCCGGCGGCGCGGGCCTCATCAATCGCGTATTGTACCAGCGGGCGATCAACCAGCGTCATGATCTCCTTTGGAACGGATTTGGTGGCGGGAAGAAAACGGGTGCCTAGCCCCGCCACAGGAAAGATCGCCTTGGTGACTTTCTTTTTCATTTCAGTCTCCGTCTGTTTTTGCCGCCCGGTCCCTTTGGCCGCCAATCGCGGGGCCTTATCGCACGGAATGGCAAAAAACTTAGGTAAAAATATGTTCCCAATATGTCGTCATGTCGGGCTATCGATCCGCAAAATCCGCGCTAGCCGCGCTGTTTCCGCACTCGCATAATCTCTGATGAGAGGCGAGAAGAAAAGAGCTGCAAGCGGATTGCCGGACTGTCGCGATCACTCTGCCCAAAAAGACCGCCTGATTGTTCCCAGACCCCATCAGAGGTAAAACTGACACGGTGGCGGCGGACTGTCGGGGAAAACAAGAACAGGCTGACGATGGCGCCGTCGCGGACCGCCTGCGCCGCTTTGACGCGCTGCCGCGCGGCCTGCCACGGTCTTCCGGCAAGGCAGACACGCGGGGCGTCCGGACGTCCGGGATAAGGCAAAAACCTCTGATCCGGGGGGGACAAGGCCGGGGTTGCCCCGAATTTGCGGCTGGTGCCGTCCTGTGCGCCGCGCCTCAAGCCACGCATCAGGCGCGCCACATCTGACGGGTCCAGTTGGCCGCTCTGCATGAAGCGCAGCAGGCGTGCGCGCTGTCCGTCCGCAAAGGTGCGCCATGCTGCGTCCCTGTCGGTTTCGGGGCAATGCTTGCGCAAAAAGACCATCTGCGACGCACCGATCTCTGTCAGGTCGCGCGGGCTGCGGTCGCGAGCGCGCCGGGCGCTTTCGGCGTATCCGTGATGGACCTGCGCCATTGGCACCAGCGCAGTCCGATGGCCCGCTGCAGTCAGGCGCAGGTTCAGATCGGTTTCATCAAGATAAAAGCGGAACGCCGGGTCAAAACCGCCAAGCGCGGACAGCACATCGCGGCGCACTGCCATATTAGTGCCTTCGGTCTTGATCGCCTGTCCTTGCGGCGGGGGGGGTGTTGCGGGGGCATCGCCGGTCAAGGCCAGCGGGTGCGCGTCGCCTGTTTTGTCGACACTGCGCGATGTCCACTGAAAAGAAATGCCATTCCGCCCGATCACATAGCCCCCGGTGCAGGCCACCTGTGGATCGTCGAACGGGCCGGTTAGGTGCCGCAGCCACAGCGGTTCCGGCACCGCGTCGTCGTCGATAAAGGCCGTAATCTCACCGGACGCGGCGGCAATCCCCAGATTGCGGGCGGCTGAGATGTTGGGTTCATCAAAACGGATCAGCTTAATATGGTTGGCGTCAGGCCGGGCCGCCGTGGCGTCGGCGCCTGCGGGGCAGGCGACGACAACGATTTCAAACGGGGCATAGTCCAGTTGGCCGACCCCGGTCAGGCAGCGCATCAGCGCGGCCGGTCGGCCCCGGCTGACGATGACGATGCTGACCGGCAGGGTCATGTGGGGACTCAGCCCTCTTTCAGATCCACACCCGGAGCGTAGGCGATGAAGAACGGGTTGGCGAAGCCTTCCTTGCCGTAGGCCAATGCGGTGTGATCGTCAAAGCGCACCACGCGCCCGCCAGCGCCGTTCAGAACAGCGTGACCGGCGGCCGTATCCCATTCCATAGTGCGGCCAAGCCGGGGGTAGAGATCGGCCTCGCCCGTGGCGACAAGGCAGAATTTCAGCGACGACCCGGCGCTGGTCATGTCTTTGACGTCGTATTTGGCGATGTAGTCGTCGGTGGCCTGATCGCGGTGCGATTTCGACGCCACAACCATCAGCGAGTCGTTTTTGGGCGCCGTGACCTTGATCGGCTTGGTTTCCCCGCGCGTTTCCAGATCGAAAGGTCCCGCTTCTTCGACCGAGTTGCCGACGCTGTCGGTATAGAACATGCGGCCTTTGGCGGGAGCATAAACCACACCACGCGTCGGCACTCCGTCCTCGACCAGCGCGATGTTCACGGTGAAATCGCCGCGCCGTTTGATGAATTCCTTGGTGCCGTCCAGCGGATCGACGATCAGAAAGGTCTTGGCGGTGACATCATGGCTGTCGGCCTGTTCCTCTGTCACCAATGCGGTGTCCGGAAAAGCGGCGCGCAATCCGTCCGAGATCAGCGCGTCGGCGGCCTGATCGGCCACGGTGACGGGGCTGTCGTCGGATTTGACCATGACCTCAAAATCGTCGGAGTTGTAGATCTCCATGATCTTCTCTCCGGCCTCCAGAGCCAGACGGCGCATCACGGTGGTCAGTTCGGAATAATTCATTTCATGGCTCCAAGACGCGCGGCCTGCGCGGATTTATTGATTTGAAAGCTCGCGCGCCTTATGGTGCGGGTCAACAAGAACGGCAAGTGTGCGGCCTGTCGCGGGCACGCATTCGGAGCAGGCAGCATGTTTCAGGTTACTCGTCCCCGGTCCCGGCTGGAATCCTTCGTCTATATCCTCGAACTGATTTATCACAATTCGGTCCGTTCGGTGCGCAAGACGCATGGAAACGCCTTCATGGCGATCTTTATGAACATGTTGCAGACGATCATCTTCGTCTTGGCGTTCTACTTCATGTTCCAGATTCTCGGGATGCGCAGCGCCGCCCTTCGGGGCGATTTCATGGTCTACATCATGACAGGTGTCTTCCTGTTCATGACCCATACCAAGACACTGGGCGCAGTGTCCTCGTCCGAGGGACCCGCCAGCCCGATGATGCAGCACGCGCCGATGAACACCGCCATTGCCATCATCTCTGCTATGGTGTCGACGCTGTATATCCAGATCCTGTCGCTGTTCGCGATCCTGTTTGTCTACGACGTGGCCTTCAATCCCTTTGTGATGGAGGATATTCACGACCCCATCGGGTGCCTTGCCATGGTCATCCTGTCGTGGTTTTCCGGCGCCGCCATCGGGCTGGTCTTTCTGGCGGTCAAGCCGTGGTTTCCGACCCCGGTCAGCATTATCTCGACCGTCTACCAGCGGGCCAACATGATCGCCTCGGGCAAGATGTTCGTCGCAAATACACTGCCCAGTTCCATGCTGGCCATGTTCGATTGGAATCCCCTGTTCCATACCATCGACCAGTCGCGCGGGTACGCTTTTGTAGATTACAACCCCCGGAATTCTGACTGGGAATATGCATTTTATCTGAGTATCATTCTGGTGATGATTGGTCTTATGGGTGAGTTCTACACCCGCAAACACGCCTCGGCCTCGTGGAGCGCGCGCCGCTGACGCGCCCGCTCTCCCGCGGTTTTTCGGCGGATTTAGGGAAGAGTGAAATGAATAAATTTGCAGTATTATTGATTTGTCTTGCCGGGGCGGCCTCGGCGCAGGAGTTTCCGGCGCTTTATCATGTCACCGGTGTCGAAGAGGGCGACGTGCTGAACATGCGCACACGGCCGACAGAAAACGGCACGGTGATTGGCGCGCTGGGATTCGATGCCGAACATATCGAGGTCGTCGAAGAGGATGATGGCTGGGGCCGCGTGAACGTCGAGGGGCTGTCAGGCTGGGTTCCGCTGGACTCGATGGAGCGGCAGGAAGGCACCGAATTGCCCGCCGGGTATCAGTTCAAATGTTTTGGAACCGAACCGTTCTGGAGCGCGACAGTCGTCGGCGAAAACCTGTCATTCACCCGCCCCGATGACGACGACAAGGCCTTCAAGGTCGGCGAGTTGTCGACAGCGATCAGCCGCGACGCCCCTCACGCCCTGCTGGGCAGCAAGCTGGGAGAGAACGTGACGCTTGTGCTGAACCACACGCAATGCACAGACGGCATGTCGGACTATGTTTTTGGCTTTTCCGGCTCGGTTGTGATCGGCGGGTATGACACGCAGGTCTACACCGGGTGCTGCTCGCTCGACATGAAATGATGCGCATGGCCGGTGTGATCCGCGTCTTGTGCGCTCTGCTGCTGCTTGGAACCGCCGCCGCCGCGCAAAGCGACTATCCGCGCCTGCACGATGTTGTGGGCGTGGCGTCGAACGATGTGTTGAACGTGCGCGGGGGACCGGGGGCCAGTTTTCCGGTTGTCGGAGAACTGGCATACGACGCCCGCGCGGTCGAGGTGATCCGGGCAGAAGGCAACTGGGGTATGGTCAATGTCCCCGAGGCCGTGGGCTGGGCCGCGCTGCGGTTTCTCGCGCCACGGGCCGAAGGTGATATTAGCACTGTGCAGCGCCTGACTTGTGGAGGGACAGAGCCGTTCTGGAAAATAGACATCCTCCCGGGACAGAGTGCCACGGTCAAGACGCCGGTCAATTACGAGGTCGGTGACACCTTTTCCGTCGGGCTGATGCGGCGGGCGTACAACCCGCTGGAAAAATGGGTGCTACTAGGCGCAGACGGCGCACGCAATCTGTCGGTGGTGGTGGCCAAGACCTATTGCAACAACGGCATGTCCGACAATGAATTCGGCTTTGACGCGACGGTGATTGTGGCGGGGACAGATGGCTATGTGCTGTCAGGATGTTGCGAGTTGTCAGAGTAGCGCGTGGGTCTGGCCGGGTCCAAGCCGCTTGCTCATTCATGTCACCACCCGCAGGGTCAGATTGATCCGCCCGCTGTTCGGCAGCAATGTCGATGATCCAAACCGGATGCGATCAACGCCGTGATGTGCCAGTCGCGCCGCGCCGCCCATTACCACCACGTCGCCGGACTTCAGCCAGATCGATTCTGTCCGTCCGCCGCGTTCGACATTGCCCATGCGGAAAAGGCCCTCATCGCCCAGCGACACCGATACCACCGGGCAGGACAGGTCGGCCTCATCTTCATCGCGGTGCAAGCCCATGCGTGCGCCCTCCCCGTACCAGTTCACCAAACAGCATTCCGGCGCGCGGGGGCAGTCTGACACCGCCTCCCAGATTGCCGCTACTTCGTTTGGTATGGCGGGCCATGTCATGCCGTCGGGGTGTTGCGTGTCATATCGATAGCCGCGTGTATCGCTGATCCAGCCATATTTGCCTGCTGCGCTCATCCGTACTGACATTGGTCCGCGTCGCGTGCGCGGGGTGAACAGGGGGGCGATGGCCAGCACCTCGCGCAGCCGAGCCACCAGTTTTACCTGCGCCGCGCGGTCCAGAAAGCCGGGGTGAATGACAAAGCCCTTTTGCCGGATCGGTTCGCTCATAAGCCTGTTGTCAAGGATTGCCCTGTAGATGCCAAGCAACCAGAGACGGAAAACCGCAGAATTGCCGCTATCACGACGCTTGCAGCCCCACGGACCCCTCCTTATATGTCCTCCGAACGCCGGGCACGCCCTTTGCGGAGTGCCCAGCGACAATCCTACGGGGCTGGATGCCGTAACGGGTCCGTCGCCTCGTGACATCGCCTTGAGAATGAAAGGGATCGAAACATGGGAAAAGTGATCGGGATCGACCTCGGCACAACCAACTCCTGCGTTGCCATCATGGACGGCAGCCAGGCGCGCGTTATCGAAAACGCAGAAGGTGCACGCACCACGCCCTCTATTGTCGCCTTCACCGAAGATGAGCGGCTTGTGGGTCAGCCGGCCAAACGTCAGGCCGTGACCAACCCGGAAAATACCGTCTTTGCGGTCAAGCGTCTGATCGGGCGCCGTGTGACCGACGGCGAAGTTACCAAAGATAAGGACATCGTTCCTTATAAGATCGTCGATGGCGGCAACGGTGACGCTTGGGTTGAAATCCGCGGTGAGAAATATTCGCCGTCGCAGGTTTCGGCCTTCACGCTGCAAAAGATGAAAGAAACCGCCGAGAGCTATCTTGGTGAGGAAGTAACGCAGGCGGTTATCACCGTTCCGGCGTATTTCAACGACGCCCAGCGTCAGGCCACCAAAGATGCCGGCAAGATCGCCGGTCTTGAGGTGCTGCGCATCATCAACGAGCCGACCGCCGCTGCGCTGGCGTATGGCCTCGACAAGAAAGAAGCCCGCACCATCGCGGTCTACGACCTTGGCGGCGGTACGTTCGACGTGACCATCCTTGAAATCGACGACGGCCTGTTTGAGGTCAAGTCGACCAACGGCGACACTTTCTTGGGTGGCGAAGACTTTGACATGCGGATCGTCAACTATCTGGCGGCCGAGTTCAAAAAAGAGCATTCGGTCGACCTGACCAAGGATAAGATGGCCCTGCAGCGCCTGAAAGAGGCGGCAGAAAAAGCCAAGATCGAACTGTCCTCGGCCACGCAGACGGAAATCAACCAGCCGTTCATCTCGATGGGTGCCAACGGTCAGCCGCTGCACATGGTCATGAAACTGACCCGTGCCAAGCTGGAAAGCCTTGTGGGCGACCTGATCAAGAACTCGATCAAGCCCTGCATGGCCGCGCTGAAGGATGCCGGTATTTCCAAGGATGAGATCGACGAGGTTGTCCTTGTCGGTGGTCAGACCCGGATGCCGAAGGTCATGGAAGAAGTGACCAAATTCTTTGGCAAGGAGCCGCACAAGGGTGTGAACCCGGACGAAGTGGTTGCCATGGGTGCCGCCATTCAGGCCGGTGTTCTTCAGGGTGACGTCAAAGACGTCGTGCTGCTGGACGTGACCCCGCTGTCGTTGGGCATCGAAACGCTGGGTGGCGTGTTCACCCGCCTGATCGACCGGAACACCACGATCCCGACCAAGAAGTCTCAGGTCTTTTCGACCGCCGAAGACAACCAGTCGGCCGTGACGATCCGTGTCTTCCAGGGGGAGCGTGAGATGGCTGCCGACAACAAGATGTTGGGCCAGTTCAACCTTGAGGACATCCCGCCGTCGCCGCGCGGCATGCCGCAGATCGAAGTGACCTTTGACATTGATGCCAACGGCATCGTGTCGGTCGGCGCCAAGGATAAGGCGACCGGCAAGGAACAGCAGATCACCATTCAGGCGTCGGGCGGTTTGTCGGAAGACGACATCGATCGCATGGTCAAAGAGGCGGAAGAGAACGCCGAAGGCGACAAGGCCCGCAAGGAACTTGTCGAAGCCAAGAACCAGGCCGAAAGCCTGATCCATTCGACCGAAAAATCGGTCGAAGAGCATGGCGACAAGGTCGACCCGTCGACTGTCGAGGTGATCGAACTGGCGCTTGCCGCGCTGCGCGATGACCTTGAAAAGGATGACATCACGGCGGACAAGCTCAAGAGCGGTATCCAGAACGTGACGGAATCCGCGATGAAGCTGGGTGAAGCGATCTACAAGGCGCAAGCCGACGAAGGCAGCGACGAACCGCATGGCGCCGATGCGTCTTCGGGTCCGGCGGGAGACGATGACATCGTCGATGCGGACTTTGAGGATCTCGACGACAACAAGCGGGCCTGAGGCCATCGCCCTCGGAACCAATCTGGGGCCGGTCCGGACACCGGGCCGGCCCTTGACGTTCCGCAATGAGGAGGACAGCCATGTCCAAACGTGATTATTACGAGGTGCTCGGTCTCCAGCGCGGCGCCTCGGCGGAAGAGATCAAGAAAGCCTATCGCGCCAAGGCGAAAGAGCTGCACCCCGATCGCAATGCTGACAAGCCCGACGCCGAAGCGCAGTTCAAGGAAGCCAATGAGGCGCACGAGGTTCTGAAGGACGCTGAGAAAAAGGCGGCCTATGACCGGTTTGGTCATGCCGCGTTCGAGGGCGGCATGGGCGGAGGTCAGCGCCCCGGCGGACCCGGTGGCATGGGCGGTAACGGCGATTTCGCCAGCGCTTTTTCCGATGTGTTCGACGATCTGTTCGGCGACTTCATGGGGGGCCGTCAGGGGGGCCGTCAGCGTGCGGCGCGTGGGGCTGACCTGCGGTACAACCTGCGTGTGACGCTTGAGGATGCCTATAACGGGCTGCAAAAGACCATCAAGGTGCCGACATCGGTGCAATGTGATGAATGCAACGGATCGGGTGCCGAAGGGGGCGCAGAGCCGACGACCTGTCCGACTTGTTCGGGTCTGGGTAAGGTGCGTGCCACGCAGGGGTTCTTTACGGTGGAGCGGACCTGTCCGACCTGTTCGGGTCTGGGCCAGATCATCAAAAACCCGTGCAATGTCTGTAGCGGCGCTGGCCGTGTCCAAAAAGAGCGCGCTTTGTCGGTGAATATCCCGGCAGGGGTCGAAACGGGCACCCGAATTCGGCTGGCCGGTGAGGGTGAGGCCGGAATGCGCGGAGGCCCTCCGGGGGATCTGTACATCTTCATCGAGGTCGAGCCGCACGGAATCTTTGAACGCGACGGCGCCGAACTGCACTGCCGCGTGCCGGTTTCGATGACCGTGGCAGCGCTGGGTGGCGACATCGAGGTGCCGACAATTGACGGCGGTCGCAGCCGGGTCAAGATCCCCTCGGGCAGCCAGTCGGGGCGTCAGATGCGCCTGCGCAGCAAGGGTATGCCCGCGCTGCGTGGCGGGGCGACCGGGGACATGTTCATCGAACTGGCGGTGGAAACCCCGGTGAACCTGACCTCCAAGCAGAAAGAACTGCTGCGGGAGTTCGAATCGCTGGCCGAGGACAACAACCCGGAAAGCTCCAGCTTTTTCCGGTCGGTCAAAAGCTTTTGGGATTCGATGAAAGGCTGACGAGACGGGCGCCGCGCGCACGGAAGCGCGGCGCGCGTTAACCTGCTGTTCACCATGACGGGCCACGATGTCACAATGACTCGTGGCCCGCATTTTTCCGACTCGCAAGCTGCCCTCTTCGATCTTGATGAGGCCGCGCGCCCCGTGGTGGGTGCGGGAAAACTGCCGTCTTACATCCGCGACCATCGCGCCCGCCTGCGCGAAAGGTTCCTGATCGGCGGGGCGG
>TARA_R100000789_G_scaffold41611_1_pt1 | contig 57234 bp, 94 predicted proteins | sample TARA_R100000789 | Tara Oceans TARA_R100000789 (sample SAMEA2623403) | marine metagenome | biome: marine biome (ENVO:00000447); feature: mesopelagic zone (ENVO:00000213); material: "saline water (ENVO:00002010), including plankton (ENVO:xxxxxxxx)" | depth 450 m
TTACATTGTAATGATTTGTAATGTTACATTGTAAAGATACTTTGTATCTTAACTTCAAAATGTAGACATTTTGTAACAATATGTAAGTGGCTAATCTGTGCTGTCTAGCTATAGTGCCTAGCTATTCTGGCTAATATAGACCTATGCACCCCATGGGGAGTGGGCTGGGGCTTTCAGAGGAGTATTTACACTAGACTAATTTTAATCTCTAAAACTTTGTATCCTATACATTAAATATATTACTCTTAAACTCTATAGAAGAGCCTCTGGAACATGACTCATAATCATCTAACCACTCTACTAAATAAAACTCAAACCCATCTACAAACTTTGGCAAACTAATTACTACCCCTAATCTGTTTGACTCTTTGTGCCTTACCCAACTACCTAATTCAAACTTATCCATATATTCACAACCTCTTACCTATTTACATATCTGTTCAAGCACTCAGTAAAGCCCCGAAGGGCTTGTCTTACTTAACCAAGATAAATGGTACTACAGGATTACCTGGGACGTACAGTACTTCTAGGTAAAGAACATCATCAATTATGTTATAATTGTAATTCATTAGTGGTAGTGTTCCTATGAATGTACCTTGTTGTGTGATTACACAATTACTAATCTCCATATAACCTGATGTACCACCATCATGAGTTAAGTCACATGTAGTAGTTGTCTTAGTTACTTTATCTTTAACTTTGTACTTATTAGGGACAACCTTCCTTAAGTCGTACTCAGTTACTCCATCTGTCCACACACTGTCTATTGTTGTAGGTTGTGTGGCCATACTCATTGTAGATACAGCTAATAGTGCTGCTGTTAGTAATGCTTTCATTGAAGCTCCTCTCTTTTAGTTAACACATCCTTGATAGTTATTCCCTAAGGTTTTAAGATTATGTCAAAGTTAGGTGTCTTCCAAGTATCACTGTCTGTAGCCTTTATCCAATGGAGACTATAATACCCTAAATGATAAGACCCTTCCCCAACGTGAACAACAGTACCTTTTTTCTGATCCGTAAATATAACTACTGCCCCAGAGGTTAAGCTCTCCCTCAAACAAGGGAATGTTAGTTCTTCTTCTACTTTGACATTACTCTTCATTGATTTCATGAGAAATCTCCTAGATTTCGGTTGTTATTAAAAACTACGTTTTTATTCATTTAATACCCCTTCTAATACATTACTTACTATTTGGCCCATAACTGCATACCCTAAGGCCTCTGACACTAAAGCCCCATCTAAGAGTTTATTATAGAATGCTCTTCTCTGGGTGTCTGTGTAGTTATTGTTACTTAAGAAGTCAAATGCTAGTACAGCATAACAGTACTCAGGGTCACATTCAGACTCAGAGCTTAACTCAAAGTCATCTAAGCAGAATGTGAAGTCAGAGCTAGCATGGGTCTCTCCACAGTCATACCCATTAAAGTGTAATTTTACCGTTACCATTTCCTACCTACCTAAAATCACTATCTATAATGTACTCTACTAACCTCTCCCTACTGACACTAGGGTACTCCTTCAATAACTCGGGGAGTACACTATCTAGTACCGCCATCCAAGTGGTGTCCTCATCTAAGTCTATTGTACAAGACCTAGTGCCTATATTATGTAAGTCATCACAAGTTAATTGTTGTTCTATTGTAACTTTCACGAATAAACCTCCGAAAGCAAAGCTTTCTTTGTCTTGAGGGTAAGAGAGGTTTCTCCTCTCGACGGTTTGTGAGTCGAGGCATCCCCACAAAGTGGGGAGTCACAAAGCCTTGCTTTGTTGCCTATGCCCTTAAAAACTACGTTTTTATTCATATGTCCTCCCTCCTCTGCCTAGAGCACACAGTTATTATTATGTCATCTTTAGCTAACCTATCCTTCCTCCAAGATACTCGCATCATGTCAGCTAGAGTTTCACACTCTTTCTTCTTAAGGCCTCTTAGTGAGGTCAAACCTTCCGTCCAAGGGTTAGAGCTATTAGAGTTCATTATTACAACAACACTTAACTCGTACTTAAGCAGGGGGCCTGTAAACCTCTCAGGGACTTCTGCTAAAGCTAGGTAAGGCAGTAGTAAGGCTAATATCAGTAATCTCATTTACACCTCCAGTAATTCAATAAGGTTGTCTATTTTGTTTATTAGTGCTTCAGGGTCTTGGCTTCTGAACTTTACCTCATTATATTGGTTATAAGCTGATAGGTAGTACATGTACTCACAATAACTTCCATTGAAACCTTGTGTGGACATGAGTGCAAATACTACACTCCACTCTCCTACCTCAAGCTCAAACCAATCACACAAAGAGCCACTTAAGTCTGTACACTGCCCTGGAGAGAAACCTTTATCAATAAGCCTGACCAGCAGAGGTCTAGTGAACATTCCCTTCTCACATTTATCTTCATAAGTTTCTTCATAGTACTCATCTTGAGTAAGTTCTTGCACCTCATCTAGGGGGTCTACTAGCTCTACTTCATAAAAGTCATAAAAATAACCTTCTTTATCCCCTGGAGTGGAGTATAAATAAACCCCCCATCTACCGACTGAAAGGACTTCATACACACCTCCAACTTTATGTCCACTGAAGTATATTTCAGCCCCCTCAGTAATCCTTACTAAGTCCCCCGCTTTAATCTCTTGTCTCTCTTCCACAACTTCATCCTCATAAGGGGTTAGTCGTTTTACCTTAAATGGATATCTACTACCCAACCCACTCTCAGGGGTAATACCTATGGAAGGTGCATAACCTATCTCTAGGACATACCCATAACCCTGCTCTACTAAACTATCCAGACTTTGGTTTTTACCAAGTTTCCTTTTGTCTAAGGCATCTAATTCAAACCTAACCTTCATACCTAACTTTAAATCTTCTACTTTCATAAATCACCTCTTTTTGTTATTGACTCGGCTTATTATAACTTTATCTTGTACCCACTTAGGGTTATGTTTTAACATAATTCTGTTAATTATTGTAAAGAACTGGCTTACTAACTCAAACCCAGCTAGCTGCATCCCAGTCGACCCATCAAAACCTTCAAAATACCTGTCGAACTTATCTGTGTAACCTGGGTTCTGCTCTTGAAGGGATACCAATTCTTCACACCACCCATCAAACTGACTGTCAGGGATGACACTCTCATCGAAATAGTAGTAAAGACAAGAGTGGACTATCAATTGCCTTCTTCTTTGTTTGATTACCTCTTCAGGAGGCCTCATTTAACCTTCTCCATCTTAAAGCCTAACCTTTTTCTTGCTCTAGCTAGTTTATTTAATCCTGCTAGATCTTTAATCTCTACTGTATAAGGTTCCTCTCCTTCATATTTTATCTCATAAACCCCCATGAAAGGGTCTTTTGATTCTCCAGTTCTGCTCATACAACCTCCTAGAGGCTAAAGTAAGTGTCAATAACTATAACCCACAAGAGCATGCACACCATTGAGGACATAATTATTAATATTGACCACAAAGCCTCTCCTAATTTCATACCTCAGTCCTCATCACTAAACACAAACCTATAGCCCCAGCTTACAGCCCCTGGTAATAAGTTCATTTCAAACTGAGGGCCAAGTTTAGGCCCAACCCTTAGTCCGGCAGTAGGAGTTATAAAGTTCCTCATATCCGAGTACCCATGTAGGTACATTAAAGATATATAACCCTCCATCCAGTTGGTGTACCTCTGCCTCCACTGATAGCTCACAGATTGAGTACTCTCAAAGAAACTATTTTCAAAGTTTGCAAAAGTCCAGTTGTTAACAGTCACTGATAGATATTGGTGCTCATAGTTATTGTAATAATCCTTCTCATTGAAATGTGCAGTTCTTTGGTCAAACCCAATAACTAAATAGTTTGGTAACGGGTTTTCAACCTCTCCAGCCTTAACAGAACAACTAACAGCCAGACCTAGTATAAGGTTAACACAACAAAGAAGTAAAAACTGTTTTGTGCTCATATTTCCCACTCCATTCTCTTAATCATGGAGTTATCTGAAGTTAGTACCTCACCCTCCTCCAAAAGATGTTCACCCTCTAGGAACAACTCAATCAGTTCTTCCATCTCTAGTATCTCTTCTTTTGTTTTACCTGGAACTCTAATTATTGTGCTCATCAAACTAACCCCAATGCTAATATTGTTACTGCGCTGATAACAGCGTGTTCATCCTCTAACTCTTCATTCAACTTAACTAAAACCTCAATTGGGAAGTCTTTAGCTGTATCTAGATTAAGAGATCTAATCAATTCTATAACCTTATTGACTTGCTCTTGTGTAACCTCCATCTTATACTCCTAATATATCTAAAACTTTACCCTTTAGCTCTTTAAGTCCTTTGTCATTAACTATAACAAAGTCAATCAACTCTTTAGGTAAGGGTTCTTCGCTTTTGTGTTGATCTTTTGTAACTAAAGAAGGTCTGTCTATCTGAATTACTTGGCCTCCTAAGTAAGTTATGGTTTGAGCTTCATTAGGGAACCTAACATCAGTGATTAATACGTTCTTACCTCTAGTTAAAAGGTCATGAACTTTGTTCATAGTCAAGTAAACCCACATATTAGGGTCTACTAAATCCCTCACGAAGTCAGTACCTAGGACTTGTAGTAGTTTACGGACTGTTATAGGCTCTCCAAGGTCTGACCACATCCACTCTAAAGCTTGAGCCTTCATGCACTTTTCATTCAAAGACATCTCTAAACTATATTTACCACAAAAATCTAGCCAACCGTGGTAAAAGTCTGCAGAACAATATGTGAAAGCCTCCATAACCTCCATAACCTTCACCTCTTCCTTGTAAGTAGACTGCACCTCCTCCTCTGTTAAACCTAAACACATCCCCAGAAGCTCTCTCAGAGGGGCTGCGAAGGCCACCTGGACACAATTACCTAACTCTTGGGATACAATATCAGCTACAGTGTTCTTTCCCGACCCTGCAAAACCTGAAAAACCTAATAACATATCAATCCTCCAATAAATCTTGTATTTGTCTTTGACCTATAACCTCTTTAATCCTCCTAGCGTACTTAGCTACCAGATTTAAGTCACACTTCTGGTCATTTGTTAAGTTTGGGTCTGCACATAGACCTTCAACCTCTGCTAATATCTGAGACATGTAGAACAAAGTCTCACCTGTTACATCTTCTTCTCTCATAATTACCCCTAATAAATATCAAAAACACAATCTTCGCAACCTTTATAATAATCTGTTTCCTGGACTTGCCCTTCATTGAAAAGGCATACACCATCTGGATCTCTTAGTACTGACTTCTCCCCTTTTATTACCGAGTAGCCTTCCTCCTTCCACTCTTCAAACGTCTTCCAAGTCATATTTACCTCTATATCTTAATATTTTCAAAACTTATGTACTCGCTGGCAGGTATTCCTGTCTTAGCTTCCACTACGACCCCGTCATAAGGTCTCGTGTACACCTCAAAAGGGTACTCAGGCTCTAATTTGAACTCTATGTCAGGGTAATCATCACAAGCCAAGTCAGAGTGGAATGATTGACCCCAAGTGGGCCAGTTATCTGCTATACCCAACTGTGGATTCCTTCTGACAGGTTCATCATCGCACTGACATACCCAACTGTTAAACTCTTCACTCACCTCTTAATTCCTCCCATATCTTAGTTATTACTTGTTGTTTATTTAATCTTGTGTACACTTTACCATTGTACCTCCAGATAGAGTTAGAGTGTTTTGTTGACCTAAATGATGAGATATGTAACCACTCAGGATTAATGTAAGAGCCTTTCTCGATTATTAGCTGGCCCCACTGGATATTACTTGTCAACAATAGTAGTAAAAGAAGACCATTGCCCTCAGAAACGTCTATATCACACGCTATGCCTTGTAAATGCTCTGAGGTAGGACTACCCCCTACAGCCCTGTTAAGAGCCTCAGAACGCCATCCTGAGCTGATATGGATGGGTTTACCGTATAGAAACCTTAAAGGTTGAAGAACAGTGTCAGCTAAATGCTTTAAGTTATCCACAACTTCAGGAGGCGGGTTGAACTGTCCGGTAATCCCGGATTGTTGGGCTGTATCTGAGTGGATAAGCTCTTGTAGTGTAAAGTTACGTGTTAGTTTCATTTTGACCTCATACCTTCTATTAAATCTAATAACCTACCAGCACAAAGGTCAACCTCACCTTCAAACCGAGTTTTAGTGGAAACCTTAAGTTCTTGGAACACCTCAGTCATAAACTCCCACTGTTTGAGTGTTATATTGCCATACCTGTTAAACCTTCCTAAGAAGTCTTCTATAATTCCTACCTTCCTAATGTCAGATTTTGATAGCTCTGAAACATCTAAAGATTTAATAAACCTCCTCATCTCACCTCTACCTTTAATTGACTGACTTTTACTTACTAATCTGGCCCGCCTTATTGCTGAAGCCTTTGCCCTATTTTCCATAGACACCTCCTATCACCATTAATAATAGCAAAGGTCATTTATAAAGTCTGTTGATTAAATGTAACTAAATATTAAACGTAAACTATTGATGCAATATTTTGGTGCAAATCTTTGTCAAATTTATATTACCCAGAAATCTAGTATCTTATAAAAATCTTATTGACATATAATTTAGATGTCTGTTAGCATATATTTGCAAGCCTAGTTAGTCAGTATATATTGCACATTATGTTAGAGCTTCGCTCAGAAAGTTGTGCAGCAGTGTGACTGGTTCAGCGGCCCCTCATGAATGTGGAGGAGGAAATAAGAGAAAGGACAAGAGAAGAGTTAGCTAAATATATACAGCTTAGATAGTGGGAGCAAAGCTCAGTAAGATTAAGCTAATACAGTGTAGCTACAAACATCCTGCCACCCTTAAATATTAATAATAACCTCTTATTCTTTATGTTTATCTTTGCCAAGACACTCAGTCACTACAATTTGTCTACTGTGTTCTGAACTTCGTTCACAAAGACCAGACAGTATATACTGACTAAATAACCTCTTGTTAACACTGTTACTCTGTTGTATACTATATGTTACTGTGGAGGTAGTTATGAATCTTAATATTAATGATAATGTGAACATCTTACATAAAGGTGTAGTTCAACAAGGTGTGGTAATCAAGGTTAGTGGAACTTCTTATAAAGTAAGACTCCAAGAATCCAGGAAAGAGATTTGGGTAGGTAAGGGTTCTGTCTTTAAGAATACAGCTAACACAGTTCTTAAGATTCACATCTTTATCCCATTAGTCATTCTTACTTTAGTTCTATTTTGGGCCTCCATATGATTAGCTTACAGCTAAGAGTATTCGCAACCGGAGGTTGCTCATGATTAACTATATGGATATTGACTACGATACCCTTAAGATAGGGGATCGTATAAGGTTCAGGTATAGAGGTAGAGTAACGGCAGGTACTGTTATCGATATTCAAGGTTATAACTACAGGTTAGTGTTCGAAGATTACAACAGAAAGAACATTAAGAAGTGGTTTGGCCAGACTCCTGAACTTATGGAGAAGAAGTCCTTGAAGGAGGAGGCTAAACCCCTATCTCACCTAAAGACCTCTCTTATAGCTATTCTTACTTTAGTTTGTATCTTAGCTTATGTGTTTAACCCAGCTTTAGCTAAGCTTTTAGAGGTTGTTATTTCTATTGTGGAGTACATGCCTGTATGAAGCTTCTGAATAAAGATATAAAGGCCTTCAGAGATAAGATGCTTGAGGAGCAAGGAGGCAGGTGCACCTTGTGTGAGAGAGTTATTCCTGAAGGTAAGGCGGTGTTAGACCATAATCATAAGACAGGCTATGTAAGATCTGTACTTTGCAATTGTTGCAATCGGTGTGAGTCAATTACCAAGACCTTCCGTAGGTATGGAATGCCAGAAGAGTGCTTACCTGTGTTCCTGGAGAACCTGTTGGAGTATTGGAAACAAGACTTCTCTGAGAACCCTTTACATCCTAAACATAAATCTGAAACAGAAAAGCTAATAAAAGTCAACAAAAAGAAACTAAAAGACTCTAAGAGGCCAGAGACTAAAGAGAAGTATCAAGGTCTACTCAGAGAGTTAAAAGAAAAGTTGAAATTAGAGAATGAGAATTGTTGGAGAGATGAGTAGCTATGTTTGAAGACGTGCGGGATAAAATAGCTTATGACCCTGTATCAGGTAGTTTTATTTGGGTTAAGTTTTCTAAGGGAAGGAAGAAATCTAAACCTGGATTTATAATGCCCAATGGTTACAGATCTTTGAAAATCAAAGGTAAGAAATATTTGGCACATAGATTAGCTTGGATGTTGTACTATGATAAAGAGATACCACCCTTAATGCAGATAGACCATATAAATGGTGACAAAGATGACAATAGGATTTGCAATCTAAGGGTTGTAACCCCTAGGGTTAATTGTAAAAATTTGCCAAAAACTTCTAGAAATAAGTCTGGATTACTGGGAGTTTGTTGGGCACCTAGTATAGGTAAATGGTTGGCCCAAATCTCTGTAGAAGGTAAGAATAAGAATCTGGGTGAGTATAGGGACTTTTTTGAAGCTTGCTGCGCACGTAAGTCAGCAGAAGTTAGGTATGGATATCACGAAAATCATGGGAGAGACTAGTGGGTCAGTTTTACGCTTTTGATAACAATTTAAACTTAAACGTTATGATAAGGGAGCATGGCAAGGTTGAGGTAGAAAAGTTTTTAAAAGCTTTGACAGAACAAGAAGCTCAAATGCTTTATGAAGACCCTTACTTCACTTTAAGAGAGAATCAAATAATACCTCAAGACGGTAGATTTGGGACTATGATACTTTCGGGACGCGGTTGGGGTAAAACTTTTTGCGGCTCTGCTTGGGTTAATCAAAGGGCTTATGAAGGTAAAGGGCCTATACTCATAGTAGGCCAGACAGCCAGTGACGTTAACGACACCATGGTGGAGAAAAACCCCTCTTCTATTATAGAGGTAGCTCCAGATTGGTTCAAACCTGAGTATTACCCCTCTAAGAGGTTATTAGTATGGCCAAATGGAACTTTAGGATTCTTAAGGTCAGGCGACACAGTTGAACAGTTAAGGGGGCAAAACAGTCAAACTGTGTGGTTGGACGAATTAGCGAAGTGGGAGAAGCTTGATGAGGCTTGGTCTAACATTGTATTTGGCCTAAGACAGGGGGATGACCCACAATACCTAATTACTACCACACCAAGGTCTAAACCTCTTATAAAAAAGTTATATAACAGTCCAGATTGTGTAGTTATATCAGGCTCAACCTTTGACAACGCTGCAAACCTCAATGAAAGAGCTTTAGAGGAGATGAGGAAAGCTTACGAAGGTACTACACTAGGGGAGCAGGAACTTCACGGTAAAATTATTTGGCAGGATGATAATGCCTTATGGAAGCGTGACCAGATAGACGCTTTCAGGTGCAAGCGGCCTGACAACATCCTAGAATTCACAATAGGCTTAGATCCCACTACGGGCGGGGGCAAGAGGCGTAACGATGAAGCTGGCATCATAGTAGCTTGCTCTGCCATGATAGACGGAGATAAACATGCCTTTGTTCTAGCTGACTACACAGTGGCTGGAACTCCACAGGTATGGGCTACAGCAGTTAAGGAAGCTTTAGATGCTTACCCTAAGGCTACAATCATAGCTGAATCCAATCAGGGAGGAAATATGATAACTCAAGTCCTCTCCAATGCTGGGGTGCCTGCTTGGAGGGTCAAACTTAAACACCACATGAAGTCTAAGTACGACAGAGCACAACCCGTGTCCCTTAAAGCTGAGCAAGGGTATCTACACCACTGTGGAACCTTTGACAAGCTAGAGGACGAACTTACCAGTTTTACCGGAGAGTCTGGAGAGAAGTCCCCTAACAGACTGGATGCTTTAGTCCTAGCTGTAGACCCACTCATCATTGACAATAGGCCTGGACTGAAGATAGACAGGATGGGGATATGAAACATATATGACTCATTAAGGCCTATAATGAAACATATACGACTCCTTGACATATACTATACATAGCTTTACAATACAGTTACAATAGATTACAATACTTGAGGATAAGCCATGCAAACGGAAAAAAGAACAGTGCACAACCCTTGGACAAAGGAACAGTTCATAGAAAGGATAGTCATCCCACTTAAAAACGGAACTCCTATCAGGGACATATGTGAGGCAAACAACATAGGCAGAGCTAGGTTCTACAATGTACTGAAGATCTTTGGCTTCAAGAACAAGAAAGAAGTAATCAATTCTATAACCTATAAGTAAGGAGACTGGGTTTGTACCACACACATAATGAGTACCTTAATGGTACTATTTTACACAGTCTATTCCCATCATTCGTAAGAACTTTACCTTCAGTGTCAACTAACTCATTCAGCAACAGGGCTAACCTAGTTTCTGGGGTGGGGGCACCCTTAGCTGCCTGGCAGGTTATGTTCAGACGTTGGGAGCCTATCGTACACCTTAATGGCGGCACTCTTGCTATGCGTGAGGCTATGTACAAGTACTTACCCAAAGCTGAAGGTGAAGAGGATGACATATATTACAATAGGTTAACTAAATCAGTACTCTTTGGTGCTTACAGTAGGACTGTTAAAACACTATCTGCGATGCCATTCATGACCCCTATGACCATCACAGATTTACCTGAAAGTCTTGAATACTTACTTAAAGATTGCTCTGGAGAGGGTGAGACCTTAGCAGCTTTTGCCAAAACTCTTGTGGAAGATCTGCTTAACTTTGGTAAGTGCCACTTCTTAGTCGAATACCCAGAAGTTGATGAAGATCTTAACGCTGCACAAGAGTTAGAGCTTAACATAAGACCTTACTTCTCTAGGGTACATCCTATGAAGTTAATAGGTTGGAAGTACAGCAAAGTTGGCAGCCAGAAAATATTAGACGAGATTAGAGTCTTTGAGGATGTGGTTGAAGAGACTGACGATTGGGAAGAGAAGCATTTACAACAGGTTCATGTTATTAGGCCAGGTTTAGTATCCATCTACGAGAATGATGTAGAAGGTAAGAAACCTCAAGGTGGTAAGCCTAAAGCTGAGTACAAGCTTAAAGAGGAGAGAGTGACCTCCACAGAAAAGTTGATGTTAGTAACTGTTTATGCTAACAAAACTGGATACCAAGAGGCAGCACCCTGTCTTGAAGAGCTAGCTTGGCTGAACATCCTTCACTTTCAGAAGACCTCTGATCTTGACAACATTGAGCACGTTTGTAACGTACCTATGTCTTATGCCCTTGGTTTGACCCCAGAAGAGATGGATAAAGTTAGGTTTAGCCCTCACACTATGCTTAAGACAGGTAGAGGCCCTTCAGAGGTAGAGTTCGGCTTCCTAGAGCACTCAGGTAACGCCATCCCAGCTAGCCAAGCCTCTATAAAGGATTTAGAAGCCCGTATGTTAGCAATGGGTGCAGAAGCTCTGACACCTCGTGGAACCTCCACAAGAGAGACAGGCGTAGCCAAGACCTTGGATAACACCAAGGCCACTTCTATCTTACAACAGCTTGTAGAAGCTCTTGAGAGGGGTATAGAGGAAGGTTTCTCTTATGCTGGAGAGTGGATGGACGTAGATGCCTCTCAAACTAAAGTCAACATAGGTGATAAGATATCCCTTACTACAGATGCCAACATAGCAGCTCACCTTATAGGCCTAGCTCAGAATGGTAATATGAGTATGGAAGACTTGGGTGAGAACTTCAAGTCCAAGAAGTTCATACTTGAGAGTACTGAACTTAAGGAAGGTCAGCCCCCTCAAGAAACTCAGCAAAATATAGAGGAGTAGGTGTTTACAAACATTTACAAAAGATATACAATACATAAGTAACTTACAATAGGCAAGTCGGGAGGACGTATAATTATGCCATTAGATCCAATAGTAGAAGATATTAACGAGGTAGACGAGTCAGTAAGGGGTTTCTATAAAGAAACTGATAACGGATTCATGCTAGATGTACAACCTAAAAATGGTTTTGCCTTAGAGAACGTAGAAGGCCTTAAGTCAGCTTTAGGTAAAGAACGGGCAACAGCATCTGAACTTAAAAGTAAGATGAATAAATATTCTGCACTAGGTGATACAGATCCTAGTGAATTGTTGAGTGAACTAGAGTCTCTAAGAAGCCTTAAAGACCTAGACCCCAACAAAGAGGCTGATAAGATTGCTCAGTCTAAGATTGATTCAGTGCAGAAACAGTTAGTGTCTAAGCACACAAAAGAATTAGAGCAGATCCAAGGGTCAGCATCTAAGTACAAAAGCCAGCTACAAAAAGTCTTGATTGACGATGCAGCTAAGTCTGCAATTATTGCTGCTGGTGGGGATGAGAGAACTGTAGCTTATATGTTGGATACGGTTAAGAAGCAGTTAACTCTCTCTGAAACAGAGAATGGTTTCATGACTCAAGTGGTTGACCAGAATGGCCACCCTGTTATCGGGGATTCGAACGGTAATCCACAAACCCTTAAGGGTCTAGTTGAGGCTATGAAACAAGATGAACTATGGATGGGTGCATTCCCAGGCCGTAGTAAAAGTGGATCGGGACGATCTTCAGATAGTGCTGGTGCAGGTAAGCCAGCTAGTGGCCTGAAAAGGTCTGATATGACTTCCTCTGAGAAGTCAGCCTATATACGACAACACGGGCGGGAAGCCTATCTGAAACTTAAAAATTAAGCCTTAAAGGAGATTTTCAATGGCTATCGGTTCACAATCAAATATGGTGATCTATCAGGATCAATTTTACTCCGGTTTTATTGAAGCTGTAGACACTAACCTAGAAGTTTTTAACGCTGCAAGTCGTGGAGCTATTACTCTCACTACTATGGAGCACAGAGGCCAACAGAAAGAGCGAGCTTTCTTTCTAAAGCACTCTAACATCTACCACAGAGATCCAACTTCAACTTCAGTACGTACTCCTACCTCTATGAGCGCTGATGATGTTAAGTCAATCAAAGTTAAGAAAGGTGCTTATGACTCTTTCACTCTTGATTCCTTCGTTGACCAAGGCATCTCTATTGAAGAAGCTGTATTCTTGTACGGTAAAGCTACTGCTGAAAACATCATGGAACAGTGGAGAGATTCTGCTTTCAGTTCTATCGTTGGTGCTTATGACCTAGCTGCACTACAAGCTGGCGGTGCTGATGAGCTTGTTTTTGACGCTACTGACGGCACCCTAGAGTCTTCTGACTTAATCAACGCTATGAAGCTTCTTGGTGACAAGTCTTCTAAAGTCCGTCTTTGGGTTATGCACTCTGCGGTTTACTACAGTTTGATGGGCAACCAGCAAGCTTCAACTACTGCTGATGGCGTAGCTGACATGACTATCATGGAAGGTTCTGTAGCAACTATGGGTATCCCAGTTCTTGTTGTTGACGCTCCAGCCCTTGTTAATGACAATGGTTCCGCTTCTCCAGCAACTACTTACAACACTTTTGCTCTAACTTCTGATGCAATTACTGTTGAAGAGTCTCAGATCCCACGAGTACTTACTGAAGAGAAAACTGGTCTTGATAACCTAGTTCTAGCTATTCAGTCTGAGTGGAGTTATACAATTGGTCTTAAAGGTATCTCTTATGAGTCTGCCACTAAGAATCCAACTGACTCTCAACTTGGTACTTCTAGCAACTGGTCGAAGATATTTACCTCCAAAAAAGACCTTCCAGGTATCATGATCGAGTCTCAGTAATAGACTTGTAAATACCTAACTGGTATAATAAGAGGGCACTTTCGGGTGCCTTTTTTATTGGAGGTAATATGAAAATAGCGTTACTTAATAACGGAAAACAAAAACAAAATAGGTGGTCACAGAACCTCATAGACTCTTTAATATCTCTAGGCTACCAAGTAGAGCCACTAAGGGCTAACCTAGTTAAAGAGCAAGAACTTTACAAATACGATCTTATTATAGGTTATGGCCTATCTAAAGAGGTTCCAGATTCTAAACCTTACCTAGTGTTTGACTTAGGCTATGTAGACAGGTACTCAAGAGACGAAAATCCAGACGGATACCTTCAGGCCAGCTTAAGTAGGCCAGCTAACATAGTTCAAGAGAAAGTGAAGTCCGACAGAAATAATATAAAGGTAGAGGAGGTTTATGTACCTGAAGGTGCCCCTATATTAATCCTAGGCCAGAAAGAAGGGGACAAGCAACACGGAATGACATCCCCACAGCTTAAAGCTTACTACCAAGCTATTATAGACTCCCTAGAGGGAGAAGAGGTTTTGTTCAAACCTCACCCTAAATCCCAAATAGAAGTCAATCTGAAAGGTTCTGAGGTCATTGGAGGGACTTGTGAAGAGTTAGTAGGTAATGTATCCAAAGTATATACTTACAACAGCACGGGAGCCTTACCATTCCTTAAATATTTAACTCCAGTGATTTCCTCGGAAGTTGCTTACTACCACGAAGTTGGTAAGAATCCGTGTAAAAAGGAAGTTGAACTTCTATTTGACCGGATATCCTACAGCCAATGGAATGCAGATGAGTTAGGAGATCCCGAAGTGGTCAAGAACTTAGTTGAGTACGCCATTGAAGGTAAGGCCCCTAAGTCATGGACTTCTGAGGAAATAACCAAGAAACCTCAACCTAAGAGTCAAGAGCCAGTCAAGAAAGAGTCAAGCAAAATAGAATTACCCAAGGAAGAGGTCACTAAGACTCCAGATGAGCCTAAACAGATAGTTATAACCCAAGAACACCTACAGAATGTAGATCCCATCCCAGAGGTCACAGAGTTCCATATCTCAACAGCTTATGCTATACTAGCTGAAAAGGATTTCCACACCAAACAGAAAATGTTTAAGCAAATATGGCCAGATGTCAAGCATAGAAGTAAGAAAGACATAGAAAGCCATTGTAAATCAATAGTTAATCAATCTAAGGAGTGATTCGAGTGGCTTTAGTAAAAGAGGATGGCAGCATAGTTTCTGGGGCCGAAAGTTATGTCACAGTAGCTGAGGCAGACGCTTACTGGGCAGACAGGGGTGATCCAGCCCAGTGGACTGACTTAACTACAGCTCAAAAAGAGTCAGCCTTAAGGCAAGCAACACAATACTTAGAAACTAACTACAACTGGAAGAGCTGTCTCCAAGATGTAGTCCAGCCCCTAGCATTCCCAAGGCTACCTTTTTACGACAAAGAAGGTAGACTTCTGGCTGGAGAGGGTGTGATCCCCCAGAAAGTTAAAGACGCTCAGATAGAGCTGGCACTAAGACACGCTATACAAAACCTTCTCCTAGACACTAATCCACAGGATGACAACATCTTAAGAGAAAGGGTTGGAGATCATGAAGTTCAGTACAAGTCTGGTTCAACTAAGACTTACTCTTTTAGTTACGTTCAAAGTTTATTAAGAAGCTACGTCCTATCTAGCACATTCAATGAAGCCAGAATAATCAGGGGGTAATATGGGATTACTCATGAACCACAGGAATGAAGCTATAACCTTGTGGAGACAAGCAGGCCAGGATGTGTTTAACAAAGCTACTTATGACTCCCCTGTAACCTTTCAAGGCAGATACCAAGAGTCTGAGAATGTTTATATGGATGAGATGGGCAGGGAGCTTGTAAGTAATACAGCTATATTTGTTGAGTTAGAGTTGAAAGTAGGAGATTGGGTTGCTTTAGGCACTCATGCAGATACCTCACCTGTAGCTACAGCCAGACAGATTAAAAGAGTTAATCAATTAAGGTTTGTAAGTCAGAGTGCTGATGTTTACAAGGGGTTGTTAGATTGAAGCGTTCTAGTAATATTGTTGGCAACTTTAAGAAGTTAGTCAAGCAGATGGAAAAGAAAGCTTTAGAGGGTGTTAAAGATTGGGAAGAGAAAGATCTTAAACCTCTAGCTGACTCTTACACCCCCAAAGATACAGGTGATTTAAGAGGCTCCTATCTCTCCGAGTTACTGCCAACCAAAGCTCCAGGCTCAGTGTTTACTTACAGGATATCTTACGGCAACGGTTTAGTGGGAAGTAATGGAGAAAATTACGCTGCTGAAGTGCATGACTGGCCGAGTGATAAAAACTGGACTACCCCTGGAACTGGCCCCAGGTATTTAGAAAGAGCTAAGAACGAAACAGTAAGCCTATTACAAGGTAAGGTGTCTAAGTCAATTAAGACTATAATGAATCAAAGGATGAAGTAATGACCTTAAGGTTAAGGAACACCACAGCAGAGGATGTGATAATCACTGATTACAGGTCTTTAACTATACCAGCTTCTGACAGCATACTGATAGACGCTCAGACAACTCATGCCTTAAGATTATCTTTAGATTTATATGATTTTTTAATAAGAGGTGTTTTAGTTCTAAACAACGGCAGCAGAGATTTCCCACAACAGTTAGGGATAGCTGTAATTTACAATAACTTTGAACACTCCATACCTTTAGCTGACTTCACTACAGAAGTGGCAGCAGGTAACGTACCTAACTACGAATCTTCAGTCATGGTATTCTACAGCAATAGTGTTAACAGCTCGTCCTTGACTGACATATGGATGGCCACAGGCAACATGGTTCAACCTACTGGCAACGAGACTTACGAAATACTTAGCTCTAGTACAGCAGACACCCCAGCAGGCACAGGGGCTAGAACTGTATTAGTGAACTCTTTGGATGCTGATGGTTACGAACAACAGACTGTAGTGAACCTTAACGGCACTACTCCAGTTACGTTGGCTAATACAAACTCTTACCCAAGGGATATGACTGTAATATCTTCAGGCTCAGGTCAGACGAATGCTGGTAACTTAACACTAAGGGTGCAAGGTGCAGGGGCCACTAGAAGTTATATGCTAGCTGGCAAGGGGTTGACACTTAACTGCCATTTCCAGATACCCGCAGGTAAGATTTTCTACCCAACTTCCTTAGACTTCCACACAGGTGGTGCAGCTAAGCCAGTAACTATAGAATCACAGATAAGTACTCCTGGAAGTAATACATGGATAAGCACCTCTATAATACCATTCATAGAGACCTCATTCTTTAGTCCATTCAGAGCTACACTGGGGTTCCCTCCGGGAACTAGGGTAAGGTACAGAGCTAGACTGGATACAGGCAGTGATGGCTCTGTAGCAGCCATTATATCTGGTTTCTATAAAAGCATAATTTAGGAGGAAACATGGCAACCCCGGCTGGTGATGTGAGCACCATACTCACAGGAATAGGATTAACCCCAGGCACTAACCTCTTTGTAGGGCAGATGCCTGAGTACAGTCAAGACAAAGGTGTCCCACATGAGTGTGTGGCCATGGTGGATGCTGGAGGACTGTCCCCTAACCCCAAGTACGACAGGGATTTGATTTATATACAGTTTCAGGTGAGGAGTGCTAAAGATGACTACGAATCTGGCTACAATCTTGCCTACAGTATCAAAAATTCGCTTTTAGGTAGGGATTCTGTTACAATAAACAACAGTCTCTATACACTTTTCATACTTGAAGGTGATATTAACTATTTAGGTGATGATTCTTTTGGTCGCTCCAAATTTTCATTTAGATTTAGGGTAGTTAGGGATAACTACTCAAGTAGTGATAGAGATGATCTATAATTGCAATTAGGAGATTAAAATGTCAAAGTTAGTAAGATTCTCTACAGATGATACTACTTACTACAGCCTTCCAGCTAATGCTGCTGAGCTTAGCTCTAATGGTGAAGTGGTAGATGATAGTATCTTAGGTCAAACTTTTGAATCACAATTCACATCACTAATCAACTGGGAAGTTGGTACTGATGCTATCTATAAAGGTATCCCAGGTTATCAGGTATGCTTACTTAAAGAAGGTACTTCTACAGCCACCACTAGTGAAGCTATGGAGCTTGTCTCAGGCAAGACTTACAAGACAACCGACACATCTAAGGACATTTGGGATGCAAGCGTAACTCCAGTTATTTATGATGATGGCTCAGATGTTACTGACGAGGTAATCGAGTTCAACTACCTGCTTGGTCAAGTTACTTTTGACAGTGGTTACACGATCGTTGGTGACATCACTGCTGATGTTAACTACTTACCAGTAGCTGTAATAGGACGATTCCGCTCTTTCACATTAACTCAGTCAGTAGCTGCTATCGATGACAGTGATGTACAGACCCTTAAAGCTAATGGTGGTTACAGAGTAAACAAGCAAGGCTTACGTTCAGTAACTCTTGAAGCTAGTGGTATTTTTGATGCTACTGAAGACTTCCACGATCAGTTAGCTACTAGAGACTCCTTCGTACTTGAGTTCCAAGCTGATGGTGATGGTAACTCTAAAGCTCGTGGTTACTTCAGAATTGGTACAGCTTCACAATCAGGTGCTGTAGGTGATACAGAAGAAGAGACAGTCAACTTCAATCTTAACGTCCCTAGCTCTGACTACAAGCCATTTGTATGGAGCCACAACAGTAGTTCAACACTTAACCAAGCTATCTTGATCGCTCTTAATGCCTTCAATGATGAGTCAGACATTTATGTCCAATACCTACCTAATGGTGTTGGTGGAACTGGAGCTAAAGAAGGTGTTGCAGTTGTAACTGACATATCTCTGTCAAGCTCTATTGACGATATGCCAAGATTCACTGTAACTGTTACAGGGGATGGATCACTTTCAGACGTATAATAAGAACACTACCTCACCTGGCCCAGGTTTTCTGGTGTCCAGGCTTTTTAATAACCTTGGAGGATTACCATGACAACAAGAGACGAACTAAGAAGTGTAGCCACAGCTAGTAAAGAAAGAAGAAGAGAGAAGTTCTCCTTCGGTGGTAAGGATTTTGAAGTACTTGCACCTACTGTAGGTGAGTACATGAAGATCAAAAGGAAGTCTAAAGATACAGATGACTTAAGTGTTTGGGCTATGATCTTTCTATTAGTTGTCCCAGGGACTACAGAGAGAGTATTTGATGACACTGATTACAATATGTTTATGAACCAAGGTTTTGATGGAATCCTATCTTCAGCTCAAGATGCCTTAATCTCTGTACTACTTGGAGCACAAGACGAGGGAAAGGATACTCCCGTTTCATAAAAGACTCTGAGAAACTCCTCTTACATAAAATAGCCAAGGAATTAGGGAAGTTTAGGTGGGAGGTAGAGGAGCAGATGTCAGTTGAGGAGTTCCAAGACTGGTATCACTTCTTCAGGTATGAAGCGGAGATTAACAAACCTGGGTCAACAAAGAAAGGGAAGAGATAGATGAGTGTTAACTTAGGTTCGGTGTTCTTCGAACTTTCAGCAAAGAACATTCAAGTAGATAAGGCCATGAGAGGCCTTTCTAAAATGCACAGAAGCTCTGAAAGACTTCAAGGCAGTTTAGGCAGGTTACAGAAGACCCTTAATGTGGCTGGATGGGTTGCTATAGCTGCTGTAGGGGCTAAACTTTCTCAAACATTCTTATCTATATCTGATAGAGGGACTCAGTTAGAAAACAGACTTAGGGCTGTAACTAACTCTACAGAAGAGTTCGTAAGGGCACAAGAAGGTCTTGTAGCCATCTCTAGGAAGACTGGTACAGTATTGGCTAATAACGCCCAGCTTTACCAAAGGTTAGCTATATCAGCAGACTCCCTTAACGCCTCTCAAGAAGAACTTCTAGCTATCACAGAGACTGTTGCCAACTTGGGGAGGGTCTCAGGTTCTACAGCAGAAGATGTTAAGAACTCTACAAGACAGCTTGCACAAGGTCTAGGTTCTACATTCTTTAGGGCAGAAGAATTTAACTCAATAATTGAGCAAATGCCAGCAGTTATTGAATCTGTAGCTCATGAGATGGGGATAACTGCCTCTCAGCTCAATATGATGGTTAAAGAGGGTGAACTTCTCTCTAAAGATGTGTTTGCGGCCCTTTTAAAGTCACAAGAGAGGTCAAGGATAGAGGCATCTAAACTGCCCCTCACTCTGGAAGAGTCAGGTAATATAGTTAAAAATACTATACTATTAGGCTTCACAGAGTTAAATAAAGAACTTAACACCACCACCATACTAGGTGGAGTATTCCAAACCACAGCAGACTTAATAAGTGCAAGCTTTGAGTCTACAGCTACAAGCTCTGAGAAACTTCAATCAGGATTAGATAAAGGTAAAGACATAGCCATAAGAATGGCTGCTGCGGCTTTAGTCACTAGAGATGTGTTCGGAGCTGCCTTCGAGATTATAGAGCAAGGCTTGGCCAGCATGTTCAAGAGGGTTGGAGATGCTATAAGGGCTATAGCTGACCTCCCAGGTATGTCTGCACTTAAAGCTAAGCTAGATGCTGACCTACCTTTACTCCAAGAGTTAGATACATTAGAGGCTAGGTTTAAAAGGGCTAGTAAGGAAGCTAAAGATGCTAAGGAGTCTTATGACAAAGTTTTCGAAACTGGCAGCGACTCTGAGATAGCTGAAGAATTGGGTAAAGCTACTAAGGCTTACCAACGTTTAGATAAGGCTAGAAATGATTACCAACGTTTTTCATCTAGGTCTGATGTGGTTTCAGCATTATCTAGGAGGATGATGGGTGGTGATAATATGTTCTCAGGCATGTTTGATGCTGCTGGGGATAAGTTGTTAGCTGACTTCGAAACCTACTTAGAGAAGATGGGAAAGGTTGCTGAAAGTCAAGTTAAATCTACTGAACAAGCTTTAGCAAACCCAGGTGCAAGAAAGACCTCAGAAGGGTATGACTCTGTAACTGGAGCCAAATTAGGTAGAAAGTTAGAGCATAAAGCTGCGGACAGGATTAAACTGGTAAACCCAATACTAGAAGAATTTAATGAACTTATAGCTGGAACTGATTACGAACAGATGTCTAAGCTTAATGAAGAGTTAGCTAAGACTGAAAACTTTATAAAGAACTTCGGCGACCTAGTAAGTCAAGATGGCCTAGACGCTTTAAATGAGAAGGTCAAAGCTCTTAAAGAGGAGATGGCTGAACTTAATGGTGAAGAGAAGAGATTTAAAGAGTTGTTCGACAAGATTAACTCTTCAATTGACACTTTATCCTCAGATACAGGCAAGCATTTGGTTGATAAACTCTTTGGGGATGAGACCTCTTTCAAAGAGGTTGCCAAGACATTTACCAAGAACTTACTCTCATCTATACTAGAAGAGATGATATTAAGCCCTATAGCCAATGACATCAGGAATGCTTTTGGCAATATGTTGGGTCAAGGTCAAGGGGCTTCGGACTCCAAGCCTAAAGGGTTCTTGGATGTAATAGGTAGTGCTGTAGGAATGTTCCAACCTTCTGGAATGGGGAATATTATAGGAGCTACAGCAGGCATGGCCTCTAGTACTGTCAATAATAACCAATCAGCCACAGTGGTGGTTAATACCCCTGATGCTAAGAGTTTCCAAGAGTCCAGAGGTAGGATTGAAAGTACAGCTAAGAATATGTTGAGGACTAGATAATGAGTTTTTTAGACATCCGTCTCCCACTAAAGTTGAGCTTCGGCTCTTCTAGTGGTTTACAATTCCAAACAGATGTAGTTACTTACGGTAATGGTAAAACCTACCGCAACAGTCGTTGGAACTACCAAAGAGCTTCAATGGACCTATCCTATATCGTTAAGGATAGGGCTGACGCTGTGGAGGTCTATAACTTCTTCCAGTTAGCTGCTGGCAGGTTTAACTCCTTTAGGGTTAAGGATAACTTTGATTATACTTCTAATGATGATGGAGCCTCCTCCCCTACGGCCACAGACCAATCTATAGGTACTGGAGATGGTTCAGAGACTGATTTCCAGTTAACAAAGACTTACACTAACGGTGCTTACTCTTACACAAGGAATATCACTAAACCTGTCTCAGGGACTGTTTTAGTTGCTGTAGCAGGCACTCCAACCACTAACTTTACTATTGACACCTCTACTGGTATAATATCCCTAGGGTTTGTACCTACCTTAGGTCAAGCAATAACAGCAGGTTACGAGTTCGATATTGAGATGAGGTTTGACCAAGACGAGCTAGAAGATATAGAATACATACTCTTAAGACAAGATTCTAGCAAAGATTACTTCACATTTCCAAGCCTTAGAGTGATAGAGGAATTATAGAGACTCTATACTCAAGTATTAGAGGACGCTATGCCAACTATTACATCCACTAGAGAGACTTACAAAGCCTCCAACTCTACAACTGATAATCAGTTCATTAGGATAGTCCTACAAGATGGGACTACCTTACGTTTCACAGACGCTCAGACTAATCTCTCCACTACCCTCAGGAATCAAAATGGTACAGAAGTGCCTATCACTCAGGTGACTTACTCATCCCTCATGGGTTACGACCTCTCAGCAGTAGGCGGTACAGCTAACTCAACGTCTCAGGTCGACTTAGAAGGTGTACTAGGGCCTCTAGGTTATACCAGAGAGCAGATAGCCTCAGGGATCTTTGAGGACGCTAGGATTTACTTCTTCTTATCTAACCGTAACCGTCTCGTAGAAGATGAAGAGATGATGTTTACAGGGTTTTGGGGAGAGACTACTATTCTGGATGGTAGGTACATTACTAAGTTTGTTTCCCTTCTCTCAGTTATGGAGGTTGACACTTCTAGGGTTGTATCTCAATTCTGTGATGCCACATTAGGTGGCACTAGGTGTGGAGTTAAGATGACAGCATCCTTAAGAGAGGGGGCTGAGGCTTCTGGTTTCAACCCACTAACAAGCCTAACTGTAGTTCCCACTGTTTGGTATGACTTCTCTGACGAGGGTACTGTTAACCTAAGTTCAGGAGTAGTTACTAATAAGTCTACAGGACAGACTGTAGAGGGTATGGTTCAAGGCACTAGTTCAGTTAGACCTATAGTTACCACATTAGGTGGTCTGCCAGCCTTAGATTTTACTGATACCCAAGACCTTATGTACAACACAACAGACGTTACATCATTCTCCAGTCCATTTTACACCCCAATGCTTGGAGGATTGACTACCTTAGATATGTTCATTGTGGCTCACAACTCTTCTGGGAACACTGAGGTAGGATTCCTTAAAGCCAACAGCTCTTCTGGGAGTCAGTACGGACCTATAGCTGAAGATGGGTCAGCTTTAGAGTACTTGACCCAGGTATCTGCAGACCCAGACTTTGTAAGGGTTTATGATCAAGATTTGTCTAGAGTTGTTACTAGGGATGACTTCCACACTTTACTAGGTAGTGAGTGTATCTTCCTAACTACAAGCGCATCTAACAATAACAGTATTATATTTGGATCTTCTAACAACGGCACAACCTCCCCTATAAATGGTTGTGTGGTAGGTGAAGTTTTAGTTTACCCACAACTTCTGCCTAAAGATAGAAGAAAGGTCATGGACTACCTAGCAGCTAAGTGGGGTATATCTTTATCTTCAAATGAATCTATATCTGAGTATGATCAGTACGATGCTAAGAAGAGGAGACTTATTTATGACCCCTCTGTTGATTACGTTTGGTTTGAGTCTTCAGGTACAGGTGAGCTGGGGGCAATCAACCCTACTTGGGATACCACTTTAGGCAGCACTACAACAGATGGAGACATCGAGTGGACTGCTGTGGCTGCTAGAGTTATAGAACTAACTACCCTAGCTGGAGAAGGTCTTGATTCTACTATTCAAGCTAATGAGACTCTTCCTGCCGATTTCACTGATGTTTACGAGAACGGGAAGTTAGAGTTCTTAACTGGCCCTAATGCTGGACTGTCTGCAATAATAATAAGCCACACTTTAGACACATTTACCATAAGCTCTCCAACCTTGATAGCTACTACAGCAGGTGATGATATAAGAGTTACTATTGCTTGTGATAAGACTAAAACAGATTGTAACAACACTTTTGGCAATGGTAAGAATTTTCAAGGTTTTGCAGACCTTCCAGGACGTTCCAAAGTATTTAAGATAGGTGACAAGTAATGAGTAATAAATCTTTAATTGGGGGTGTACTTGGAGCTATAGTAGGCTTTGTTGGGTCAGCTTTTAACCCTGTGGCGGCTTACCAAGGCTTCCTCATAGGGAGTACTATAGGTGCAGCCTTCACTGACACCCAGCTAGAACCAGGCCCACGTATGGAAGACTTAGAGCAGAATGACAGCTCTTATGGAGAGGTTATACCAAGATTGTACGGCACTGACCAACTTACAGCTAACATTATTTGGCTTAAAAATAATAAGCTAGATGAAGTGTCTGAGGAAGTTGTCATACAGGAAGGCTTGTTCAGTGATGTCACTCAAACCCAGTACAAATATTACGCCTCTTTTGCAGTACAACTTTGTGAAGGTGTCATTGACAATATTAAAACTATCTGGGCTAATGACGAGATTATCTATCAAAGTGGGGACTTAGGTAGTACACCAGGCTCTCTGTTTAAATCCACAGGGGATAATCAAATAACTTTAAAATCAGTTTCAGATGTTGTCGATGACTTCGGAGGAGGCCTCTTTGCTGCATTAGATACAGTTAAAGTCCTTAAAGGCCTAAAAGAGTTGGGACTTAATATAAGAATATACAAAGGGACTTTAGACCAAGATGTAGATCCACTTATTAAGGAGAGTTTAGGGGACGATACTTCAGCCTTCAGGGGTGTTGCTTATATTGTGTTTGACAACCTATCTCTTACTAATGAAAGATTCCAGAATCAAATACCTAGACTTAGGTTTGAAGTTACTAAGAATAGTACAGATATAGAGATTGGTGAAGGTGATGTCAGAACTTTTGCCTCAACCTATGTGGCAGATAGGGTAAATGGAGAGCCTAATTCAGGGGCAGGAACTCTTATAAACACTAACGTAGGGCAACAGGGTTCCATATACCATACAGGAGCCAGCAGTATAGTCTCTTATAAAGGTGGTGGCAGATTCTTTTCAGAGAACTACGCATTAGACAATGGACTTCTTTACAACTTAAGTAGGTTTGAGGGTTCAAGCCCCCTTTTTCTTACCACAACCTACTTAGGTGGTTACTCTAAAATCTATAACCTAGAGTACAATAATAGTGATGGCACTACAACATTTTATACTAACAGAGTTTTCTGGCCTTACACCCATCAAATACATGACATTTCAAACCTTTCTGTTGCACCACAGTCAGAGGGCACTCCAACAGCCGCTAAACAATCCACAACACTTCTAAAAGAGGAAGAAGTTGTACTGTTTGATTTTGATATGACTGATTCCACGCTCCCCTCAAGCATACAACCTATTGTTAAACCAATACAGAACCTACCAGGTTGGGTTATAGTTGCCAGAGGTACTTCCCTTCAAGTTGGCTACATAGAATCAGGCAGATTTTTACTTTGGAATACAAGGCTTAACCTTAATGAATCCTTTGAAGATGGTACTTCAGAAATCTCAGTCAATTTTGGTGACAGTCTTGATAACTTCGAGGATGATTGTAGGAACCTTAGAGCCTTCCAAGCAGGTGGGCTAGTTTATGTTTACATGGGTGTCCCTGCAAGCACTACTAGTAACTGGTTCCCAGGTGTTATAAGGTTAGACCTCTCAAGCTACATAGGCTCCAAGAGTGCCATCCTAAGGGATGTAACTAAATACCCAGCTAACTCCACAGTAAGTATAGGTGGAACCTCTTATATTAAGAATACCACTGTTGACACATTTAGGGTTATTACAGTGGAAGCTCCATTCAGACAAATGTTCCCAGAAGATGTCCTTTGGAATAAGAACTTTGCTTTTAGTGTGATGGCTTATGACTACCAAGAAGATGCTTTATACGGAGTGTTGGATATAGTAGGTTCCCAATTATCTGGAGGGTTTCTGTCAAGCTCTTACTCCACAGACCCTACTATATCAGTACAGCCACCACAAAAGGTTATTAGGATAGATCGTAAGTCATTACAAGACTTATCTAATTTAGCTGGAGACTTTTATATTTCAGATAAAGATTGCTATACAACTGCAAGTAAGGCAGTGACTTGTGCCAGAGTCTATGAAGGTTGGCTTGACTACGGAGTACAAACCTACAAACTGTCGGATTCAGTTGCAGAAGGTTACTATTTGGTGACTAATGGTAACTCTTATGTAGACAATGATTTAAGTACATCCTATACAGAGGGTGGCGCAGAGAAGTTAGCTTTACCAAATTTTTCAGGGAGCGTTCCTAAGTATTGTTTCAACTTACTTCCAGACTTAAGTTTAAGTGGAAATGAAAAGGCAAGCCTTTACACTAGGGGCAATTATTGGTCTGCCACCAACACTTCGTTTGATACTTTAGTAGGCCTACCAGACATCCAAAGGCACATAATAACTTTTAATGGGGATTTAAACTCCTTATTCGCATCCACTCCAGGCATAGAGATAGGAGAAGCCTTAACAGCAGAATCTTTACGTTCAGGTAAGATCTCTTCCACTGATCTTGACTTCACAGGCCTAGACACCATAATCAATGGCATATCCATAAAGGATAGAGGTACAACTAAGAATATAGCCAAGTCTCTCCAAGAGTCTTACCTGTTTGACATTATAGAGAAAGACTACAAGATATTCTCAGAACTAAGAAAAGATAAGACTGTAAGAAGGACTATATCTTATGAGGAGTTGAGTGCTGGTGAAGGAGAGTCCTCAGAGGAAATCATAATAACAACCCCAACTAGGGGTCAGGTACCATCTAAGTATTATCTGACTTACAGAAGTCAAGAGGGAGATTATTTCCCCCAGTCTATCGTTTGGCAAGACCCTTCTGTTACAGGTGAGATTACTCTTGACATTAAGGTGCCTGTTGTGTTGACAGAGCAAGAGGCCTATGATCTAATCCGGAGAAGAGCTTTATCCACCATATCTGCCAGACAAGGTAATGTGGAGGTTACAACTATATTCAAACACTCTGACCTTGATTTAGGTGATTACATCACTCTAAATACTTCAGACGGTTTCTCTTACACCATTCGTATCACAGAGCTTTCTAAAGGACGACCGGGCCTTGTTAAGATCACAGGTATAGTTGATAATCCTGCTAACTACAACTTCTCTAAAGATGGCTTCCAGACCACCTTCCAGCAAGAGCAGCTATTAGCCCAGATAGCTACTCCAATAGTTATAAATGGCTTACCATTTAAAGACACCCAAGATGGGGTATCTGATTGGGTTGGAGCTTATTCTGTAAGTAATGATGAAATATTTGCATCCATAATGGCTGTCACAGACAACTTCAATCAGACTATAGCCAGAGGTAAGCCTCTATTCAATACAACCCCTGTGGGCTTCTGTGTGGACTCTCTGCCTGTCCCTACAACAGAGGGTGACTTTGACTACACCTCTGACCTCACATTCAAACCTCTAGCCTTCTCTGAAGGGTTTAACACTCAAACAGAGGAAGAGGTACTGTCAGACGCTTTTGTTAACACCTTTTGGTACGGACAGGGTAATTCTTGGGAGCTTATAAAGATCCTTAACTTCACAGATAACAGTGATGGCACTTACACAGCCTCAGGCATCTTAAGAGGTTACAAAGGCACCTCCCACTTAGGTTTACATGAAGATGGCCATTACTTAGTTCATGCAGGGTTAGGGACTCTTAACAGGGTTTTATTCAACCTTGACAGAGTAGGTCAGATAGTTAAGTACAGCTTACTGGATCCATCTCCAGCACCTAACTCTATAATATCTAAGCAGATAGGCTATGGGAACAGGCTTCCTATGCCACCAATTAACATCCAAGGTTACAAGAAGTCAGATGGAACATTCTATGTAGAGTGGACAAGACAGGCAAGACATACTGTTGAGTGGATTAACGGTTTTGATGTACCCCTAGATGAAGAGACAGAACAGTACTACATCTACACACTAGACCCTGATAATGATAATGAGATCTTAAGTACTGATATTGTTACAGATACTACTAACACTATACTCCCAGATACAGGATCAACAGTGACCATAGCTATAGCTCAGTACAGCGAGGAATTGCAGAGAGTTGGGTACATATCTAATATTGTTACAATATAGGTGATATGTTATCATATAGTAACTAATTACACAGAGGATTATACATGAGTACTACAGATATCTTGGGGTTCACTGAACTGACCTCTGCTGCCGCGAACAAATTTGTGCTTGTCAATCAAAACAATAGACGTATAGAGGCTACAACAGTTAGAGTGTTGGATAGGGACTTAACCACTTCCCCTGTCTCACCCTCTAACGGGGATACCTACATACTGGCGGGTACGGGGGGAGACTGGAGTTCAGCCTCTGTCAATGACATAGCTTACTACTATTTAGGCACTTGGAAGTTCTACACACCTTCTGAGGGTTGGTCAGTAAGGGTCAATGATGAGGATATTAGAGTTAATTTTGATGGCTCTGATTGGGTGGCTGAGGCTGCTGGGGATGTTGGACTGTCTGATTTAACTGATAATAGTGTCCCTTTTGTTTCTGGAGACACCTTAGTAGAAGATGTCAATTTTAACTATGACCCCGATACAGACACTCTGACAGTCCCTAACCTTACAGTAACATCTAACCTCACATCCATCCAGACAACCAATCTAGAGGTCTCTGATGCCATCATATCTTTAGCTGAAGGTAATGCTACAGATTCTTTAGACATAGGTTTCATAGGTGAAAGGAGTACTTCTAATATATTCTTAGGTTATGATGAGAGTGCTGATGAGTTCGCTTTTGCCACTACCTCCAGCACTTCAAGTGATTCAACTGTAACAATCACTGATTACTCCAGCATACATGCTGGTGGAGCTATATTTGATGATAATGTATTAATAGGCTCCACTACAGATAACGGGGACAAGCTACAGGTTACTGGTGATTTATCTGTAAATACGGGTACAATTACCGCCACAGATTCTGGGGTGAGTTCAGATGTAGTGTCCATTCAAAACGCTGGAGACCCTTGGTACAGTCTCTACAGGAGTACAAGCAACCCTTTAGCTGGTATAGGTGGTTATAAGTTTTATGCTAATGATGCTGGAGGCACTAAGAGGGAGTTTGCTGTACTACAAGGTATAGTTAACGATAATACTACTGGAAACCCTAAGGGCGCTATATACTACAGAGTAGGCCCCTCTAGAGACACTGTAATGAGGTTCCTACCTACTGCTTTGGAATTAGAGGTACCTCTACTAAGTTCGAACGGAACAGTTTCCCTCCCATCTCACTCATTCGTAAGTGACCCTGATACAGGTATGTACAGAGTTGCCAGTAATGTGTTAGGTTTCGCCACCGGCGGTGTTCAAAGGCTCCTCTGTAGCTCTACAGCAATGCAGGTCAACACACCTATATTTAATACTGATGGTACAGCAGCGTCCCCAAGCTTAACCTTTACAAACGACACTGATACAGGCGCTTACAGAGTGGGAGCTAATTCATATGGTATAGCCACAGGGGGTGTTAATGCACTTACCATAGACTCCTCTCAGAATACTTTGGTTAAGAAGATAGTCGCAGGTGAGACGTTAGCATCCCCTATCTACCCTATGACTGTGTACGACAGCACAAACAATTCTTATATACATTTCGTAAATAGTACGACAGGGACGTTATTCTCGGACGGCGCTCAAATAGGTGTACCAGCGGGTCAATCTTACTTATTGATAAACCAGAGAGAGGATTCTTACATACAGTTCAATACTAATGCTACCCAAGCTGTGACTATAACCTCTTCTCAGCAAGTAGGTATGGGTACTTCTGTTCCTGTAAGAAAGGTACATATAGATTCTGGAGCTGACTCTACCAATTACTTACACTTTAGTAATGATAACTCCGGCGCTCTGTCCTCTCAGGGTGCAGATATAGGATATTTTGATAGTGGGGCTGCCAACCCTCAGTTACTGCTTATAAACCGAGAAACAGATGGTGAAATTAGACTTAATGCTGTAGGTTCTTCAGGTTTTCAATCCTTCTACACTAACAACACCTTAGCCCTAACCATAGACTCCTCTCAGAACTCTACCTTCGGTTCTGCTGGATCTTCTGCAACCAACAGGGTCAATATCCTAGGTGGAGGTTTAAACATATCCAATGGTGCAGGTAATAATGACCTAACACTGACAGGTAACCAAGGAAACATCTACGCCAGATTTTATGAGTTAGGTGTCACTGATCCAGGTACGTTTGAACTGCTTGAGTCAGGTTCAACTATAGTTAAGATTACAGCTTCGGGTGATTCTTACTTTAATGGTGGTAACTTAGGAATAGGTACTAGCTCTCCTGCATCTAAGATGGATGTGAGAAATACCGATGGTAAAGAAGCCCTCATAACAGGGAACGACGGATCTTCAAACGGATTCACTCTACTTGGTAGTAGACTAAGTGACACAGAGACTGTCGGCAACTTAGGGATCAGCCACTCTGGAGCTGGAGTGGTATTGTCAAGATTCTGTAAGGTGAGTGACGCTGCTGATGATGTTTACTTCTCCTCTTATGGAGCTGGGGCAACAATAAGGTCTGCATTTAAATTAGATGATGACGGGTCTTTTATATGGCTGAATGCAGCCTCTGCCACCGTAGCAGTAGATTCTATAGTCACTATGACTGAGAGAATGAAAGTGTCCAACCCAGCAGCAGGGGAGACCTCCTTATGGCTTTATGATGCTGATAATGCCACACTAGAGCGTGTCACAGTCGGAGCAGCAGACTCAGGCGGAAGTGGGTTTAAAGTTTTGCGAATACCCAATTAATAATGTATACTAAACAGGCACCCATAGTGGTGCCAATAACTTAGAGGAAACAACAATGGCAACATTAGAACTAACTGAAGTACAAGCTAACTACTTGATTCAAGCCCTTGATTTAGTTGTGAAGACTAAAGGCTTACAAGAAGCTCAGAATTGCTTGGCAATGCAACAACTTATCTCAAAGGCTTTCGAAGCTAAACAGGAAACAGAGGAGTAATTTATGGAAGATATTGATATTTCAGGTCTACTGGATGCTATTGCATCTGGTGATGTACTTATGATTGTATTCGCTGTGTTGGTAGTAGGTCTACCTGTGCTGGCTGTATTGACTGGTTTGACTAAATCCAAAACAGATGATAAGATAGTAGCTAAGATCAAATCCGTTGTAGACAGAATCTCAATCAAGAAGAAGTAACCTCACTTTGGCGGCATGAAGCCCTTACCATGGATGGCCAACAAGGATGTTACCTTCTATAGGAGCTTAAGTGGAAGCCTTATTATTCTCATTTGTATCAGAATACGGCCCTAGTGCAGCTATCATTGTACTGGGCATCCTTGTGTCTTTGATGTACAAGAAGATAGTAAAGCTTGAAGCTAAAGTAGAAGAAGGATCTAAGATGTACGCCACTCGTAAAGAGGTTAAAGAGCAGATAGTTCAAGAGATTAAGGTAGTAGAGAAAGATATCAGTTACATCTATGATGCTATCAAAAGGGTCGAGGAGGGGACTGAGAAGGTAACTAATGCTATCTCAGACCTCAGAACTGACCTGCTTCACCAAAGACTTTACTTCCAAAAGAAAGACTGACAAATTAACTACAAATGTAGCCTTCCTGACTTAGGCCTCTCATGGTAGAATACTTATTCATATTTCTACAATAACGAGAGGTAAGCAATGACTGTCCCCCATATACAACAACCTTCCTCATCATTCAAACCTGAGTACCCTTGGGCCATAGAGATGGCTGATGCTCAGCTAGATATGATGTGGTTAGCTAAAGACTATCACATGAAAGATGATATGCACAGCTTTAGAACTCAACTGCTTAAGCCCGAACGACAAATGATTGTCCAAGACCTTGTAACTTTTAACCACTATGAAGTAAAGCTTGGTACAGACTTCTGGAATGGGAGGTTCAAGAAGATCTTCCCTAGGTATGAGTTTGAGAGGTTAGGATCTACGTTTGGCATGGTGGAGACAGCAGTTCACGCCACATTCTACATTCAAATGCTGGATGAATTGGGGTTTAATACCAAAGAGTTTCATGATAAAGCCTTCAATGACCCTGAGATTAAGCAGAGACTTGAATTCATAGTCAAATGCCTAAATGGCGACAGCGACCTGCTAGCTTTAGCTGCTATGTGCTTCTTAGAGGGTACAGCCTTATTCTCATCCTTAGCTTCTCTAATGAGCTTCAGAAAGCCTAGAAGTATAAACGCTATGCAGAATATGGCTTCAGGCATAGTCCATAGCTGTCAAGATGAACTTTTACACTGCTTAGTAAGTGCCTCTGCCCACAATGAACTGTTAAAACAGCTTGACTTATCCTCAGAAGAGTTGCTATCCCACCATAAATCCCTTGTAAAGATGAGAGAAGATATTGTAGCACATGAGTTACTACTTATTGAAAAGAAGTTCGCATTTGGGGAGAGCCGTACAGTAGCTAAAGAAGATCTTATAAGGTTTGTAGAACATCGTGGGGATGAGTGCCTAAGTTTAATGGAAGTTTCTGTACTAAGAGATGAAAGGCCAAACCCCATAGCTCAGTGGCTATATCCTATGGTTAAGAGTTACAACTTCGGAGACTTCTTCCAAACAACACAAAAAGATTACGAGAAATTTGTAAATAAGGAAAGATTCACATGGTAACAAGTTTAGATGTAAGCCACCTTCCAGACTTCCCTGAGTGGGCAAATGAGGACTCCCAGGACATGCTTAAGAAGTCTTACTTAGATTGCCCTTCACTTAAACTACAGTTCGAAAGGATGGCTCTGTGTGCCTCCAAATGGGCACCTAAAGATGGCACAGATTGGGCTTTAAAGTTCTTTGAGATGATGTGGAATGGTTGGTATTCTAACTCAAGCCCTTGCCTCTCTAACTTAGGTAATAGACGTAAAGGGATGCCTGTAAGTTGTAGCTCTCAATATGTTGCTGATAGTTTAGACGAGATATACACAGCCAAACATGAGACTGCTATGCTCACTAAGGCAGGGTTTGGCACAGCCTTACACTTAGATGACGTAAGACCTAGAGGATCTTTAATCTCAGGTCACTTCAAATCTAATGGAGTGCTTCCTATAATTCAAGGTGTAGTTCAGGATATGAGTTACGTTTCACAAGGACATCGAAGAGGTTCTGTGGCTTTTTACTTAAGTACTGAGCACGGAGATTTTAAGGAAGTTTGCTCTTACCTAAAGAACAATCCAAAAGACCTTAATATAGGTTTCAACATTACCGAAGATTTTTCTAATAAGTTACAGATGGGTTGCCCTGAAGCCTTAGAAAAGTATCAAGACATTATGCTTAACCGTTACACTACTGGCAAGGGCTACCTTATGTTCCTAGACAAGTCTCAGGAATATTTGCCATTACCTTACAAGAGGGAAGGTCTTAAAGTCAGGGGTAACAATCTTTGTACGGAATTGAATTTACCTACAGATGGAGACTATACGTTCAATTGCACATTAGGAAGCCTTAATGTAGCTAAGTATGACGAGTGGCCTGAAGATTTAGTTAAAACAGCTATAGTTTACTTAGACTGTGTTAACTCTGAATTCTTAGATATGGCTAGAGGTCAAAGAGGTTTTGAGAAGATAGTAAAGTTCGCTGAAAGGTTCAGACCTGTAGGGTTAGGTCAAATGGGAATCCACACCCTAATGCAAAGAAAGTCAATACCTTTTGGCTCTTTTGAGTCTATTATGCTGAATCTAGAGGTAGCCAGGAAGATTAATATAGAATCTTTATCTGCCTCTGAATATTTAGCTCAACAATTGGGGGAACCTGAAGGGTGTAAAGGTCTGGGTATCCGTATGGCATCTAGAGTAGCTATAGCTCCAACTAAATCCTCTTCTAACATCATGGGAGGGGTGTCTCAAGGCATTGAACAGTATTTTGGCTGTGCCTTTGTCGAACCCTTGAGTACAGGCTTCGTTATAAGAGAGAATCCAGCTTTTGTAGAGCTTCTCAAGTCTAAAGGTATTTATAGTAAAGAGTTAATGAACATTATAGCTACAGAGCACATGGGGTCATGCCAGTGGATGGAAGAGTTAACCCAACACGAGAAGAATGTATTTAGGTGTGTGTTTGAAGTTAATCAGATGGATGTCTTAAAGCTTGCAGCCATGAGGCAGAAGCATATCGACCAAATGCAGAGTATAAACCTCACTTTCGGCCCTTATGCTACCCCTGAAGAGATATCAGCAGTACACAAGGAAGCAATACTTAATCCTGACATCTTAAGTCTTTACTATTGCAGAAGAGTCACCCAAGACCCTTCTGGAAGCATTAAGAAGCAAGATCTAGGGGAGTGTTTAGCTTGTGAGTGATCTAGATGAACTGATTAAAGAGTATATACATTACGAGGAGTCTACTGGTAAACTGTTCTGGAAGAAGAGGTTGGGTTACAAGGTAAAAATAGGTGAGGAGTGTGGAGGCATCAACAAACACTTGAATTGCAGGCAATTTCGTATAAAAGGTAAACTACTTTACTCCCACAGAGTGGTCTGGTTTCTACATTATGGATACTGGCCTGATAGTAGTTTAGACCACCAAGATGGGAACCCTCTAAACAACCTTATAAGTAATCTTAGAGATGTCCCTCATAAGATAAATATGAGGAATCTGAAAAAGAGGTCTGACAACACTTCAGGTACTACGGGAGTGAGGTACAGGGGAGATAGGGATAGGTGGGTAGCATCATTCACAAACCTTGAGGGTAAGATTAAGTCAAAGCACTTCCTTGAAGAAGGGGAAGCTAAGGCTTGGAGAAAGTTGAAGGATGAGGAGAATGAGTACCACATAAATCATGGGAGGGATGGGGATGAGTGATTATTCACAAATGTACATGGAGATGGCTGAGGTGGCTGCTAAGTCATCCCTAGCTAACCGATTGAAAGTTGGTTCTATCATAGTGAAAGAGAATACTGTAATATCTATGGGATTTAATGGCACCCCCAAGGGGTGGCCTACAAACGTCTGTGAGGGGCCTGATGGCCTCACCCTTCCTGAGGTATTACATAGTGAAATGAACAGCCTTGCAGCAGCCCTACGTTCTGGTAATTCCACCAAAGGGGCTACAATCTACATAACTCACTCACCTTGTGACAATTGCGCTAAACATCTAGTGGCTGCTGGCATTGAAATGGTGTATTATAGATACCAGTACCGATGCTCCAAAGGTATTGAGCTGTTAACCAAAGCAGGCATACCCTGCAAGAGGATATAAATATGACAACTATAGTAACATCTAAAGAGATATCAGTTATTTGCGGTAAGATCGAGGACTTACTTACACAAACAGAGTTGAACAAGATTTCTGTAGTACATACTCATGCAGATAACTTAGGAGTACACTTCTCTGAACTAGATTATGATGATTATGAGTGTGTTATGACTGTAGTTGGTGATATGCTTTCTATTGAATACGTTGACACCCTTAGCGGAGATGTGGTAGCAATAGGTAATTGGATAGGCAACCTACTAAGGATTGCCTGTATTGAACCTATTACTTATGAGTCCTTACTATCTGCCGCCACTGTGGAGTGAACCTCCTCCTTAGGAGTGACATCTATAATCTGAGTATCTTGAGGTAAAGCTTTTACCTCTTTATCCCCCTCTACTGTCTGACCTTTAGGTAGTAGCTTATTGAACTTCTCTAGCAAAGATTCCTTAGCTGTAACCTCATGGGTGTGCTTGTGCTCTATGGCACCTGTGTGCTGCACTTGAGTCTTATTTCCGTACTTCTCAGGCATAGCTGCTGCTAGTTTAGTCTTGAGTAGACTGTCACTGTAGACCTTCTTGTAGCCCACCAGTTGACCTTGTTGATAGATAGGTTCATCTACCCCTTCAACAGCTCTACGTTTTAACTCAGCCTCCAGTACGAACTCATTGTACTCCTCTTTAGCCATAGCCACCTGTTCTGCAAACTCAGGGTGAGCTTTAGCATATTTAGAATACCCCTCCCAGGTAACGCCACAGGCTATGCAAGCCTCTTTGTAAACTCCTGTCTCAGCTAGAACCCTTAGAAATCTTGTTCTTATGTGTTTAGTGAACTTTGTCTTTCTTCCCATGTTACCCTCGGTTACAGTTAATTAATTGACTTATTGTCCTGTAGACATTAAGATTATATCACAAGTGTACAAATAGTCAAAGATGTGGGAGATTTTAATGACTTATGACAAACCCTTCACTAACATACCTGATAAAGATAAAGAGAAGATGCTAACTACAGACCCTTGGGGTTTAGCCAAAGCTTTGAAGCAAGAGGTTAAAAACCTCACTAACAGGCTTGAGGAAAGTCCGCACAAGACAGCAGTACTCATGGCCTTATGGAACTTAGAGAAGTCTCTGAGAGGTAATAAAAGTCCTATAGAGCACATTATGGTTTATACAGATTTTATGAGAAAGATGGCAGGTAAGTAATGATAACCTATACATACAAGTGTTCTTCATGTGAACACCAATTTGAAATAAAACAGTCAATAAAAGATGAAACTTTAACTGAATGCCCTAAGTGTAAGAAGCCAGAGCTTAAGAAGATTATCCTTCCTTCTGACTTCCACCTTAAGGGTAGAGGTTGGTTTAAGGGTGGTTACTGATGGATTCTAAATATAAAATAGTAGGTAATTGGGCTATATTTGATGGAATGATTTGGCCTATGGTTAATGATATTGAGTGGAAGTTAAGACATGCTCCAGAAACTTTGACAGTGGCTGAGGAGATGCATGTGGCTTCTATAGTAGGAGCTTACACTCAATTAGTTTATGGAATGACTCAAAAAGATAGGAATGCAAGGTGTGAAGAGTTAAAAGCAGCTCAAAAATTGTTTGATAGGGGGGTTACACCCTGATGCAAGAGGAAGGTGTATTCATAAGGCATGATAGGTGTGACGAGTGTAATAGTTCAGACGCTAACGCCATATATACTAACAACTCGTACTGCTTCTCTTGTGGGAATGTAGTACATTTTAATAAATATAACCCACAACCAGAAGAAGAAGAGGAACCCCAATTGAGTAAATCTCCATTAAACTCTGAATCTAAAGAGTACATAAAGAATAATACAGGAACTGACCCTAAAGGTTATAGAGGTATCCGTAAAGATATTAGTAACAAGTTCAAGGTGAGGTACGAGTACAGTACAGAGGATGGTAGTGTGGTTAAGACCTATTACCCTTGTACGGTGGATCATCAGTTAAGTGGTTATAAGACTAGGGTTCACCCTAAGGACTTCACACAGCCTGTTGGTGAGGTGGGCAAGGGGTGTGAGCTGTTTGGGCAAGCTATGTTTAAGCAATCCAATGCGGACAGGATTATAATTGCCGCCGGGGAAGTAGATTGTATGTCAATTTACCAAATTATGTCGGACTACCAGGCTAAGAGGGGTTATGAACCTATTCCAGTAGTATCCTCTACTGTAGGTGAAACAGGTTCACACAAACAGATAGCAGCTCAATATGAGTTCTTCTCTAAGTTCTCTAAGATTATTATTTGCCCTGACCAAGATGAAGCAGGATTAAAGGCAGCAGAGAAAGTGGCTAGAGCTTTACCTAAAGGTAAGGTTTTTATAATGACACTTCCCGAGAAAGATGCTAATGAGATGCTATCTAAAGGTATGAAATCTGAGTTCATTAATGCTTACTTCAAAGCTTCAGCCTTTGTACCAAGTGGCATAGTAGGTAGTGATAAACTACTTGATAAGATGTTAGAGGCAGCCACTGTCCCTAAAATACCTTTACCAAGTTTTATGCACAACCTGCAAAGATTAATGGCAGGTGGTATCCCACTAGGTGTTACTGTTTGTTTAGGTAGTGCTTCAGGGCAGGGCAAGTCAACCTTTGTTGAAGAAATTACTTACTACATGATATTCAATAGCCCACACAAAGTTGGGGTTGTATCTCTAGAGTCAGATTGCGCACAGTACGGTAATAAAATACTGTCAAGACATATAGGTAAGAAGATAGACTTAATAGAAGATAATGATGAAAAAATAGCTTACCTCAACAGTCTAGAAGTTCAAGAGAAGGCTAATGAGTTATTTAGATTTGAGGATGGAAGTCCTAGACTCCATTTGATAGAGGAAAGGGATGGTAGTATAGAAAGTATGCAAGAGCTTATAATGCAGCTCATAATAAGTTGTGACTGTAAGGTGATTATTCTTGACCCTCTGCAAGATATTTTGGATGGCATACCTTTTGATGAACAGTCTGAGTTCATGAGGTGGGTTAAAGGTGCTATGAAGTCTCACGGAGTCACATTCATACTTGTCAACCATATAAGAAAAAGTGGTGGAGGTAATAAAGCTAATAGTGCTGGAGCTGATATATTTGAAGAGGATTTTCATGGAAGTAGTAGTATCTTTAAGAGTAGTGCATGTAACTTACTATTCACAAGGAATAAAGAACATACCAACCCTTACCTTAGAAATGTCACTAGGATGAAGATGACTAAATGTCGTTGGTCGGGAAGAACAGACCCTCTAGCCGGAGAGTTCTTTTATTGTAATGAAACCCATAAATTATATGATTTAGAGGACTACTTAGAACTTAATCCACATCTTGCAGAAATGTTTGAAGAGGTTGAGGAGGATGAGGAAGAGGATGTAGTTCTAAACAGGTTTGGTAAGGGGGAGAGGTGATAACTAGGGAGGAAATACTTAAGAAGTTGTCCTTTAACAGTATTACAGGAGAATTATATAAAAAGGGTTCTATGAAGGTAGCTGGAAGGGTTAGGCCTTCTGGAGCCAGAACTATAGATATTGGGAGCAGAGCTTATGAAGCATCTAGGATAGTTTGGTTTTTGACTACAGGTAGTTGGCCTGTAGGAAAACTTAGACATAAGGATGGGGATAAACTTAACAATAGATTTGATAATCTTGTAGAGTTAACATCAAAATGGGGTAAGGTTAAAAACCCAACTTTAGAGCAGTTGCTTGAATATCTGTATGAGAACATACATTATGATGAAAATTCAGGTAAAATGTTTTGGAAGGCTTACTCATTGAAACATAATAAAGGTGAAGAACTATCTTCTGTAGACAATTGTGGATACCCTACTGTAAGGATTATGGGGAAGCACTACAGACAACATAGGTTAGTATTTTTAATGGAGAATGGGAGGTGGCCTGAAAGTTGTATAGACCATAAGAATGGGGATACTAAAGATAATAGAAGGTGTAACTTAAGGGAAGTAACTAAAAAGCAGAATAGCAAGAATATTAAAAGACGCTCTGACAACACTTCAGGCATTATGGGGGTGAGTTGGGCTAAATACTTAAATAAATGGGAAACTTATATTAATGTAGACGGTGAAAAGATACCACTAGGTAATTTCGAGGACTTCTTTGAGGCATGTTGCGCCCGCAAATCTGCTGAAGTTAGGTATAACTTCTATAAGAACCACGGCAGAGAGGTATAAGTTATACAAAACATTACACAACTTCTACATAAAGTTACTATTAAATAGTGATACTAAAGATTAAAGTTGTTATAATACCGCTAAGATAAAATGGTTTACCAGTAGATTGGAGGATTAAGTTATTAAAAATATAGTAAACATAAGCAAACCAGTAGAAATAACCTACATTACTATGGAAGAGTTTAATAATACAGCTATGTCAGAGTGCGATTTAAACGGCAGTAGTACGATTCAAGCTAGCACTCATAATCTGGGGAAGTTCACTTTAGAGAACAACACCCAGGAGCAGTGGGACAGTGTCCTAGAGTCCATGTCTAAGAAATTGATGAGAGAGTTGTCTGACGAGGGTTATGAAAGTATTGTAAATATAATTCCTAATACAAACTTAAACGATTACTGTTATGAGGCTGAGAATGGTTTACACCTTCATATGTACTTTGATTCAGAAAATGTGTCAGACATTTGGGATACAGGTATGGTTTATATAGTTTCTTGCTCTTTTGCCTTTCCTGAAGGTATTCCTTACCTAAAGTGAACAAAACATTACACAATAAGTAACAAATTGACCACTGGTGGGTGTACACTATCCATACAGTGGTTTTTAGTTTAAGGGGTAATAATGAAACTTATTTCAAACTGGCAGAACGCTACAGTGTTTGATATGGAGTTAGATGGACTTCTCAGGGAATGTACTAAAATACATGTACTAAGCTTTCAAATGCAAGGTAAGGGTATAAAGTCTATAAATGGTGAGGACACTGACAGGCTAAAAGCTTTCTTCCAATACCATGTAGATAACAAGATACCATTAGTAGCTCATAACGGAACCTCCTACGACATTCCGGCAGCAGAGAAAGTTTTAGGTATTGACTTATCTGAAATACTCCTCATAGACAGTTTAAATTTGAGTTGGTATTTAAATTTTGACAGGAAGTCTCACGGACTGGCCAGTTTTCTGGATGATTATGGTGTGGAGAAGCCTGAGATAGATGACTGGGAAAACCTTACTTATGAAGAATATAAACACAGATGTTCTGAGGATGTCAGGATTAATAAACTGCTGTGGGAAGACTTCAAAGAAAGGCTTACAGAGATGTATAGCCTATCTAAGGAGGCTATTGATTCGGGTGAAGTGGGGGGCACTCGTTCTAACCACAATGAGGAGATACACCTTGACTCTAAGTTAGGAATGGCTGTGGAGGATTGGATTAGTGAAATCTTAACCTTCCTTAATTTTAAATCTGATTGTATAAGACTCCAAGAGAAGACAGGTTGGGACTTAGATGAGGAGCTGCTAGACAAATCCATTCAAGAGCTGGAAGGTAAGTTAGAAGAGGCTAAGGCTGCCCTAGAGTCAGTCATGCCTAAAGCACCTAAGTACGCACCTAGGACTAAACCTAAAAAACTTTACCTTAGGAATGGGGAGCTTAGTGAGACTGGTAAGAGGTGGGCTAAGATTGTGGAGAACTGGGAGTCCAAAGCTGTAGATGAAGACGGAAACCCTTTGGTTAAGGAGAGTAATAAACCAGATGAGTTTAAGATTCTTAATTCTTATGAGCCACCTAATGCTAATAGTACAGCTCAGGTGAAGAGGTTCCTATTCAGAGGTGCAATAAAATTAGAGTACAGAGATTTATATTCAAATATTTTTTGGAGGGATGAGTGACAGAGGTGGATAAAAATTCAACAGAGGTGCCGAAGGGGGTTACACATCCCAGAACCCGTTGCAAGACTGAGGAAGAGCGTAGAAGGAGGAAGAGGGAGTCTCAGGAGAGGTATAGAAGAAAGATGGGTCAAAAACCTAGGAAAAAATTCTCTAGTGACGAAGAGAGGGACCAAAATAATAAAGCTGTAAATAAATCTTGGCACGAACGAGCTTGGAATGATGAGGAATACAGGCAAAAAAGGTTAGAGTATCAAAGGGAGTGGTATAAAAACAGGTCCGAAGAGCAGAAAGAGAGAGATAGGATTTCCTCTAGAAGAAGTTATAATAAAACTAAAGATTTAGACAGGACGCAGGAGTCAGTGTTAAAAAGTTTAGTTAGAGATGCAAGAAAGAGGGCAAAGAGGAAAGGTTTAGATTTTGATTTAGATTGGAAGCTGCTTACTATACCAAAAGATTGCCCTGTGCTTGGAATAACTTTACAGATAAACCAGAAAAACAAGACTTTCAATCCTACTAGTCCAAGTCTGGACAGGTTTGATAATAGTAAAGGTTATACCAAAGATAACGTCAGAGTTATAAGCCTTAGGGCTAATACTCTTAAAAATGACGCAAGTTTAGATGAAATTAAACTCATATTAAAATATATGGAGGAGGGTTGATATGCCTTATTTTGGGATAAATAATGAAACTGGGGAATTAGAGGAGATTCCTAGTTATATGATATCTTCTTGGCAGCCCCAAACCTTTAAGTACAAAAGGGATAAAGAAGCTTTCGAGGGGTGGATTCAATCTAAACCTAAGAGGGGTTCTAAGCAATGGCAGTGGGATGAGTGGAAGAACAATAAGCCAGAAGATAGGGCTATTCCACAAGTGACTGTGGATGGTGATTCAGGTAAAGAGTTATGCCCTAGTGTAGAAGAGTTAGCTGAGGATGTTCCAGAGATTAGGTTCTATAGTGACTATGGGTTACTCAACCACAGGTTAGGTATTCTTAAAGGCTTTAAGGAAGCTGCCTATGAAGGTAAGGTTCAGGCTAGGTGTGGTGGTCTGGCTAACACTCTCAGACTTCGACACCGAGAGGTTGTTAACCTTCCTGGGGTGGACAAACCTTATGGAAATTTAGTAAGAGGGGTGTTAATAGCCCCTGAGGGTTATGTGCTATGTGGCAGCGACCTGTCAGCACTTGAAGATCGAGTGAAACACTCCTTGATGATACCTCATGACTATGAGTACGTTGAAAAGATGTTAGCAGACGACTATGACCCCCATTTACAAACTGCTTTAAGTTCTGGAATGATTACTCAGAAACAGTTTGATGACTACAAAGCTGGAAACAAGTCAGAAGAAGTTTCTAAAGCAAGAAAGGTAGGTAAGTGTACAAATTATGCCTCTGTGTACGGGGCCGGGGCAGCAACAATAGCTCGCACAGCAGGAATCAGTTTAGAGGAAGCTGAAATTGCTCATAAAGGTTATTGGGATTTAAATTGGTCGGTACAAGCTATAGCAGCAGAGCAAGTTGTCATAGAAACCTCAAGAGGTGAGAGGTGGTTAGTTAATCCTTTTAATGGCTTCTGTTACTCTTTGAGGACGGACAAGGATAAATTCAGCACCTTAATACAAGGTTCAGGTTCTTACTTCTTTGACATGTGGTTGGACGGAATACTAGAATCTCAGAAGAAAGTTTTTGGTAAAATGACTTGCACCTTTCAAATGCAAGATGAGTGGGTCATATGTATTAAAGACAGACCTAAAGCTAAAGAGTGGTTACAAAAAGTAACTAAAGAGTCCTTGGATAGTGTCAACCTAAAGTATAAACTTAGAAGAGAGTTAGGATTCGACATCCAATTCGGGGAAAGTTACAAAAATATACACTAATAGGAGTTAAAATGTCAGAAGAGTTTAAAGATTTGGTTATGGATAAGATTCAGGAAGGGAGGTACTTAGTTTACTCTTCTGGAAAGATTTACGATAAGTTAGGTGGAAGGTTTATATGTATAAACGATAACGGTTTTGGATATAAAACTGTAAGGCTTAGAAGTGACAGTGTTAAATATACCTCTTACATAAAGTATGTCCACAGACTTGTGGCACACTGTTTTATCCCTAACCCAGAAAGTAAACCTCAAGTAGGTCATGTTAACCACGTTAAAGAGGATAATAGGGTTGAAAACCTTTATTGGTGTACCCAAAGCGAGAACACTAAGGATGGCATTAAAGCTAAGAGGATAAACCAAAAAGGTAATAGAGGTGAGAGTAAAAGGCTTACTAAGGATGAAGTTACTGTTGCGGCTAAACTCAGGAGTCAAGGTTTAGGTGTGGCAGAGGTTGCAAGACATTTAGGCAGGCCTAGGACTACTATATCAAGTTTAGTCAACGGCAGAACTAATGCCAAACTGTTTCAAGAAAGTTTAGATTTCTTTAACAGCCAAAGCTAAGGAGGTTACAAAACTGCAACATACATATTACTAAACATTCAATACAATAACACTAGACCATAAGGTCTAATTAACTTTAAGAGGTAAGGTAAATGAGTAAATTTAAAACAGAAGTGGTTGTAAAGGCTGACCCAAAGAACAAAGACTTTTATAATATATATTTCATTGGAGTCCCTGTGTTCTACGCTAAAGTGCAAGAGCCTGACAATAAGTTCGAGTCTAAAGACAAAGAATTCTCTGTCCAAGTGTTTGTAGATGAGAAGACTAAAGACAAAATTCTGGATGAGCACCTTATTAACAAGAGTGCATCTTTAGTAGGTGTTGACAAAAACAAGAAACGAGCTATCAGATTCCCTATAGCTGACCAAGTTAAAGAGGGTAAAAATCATTACGGTGATGTTGAAGGCCTTTATGGTATTCAACTTTCTGTAGACGAGCTGACCAAGCAAGGCAAGAAGCGTAAGATTAAAGTTATTGATGATAATAACAAGCCTATGTCTAACTTAGTTGGTAATATGTCTATCTGTACCGTTAAGTGCTGGGGTTATAAAAACAAAGATGGCTTCTTGAATATCAAACTTGACACTGTTAAAGTTCACGAACTTGTGGTGTACGAAGGCTCTTCTGGTGATGGTATGGTTGAAGATGAGATCTTAGGGACTTACCAGGCATATACACCTAATACAGATGAGTCTGAGGAAGAGGTAGAAGAGAAGCCTAAATCTAAGTCTAAGGCTAAACCTAAGCCAACTCCAGAAGAAGATTCAGATGACGAAGACTTTGACTTATTCTAACCAATAGTGGGACTAACCTCCCACTTTCCAATAATAGTAGGAATATAGGAGTAATTAATGTCTAACAAAATAAACGTACAAGGCGAGGTGTACAACATAGTAGCCACTAACCTAGCCAATGCTTATGAAAACATAGATAAAGAGTTCACAGAGAATAGTGTAGACCCAGAGGTCTGTGTTTTATCTACGACAATGCACGTACTACTAACAGCCCTTAAGACAAGCTCTACTGATGAAGATTTCGAAGAGTACTTAAGGAATCTTTACACAAAATTCACATCAGATATTAAGGGGAACTAAATGTATAACATACTTTCATCACTATTCTTTGTTACTTATCTGTTAGCAATTGTTACAGAAATGGTTACAGGAAAGCCTCCATTCCTTGTTAATGAAGTATATTTAATACTTGGCATGGTCTGCTCGATTAAAAGTGATGTTGAAGATTTGAAGAGGTATTAAGTGAAAGAACTAATAGAAGAATGCTTAGAGTTACAAGTACAACTTAATAAAGTAGCTGGCGGAGTAACTTGGGAGAAGATGAACTACAATTGGCAACTGTACGCTGCGACAGAGCTTGCTGAGTGCTGTGGACACTTATCCTACGAACACTGGAAGGACACCCCTGTAGACCACCAGCAGGCCTTCATAGAGGTTATAGATATACTACACTTTGTAATAAGTGACATGTATTGTGAGATGTATGGCTCCAGCACTGAGTACAAGACAGCTTTTATCCTCAATGCTTTGTGTAATAGTGTAAACTTATATTACCCAACAGCCTCCTCTGTAGATCCAGAGACACTTATGGTAAATAAACCTAAGAAATTGGGGACACAACATTGCTTCCAACTCTTCAAGTTCTTCCATAAGACCCCAGAGCAAGTGTTCCAAATGTATTTAGCCAAAGACGTGCTTAACCTCTTTAGGCAAAACCACGGCTACAAGCAAGGCACTTACAATAAGATTTGGTCTGGCAGGGAAGATAATATGTATTTAGATGAGATAGTCAGTACTTTTGACTTCAGTAAGTCTAATCGTAAAGATAGGTTATACAAAGAACTTAAAGATCGTTATACTTTATATTCAGGGCAAACAGAGGGTTAACTTATGATGACAAATAGAGATTATAGTAAAGTAGAGGGTTGGTTCTTTAACTTCTTCTTCAAACAACTTATTGATGAAGTCTTACAAATGGAGGCTCCCACTAAAGAGTTAGTAGAAGCTGTTATGAAGAATAATCCACATTATGCCAGAGATTTCATGAGGACTAACTTTGGTATTAAGAGGTTCTTAATTAGGTTTAATGAAGAAGGGATGCACCTTCTTATTGGGTTGGAAGGTAGGGCTAGTAATTTTGATTTACTTGTAGAGTTAGGAGGTGAGGATGAATAAAAACCACGATACATTAATGATACATTCTGTATCAAGCAATCTGGGCAACAATGCGGCTAAGTTCTGTCACAACAGTCTGCAGGGACATCACCACAGTCTTTTTGGCATCCAGTATTATGCTGACAGGGGTAAGCTACGTTGGTCTATGGGGGTTGGATGCTTAGCAGACCCTAACTCCCCAGCCATGAGATATGGTTCAGGTGCCACACTTAAAAGACCTATACTAGGTTGTGGCGTACTTGAAGGTCAGGAGAGCTTCTTAGTTATATCCGACATGCACATACCTTACCATCACAAGGATTCTTTCAAATTCCTTCAAGCTGTGTACGAGTTCTACAGTTGTAGAACTGTATTAAATGTGGGGGATCTTGTAGACCATCACGCTGGCTCGTATCATGAGTCAGAGCCTGACGCTATGAACCCAGAGGAAGAGTATGCAGCTTCCCAGGAGTATTTGCGAGAGCTTGAAGAGATGTTCCCCGTAATGCACATATCAAACGGCAACCATTGCAACATACCTAAACGTAAGCTTAAAACATTAGGCCTACCTCCATCCATGGTGTCAGATTATAACAGGCTGTATGGCTTATCTGGTGGCTGGAATTGGTGTGATGAGTATTGGTTTGACAGTAAGGGAGCTACACCAACTCTAGTACCTATGGAGCTTAACTCAAAAGGCAGGTGGAATGGTAAAATCTGTGGGGTGAAGGTGTGATGAGTAATGAAGAACGCAATGCAATCCAAAGGGAGAGGCGAAGGCTTAACGGTAATAAAGCAACAAAACTTTATGAGAAGACTAAGAAAGGGTTCTTAATGAGGTTGTACCGTAATATGAAGAGTAGAGTTACTGGAATTCAGAGGGAAAAGTACTACTTGTATAAAGGTAAGGAGCTTCTGCCTAAAGATGTGTTTTACGACTGGGCTTTAAATAGTGAAGACTTCCACACCCTATTCCAAATTTGGGAAGATTCCGAATATGACAGAAAACTTACCCCAAGTGTAGATAGAGTTGATAGTGAGAAAGGTTATATTACCTCAAACATGGAGTGGGTAACTCACGCTGAAAATTCTGGAAGAAGTAGGAGGAAGTCATGAAAATATTCGTGGACGGAGATCCAATTTTGTACAAGGTGGCTGCTCAAATGCAGCCAGTCCATTACATAGTCTCAGATTATTTCTTTGACAAAAAGAAAGAAGCTCTAGCCTTCTGTTCTGAGAACGAACTAGACCCCTCAGTCATAGAAAAGCTTGAGTGTATGCTTCCACCTTGGATGATGGACAGGAAGATTGACCAAGCTATTGAGAGGTTAGAACTTGACCTTATCAGGTATTATGGAGGGGACTCAGAGATTACCTGGAGCTTCAGTCACTCTGACAATTTCCGTAATAGGGTTGATAAAGAGTACAAAGCTAACAGGCCTCCTAAGCCTTTCTACGTCAAGCATATCAAGAAAGCTATGATAGAAAAGACTAACCCTCTTATCTACCCCAAGCTTGAGTGTGACGATGTAATAGCATTAGCAGCCCTCCTAGATCCTGAGGATAGTGTTATTGTTACAGTGGATAAAGACTTACTTAATGTGCCCACGAATCATTTTAATCCAGATGCCAAGAAAGCTGTTACAACCACTTACGAAAAAGGACTAAGAAGCTTCATGAAACAATGTCTGACTGGTGATACAGTAGACAACATCAAAGGAGTTCAAGGTATAGGCCCTAAGAAGGCTGAATTAATCCTTGACCAAGTTAAGGAATCATCTTGGGGTACTACATGGGAAGGTTTGTTAGTCTGTACAGAAACATTTTGTATAGAAAACTCACTAAACTTCTGTAGTAAAAGTATGAAGAGGGATGGCATACTCTTGGATGTGGGTCATTTCTGGATGAAGCAGTTGGGAGAGTCCCACCCTCCGGTAGAAAAGTTAATGAACAAATGTAGTGATTGGATTAAGAGGTCAATATGATAGAATCAATCAACCACAAAAAAGAAGAACAAAGGTTACAACTAAAGAAGGATATGGAGGCCTTCCAAGGAGAGGTACAACAGATACCATATGATGGGGATATGATTATTAGGTACAAGATATCAACTAACCCATTTGTTTTGTATACTAAAGATGAGAGTTTTGATGAGGTGACTTTATGATTATTAAAGGTAAGGGCGGTATTGAGGCTGAATGTCTGTTAGCAAGTGCAAGTGGATACACTGACATACCGCCAATATACACTCTAAGGTTAAGGTTTCCTAGGCAGATACTGGCAGCTTTCTCAAAGCACACAGTACTTAGGTTCAATGGTGTATCAAATAGGGCTGTGAAGACCTTTAAAGCTATCCAAGAGATTAAGGATAACCCGTACATCCCCATTGACTTCGGCAAGCAACAGAAGGGTATGAGTGGGGAGTATGGCTACAACCCTCTTATCACTAATGGTGACAGTTATGAAGGTTACTCTTTGTGCCTTGAGAATGATAGAGGAGAACATGGTTTAACCCCAGAAGAGGCTTGGCTGGAGGCCATGGGTTGGTCCTTAGCTTACGCTTCAGCTATGTCAGAGGCTGGAATCCATCAAGAGACTGTATCAAGGTTACTGGAGCCTTTCCAGATGACTGAGATTATTGTGACTGCCACATGCTGGGATAACTTCTTTAACCTCAGACTCCACAAAGACGCTCAAGGCTCCTTCCAAGAGTTAGCTAGGGTTATGAAAAAGTGTATGGAGAAGGCCACTGTGAGACCTCTAACCAATGGCTGGCACTTACCTATGCTAACCCTTGACGAGGCGGATTCTTACGCTCCTGCTGACTCTATGAGGCTATCAGCAGCCAGGGTGTGTGTAATATCCTACTCTAACCACCGAGGGGAGCCTATGGACTTAGAGAGAGGTCTTAAGCTGTACAACCACTTAACCTCTGATCCTAAAGCATTACACCTATCTCCTCTGGAGCATCAAGCTAGGCCGCTTACACAATCTGAATACAAGAACCTGAAAGAACTTGAGGCATCAGTATTAAGTTCAGACTTAAGTACAAGTCAAAAAATGAGGAGGGTCCAGCAGTTACAATATCACGGAAGCTTTAAAGGTTGGATATCAAACAGATACGAACTTGAGGCCTCCCAATTGTAACCAAATGTGGGCTACTAAGCCCACTTTCATTATGATAGAATATACATAAACATCCCCAACACAATAGGTTATTTATGAGTAAAACAGGTTTTACGAACACAGGCAACAAAGCTTTGCTTTGTGACTCCGCACTTTGTGCGGATGCCTCAATTCGAAATGCGGGGCATTTCTTATGAAGTTCAAAAAATGGAACCCTAACAGGGCTTACTACAAGAAGGAGACAGGAGAAGAGATCCATACTACAATACATGGGGCTAATTACTATACTGTCAATGTCATAAGGCTCCATGTTAAGATCCAGTCAATGATGAAGTCATCACAACAGTGGTACAAACAGCAACAAGGAGAAAAGACTTAATGGGTAGGTCTAAACCTAAATCAAAGTACGCATCCAAGAGGGAGTCTAACAGTAACCCTCAGTTTAGGCCTCCAGAGGCTCTTAACGAAGCTCAGAAGGAGTACAAACACTACCTAGAGAATTACCCCTTAGTCATAGCCATGGGGCCTCCTGGAACCTCTAAAACCTTCCTTCCGGCAGCCTTAGCTGCTTACTGGTTAGCTACCAATCAAGTCAAGAAGATAGTCCTAGCTAGGGCTAATGAGGGTATAGGCAAGACTGTAGGCCTCCTACCTGGCACAGCAGAGGAGAAGCTAACCCCATTAGTAGCTCCGGCTGTATAAGCTATTAAGTCTGTCATAGGAGGTACTAAGTTTGAATACCACCAAAAGAAGGGGGATATCGAGTACTGCCTTCTTGAGTACATTAAAGGCAGAACCTTTGACGATTGTGTTGTCATTATAGATGAGGCAGAGGACGTAGGCCCAGCCACTATGAAGGCTATCCTTACACGTATTGGCCAGAATTGTACTTTAGTTATCAATGGAGACATTCGCCAGCAACATATGAAAGGAACCTCCGGCCTAGACTTAGCTGTAGCTGTAGCCCACAGAATAGATACCCCTATAATGCATTTCGACATAGATGATATTGTCCGCTCAGGTATTTGTAAAGATATTGTAATAGCCTTGTGTGAACTAGGTGAATACTGATATAATATAACCTAACAACACCCCTTCCGCCTCTCGTAGAAGCGCACCCATAGGGGTTACTTAACTCCTATATGCCCCTGACCTCTCCCTTTGGTACGTCAGGGCTTTCTAACTTGAAGGAAGGATGCCTTAGTTAAGGCTGAGGAGCTGGCACACCTAGAGTGAATACCTAGAGGATATGGATTCCTCGAATCTTAATATGACCCCTTCCACTGGACTAAGGTAGTTTGTAAATCCTTAGCCACGTTGGGGTTCTTTTCTTAAGTTTAACCCCTATATTTATCTAAAGTTTACATATACATCAATATGTATACTCTGATTGTATATATCTCTATAAACTTAAACCAGTTTACCCTTGCCTCAATGTACGGCAACCTCCGCCGTAACCCTACTATCAAGTAAACCTTTACACTTCTACAACAGACAACAACCCCTAAACTTCATATACTAATTTCAGTTAACAACAACTGGGGTAATCGTATGAAAGCAGAGCTAGCTTTAAAAAAGTGTTTAAGTATTGAAGGTATAAATACAGTTCTTGACTATGGAGCTGGTGCAGGAGTCCACACTAGAGCCTTCCTAGAGGCTGGTAAGACAGTCACAGGGGTAGATATCTTCCGGCACTCTGAATACCCTCAGGAAGCTTGTTTAACGTCCCCTGAGGAGTTCTGTGAAGGTGTTTCCGGCTACGACCTTATTTGGGCTTCACATGTATTGGAGCATATACCTAACCCTATAGGACTGTTATCTAATTTCCTACACATGGGTGAGTATACCTGTATCACAGTGCCACCCCTGAAGCATCAGATAGTGTCTGGACATGTCAACCTGTACAATATGGGTCTATTAGTGTACCACATGGTCTTAGCTGGGTATGATATGTCTGAGGCAGTAGGCCTTAAGTACGGGTATAACATCTCTGTGTTCGTTAAGAATAAAAAGATAGAGAACTTTCCAGCTCTGAAACATGACAGACCTGACTTAGATACCTTGAAGGAGTACTTTCCGGCATCAATGTGTGGGCATGGGTTCAATGGTAGTGTTGATAGGTTGGGGTCTTGGTGATGAAGATTAAAAACCCAGGTGAGGTAGTAAGTAGAGGGATTGAGGAGAATTTCCGGTATAATCCTGACACTGGTAGGATATACAAGTTAAGTTATAGAGATGGTAAACCTCACTGGAGTCTTGGAGATAAAAGTATGGCCAAAGGTTACAGGCTTATTAGGTTTAAAGGTAAGGCTTACCTGTCACACAGGGTTGCTTATTTCTTATATACAGGTGAGTGGCCTGAATTAATGATTGACCACAAGAATAGAGTTAAGGACGACAACAGATGGGACAACCTCCGGCAGGCCACTGCTCAAGAGAACTCTATTAACAGTGATCAGCAAGGTAAGTCAGACAAATGGATAGCCTCCGATGGCTCATTTATATATCCCCCTAGTGTTGGGAGATTCATCCCCCACAAACGTCACAGAGAAGTACAGAATAGGTGGCTAGTAGAGACTAGAGATGATGAAGGTACTACATTACACCTTAAGTCCTGCAAGTCTGAGAGGATTGCCGACTATTACATTGAGAATGTTTCCGAAGCCGAGATTGATAAAAAGATACAAAAATTAAGGATAAAAAGGAATAACCTCCGGCGTCAAAAGGGTTAAAAATATTGCCTACACCAATATCACCGACACAGCCTCCTACGCAGCTTAAAAAATATATGAGAAATCAAGGACATATCGCCGACGCTGTTTGTCTATTATATACATAGTAGCCACTTTAGCTAAGCTATTTTAGCTAACCTGAAATTTTGTAAATATCCCTTCCTGTACTTGAAAATTTTTAAAACGCCATTTCACATACTCGAAAATTTTTAAAATGGTCTTTCTGTAACAATAAAAATTTTTTAAACACCTTCCATATTTTTACAATTCTTTACACAAAAAGACTTGCTAATCACTCAGGTTTTGATCAATACTGAATACATGGACAGTTGATTAAGGGGGTAAGGTATGTATCACTTAGTAAGTTTAGACAAAAATGGTTCACACTGGCATGAGGGCTTTTATGATACTAAACAAGAAGCTTTAAACGCTGCAGAAAAACTAAATAAACCTTTTGAAATACGGGTAGGTGGTTATGTTATTTAATCTGATACAAAACCCCCAAACAAGTAAAGAAAGGGACTTAGGTTGCATGGATGAACAAGGACTTAAACATTACTTTAAACTGGCCAATTATGATTATATGCTAGCTTATGACTACGAGATAACCTGTATAAAGGGTACTACTAAGAATATATATACTCTAGTAGTCCAAAAGAGTTTCTTTTTTGAGTTAATTGGAGTGTAATTATGACTACTGAAGTTATTAAGATGGACAGAGTTGAAGATATCAAAGAATTGACAAAATTAAGCGCTTTGTTAGATTACTGTCTAGATACTTGCTTTAATAATGAGTTCTACAACGAGTTAAGATCGATTAGAGATAGGGTAGACTTAGAAATTGAAACACTAGAGAGCAATACTCACTGCATAAATGAGGGGTTACTATGAAAATTGAAATTGAATACGTCAGGTACACAGGATACTACTACGCTGTGGATATGGATACCTACAACGGTGATCATTGCGGCTCAAGTCAGAACAAATTACATGCTGTATTAGAGCTTTTAGAAGTGCTCCAAGAAAATGAAGTCTACACAGAACAAGAGATTTTAGATTATTTGGGGGTCAAGTAATGAACATATTCTATCTGTCAACATGCCCTATAGAGTCAGCACAAATGCAATGCGACAAGCATGTAGTTAAAATGATACTGGAAACAGCTCAACTACTTAGTACAGCCCTACATTCATGGGGTTTTGAAGCCCCATACAAGCCTACACACAAAAATCATCCAAGCGCTGTATGGGCTAGGAAGTCAGAACAGAACTTTAGCTGGCTATCGAAACACTTCGAAGCTTTGTGTGAGGAATACACCAGACGTTATAATAGAATTCACAAGTCTAGCCAACACTCTGCTTACTTCACAGCTTTAGCAGACTATACAAAAGCTAGTACACCACCTCAGTGTATGCCAGATGATTGCAAACAGCCTGACACTGTGCAAGCTTACAGACAGTACTACAGAATCCACAAAGCATATATGGCTAAATGGAAGTTAAACAATACGCCTAAATGGTTCATTTCTTAACATTTATTTACAATAATAACCTAGACAATAATAAAAATACTCTCTTATACTGGTATTAAGAAGACAAGATAACTAATGAGGTACTAACATGGACAAAGAAGTGATAGAGCTTTCCAAGCTAGATGAAATACAAGAATTATTAAAGCTGAGTGCAATGCTTGATGCTTGTTTAATGATTTGCCGTTCAGATAATTACTATGATGAGATAGTACCTATAAGGGATAGGGTTGACGATAAGCTAGAAGAATTAAAATCAGTGACGCATTTAGTTGATGATAGATTACTCTAAACTTTAAGACTAAATATAAGCTAAGGTAACAGTAAGGGGTTAAACATGAATCCAATTGAAGCATTTCACAACACACTAGAGCTTAAAACCCGTGATGATGGTACTACCTTCATTACCAGTGAAGATGAGGACTCTATCGATCTTTTACGTGATCTTGACTACAACATTGTTATTATTGACCTAGCTCAAAAGATGACTGAATACGACTTAGAGGACTTAGAAGACTGTTTACATGAAATAGCTGAGTCTCAGGTAGACATTTACTATCATGAAATAGCTGAATATGTTGCCAGCAATCCTGATGTTTTGTTTTATGAAGTCCAAAGCTGTGACGAGTCTAAACATATATCACAACTTGTCCAGCGTTACCAGTCTGAACTGTATAGTGAGATATGCCACCAGATATACAACCACTTTGAAGATGAAATAAACGAATACTTGGAAGGACAAGAATAATGAAAACTTATCAAGTAGAGTTCACAATATATGAATTACTACCACAGTACTACCATTGCAACGACCCTGAAGGTGTAGACTTTGATAAGTTATTCATAGAGGTTGAGATTAACAACCCAACAACTGAAGATGAACTTCTCTATTTACTATACAGTAAGCCTATACCCTTTGAGGAGTGGTATATCGAAGCTATTGATGTAGGTGGGGAGTACGTTGGGGATACAATCAGAGAGGTTATAGAGCACGTACAACAACTAGAAAAGGGGTAAATAATGGTATTACTAATAATTTCAAGTATTTTAGTGTGTTTTGATAAGTTATTACAGGAGGTTTTAAAGGGTTAATATGGTTAAAACAGATAATAATAAGAATCTTTAACTATAAAAACAATAAGCAATAATAATAATAACTTAGGGCCACTTATGTGGCCTTTTTCATTTAAGTTGTTAATACCTTAATAGCCATAGGCTATAGCCCTATAGATAAAAACTATTTGACAAGGTATTCAAAAACACGCTAAATTAGACCTTTCTTCTTTTACTCTTTTTTGAGTTTTCTTCTTTTAGAATAGATAATATCAAGTACTTACAGAATATATTAGCTACTATATATTAGGCAATACATATTGGCCTATACAAATAATAATGAGTACACAGTACATAGATAAAAACTATAGCTAAGATAGATTAGACAATACCCTTCTTTACATACCCTCACATAATATTACATATCCTTACACAAATACCCTTGTTAGCCCCATCAATCTGACCCTATACTGATATTAAGCAATCAGGAAATAGGAGAACATCATGAGTAAAACAAGTTTTACGAACACTCAAGAATCAAAAGATTCTTTCATGAACAAAGATACCTTACTAAGAAACAAAGAGACTGACACTACTATGACTTATCAGGATTGGTTAGAGGTTTATGAAGCTAAATTTAACTTAGACAGCTATTCAACACTAACAGCTAGCCAGCTTGTACAGGCTGATATTATCCTTAGAGTACTTGTAGAGGTGAAGTAATGAAGAATTTTAGAGCAGGTTGGACATTCAAGCAACACAGTGCAAAGGACTCTGATTATATATGGTATTGCATAAAGGCTAGTAGCAAGAGTGAAGCGGCTAGAGCCTTGTATAGGCATATAAACAATCATCTGGTCAGAATAAAAGTAGTAGAGGTGAAGTAATGGAATTTATATATTTGGAAACATGCTTAAGCTCCTGTAGTTTTAGTTTCAGCCGTCATACTTTACAAGTAGCACTATGGCCTGATATGACTTTAGGTGATCTTAAACAAAAATGTCTGGAAGAACTGGAAGTAATGTCAGAAAGCTATGAGTTCCATAATGAAGGCTTTTGCTACGAAAGCGCAATAAGTGCTATTAACGAGTTATTCCAAGGTTTTGACTTAAATAAAGTCTGGAATGCATCAGAGGGTTTAGACTCAGATTGTGAAATGGATTCAGTGTACTCTTTCTTTAAATTTATTGGGGTGTGATGATGAATGTAATTGATCCCTTAAACCTAATAGACTTAGGTTACAGCTTAATAGCAGTGCTAGGGTTAGGTGTAGCAGTATTAACAGTGTTGAGTAAGACAAGTTTTACAAACAATAGATAATCAAATATTATCTCATGAGGTTTAAGATATGAAGCTGTATAAGGTTGTAGATGAATTAACTAACCAAGTGTTCTACTTTGGGAGTGACTTATATAAGGCTGAGAAAGCTCTGTGTAAGGCCATTAATGAAGCTGAAGACGACTCACAGATATACATAGAGGAACACGAAACAATTAAATAAGGGGTAAATAATGTTTATTAAACTGACTAAAACTCATGATTCTACACCTGTGGTTTTCAATATAAATCAAATAGCTATGATCAATGAGTTTAAAGGCGAGACTCATGTGATATTAGCAGGTGAAGAAGTGACTTCACTTGTATTGGAGACGGTTGAGGAAATACTAGCAATGATAGAGATTAAAACAGCCTAAATAGCTTAAAAGAATTCAATAATAATTATAAAATTATAAGAATAGGCCACACTAGCTAGGAATACCTTGTTATACTGAAAGTATAGAGAGTTGATAAGCAACTCATACCAACGAGCTGAAGCTCTTATGAGACAAGGGGAACAAAATGAGTTATCTAGAACTAGCAAGACAAAGAATTACAGAGCACAAGATGAATATCCTTGAGGAGCTTACTTGTATGTTAGATAACTACGTTGAAGAGGTATAAAGTTATGTTGAGTATAATTCCATTATATATGTTGATAGTCTTCTGTGTAGGTAGCTGCTTTGCGGTCGATCGTAACGAATTCTTTGAGAGGTTCGTATGATGGATAAGAGAGTAAGAATAACTAAGAATCCATTCAATAGAATGCACTACGTAGTACAAGGGTGTTCAACACTTACTAAAGGTACTTTAGAGTGGTGTGAGAAATACGTACATGATAATAGATTAGAGGTAGTGAGATAATGGATAGATTTAGAGATACAAAGAGGCCTAACTTAGAACCGCGTAGCAGAGCTACTAAACTCTGCAAAGCTGAGAAGCCTTGCTTCGTTAACTGTAAGCCTTACCTAGAGGCTATGGCTAGGCAGGAAAAGTCAGGCTTGTACTGGGAAACAATGAAGCGTGAAATGTTCTTTGATGCTTTAGATTGTAAACTTAAGGCTGAAGCTATACAAGAGTACATAGATAATATAGATATTACTGAGGCTGTTAATCAAGGTAAATATGAGGTTATGCCTTTTAGTTGGAAGGTTTGTATAACTTTTTGGGTAGTAATCGGGGTAGCGTTATGATGGGTAAAAACTATTTTATAGAGTTAAGCTGTGTAATGAATGAGTTAGAACGTGAGTTATTGGCTCATGGTGATCCTAGACTTTCAGAGGTAATAAAGATTAAGGATAAAGCTTATGAACTCTTGAAAGAGGCTTTAAATGAAGCTTGGGGAGAGGGCTTTAATCAGGCTAAAGATTTATACTGTAAAGACTGAGGTGACGAAAGGGTAAACCTTTCTTACCCCTCTGCGGGCAAAAATTGTCACTTTCTGACAATTATTGTTATAAATGTACACTAGATAATCAATTGATCGATAATAGAATGATATGTTATATCATGTATTTGATATGTAAGTATTTGATAGTTAGATAAGCTGGTTTATATTAGGTTGGTTTAGATTAGGTTAATTCGGGGATAGGCCTATATTTGGCTTATATGGGCTTGTAAGGGGGTTTAGGTTGGTTTGTAGTAGGTTGGTATAGGGCTTAGGTAAGCCAGGGTTAGAAGGCTTGTGTAGTTTGATATGATTGGGTGGGTTTGTATTGGGTTGTGGTGGGCTAGTATAGAGTGTACAAAAGGATATGTTAAGAGTATACATTAGGATTACATGTATTGATTAACAGTATACAAAAGGATAGCCCCGCCCATTTTAGCTAAGTCAACCTATTTTCACACATATTTGTACAATCTTTGTAACCTGAATGTAACAACCGCGTAGCTAAGAAGCTACTCTAAGCTCTGCGTAGCTAAGAAGCTACGCTTCGCTGTGTCATATTGTACACTTTACGTACTGTTACATAATCACTACACTGTAAAGTGACACTTTTTGTCACCTAGCTATACCGTTCAATTAGGCTCTTGTATCTAATATAGCTGAATTACATTGTAATGATTTGTAATGTTACATTGTAA
>TARA_R100000789_G_scaffold1516_1_pt1 | contig 56924 bp, 51 predicted proteins | sample TARA_R100000789 | Tara Oceans TARA_R100000789 (sample SAMEA2623403) | marine metagenome | biome: marine biome (ENVO:00000447); feature: mesopelagic zone (ENVO:00000213); material: "saline water (ENVO:00002010), including plankton (ENVO:xxxxxxxx)" | depth 450 m
CCGCATTTCTTTCGTGCCAACACGCCTTTCTATTTAACATAATTATATGTTTTAATAGTTATTAGCTTGTTGATTTGAGTTTTCTACATTCGGTTTCTTTGGTTAGAGCTTGGTTGCTCTTCGCTCTCTTTATAAGGGAGCTTTTTTTGTTCAAAAACTAGATTAGATTTTGTACTTGATTGACTAACCGATATTTATTCAATTCATCCATCCCATTCTTAAACACTTTAATTTCCCAATTTGCGAAATGAGCAAACATTTCGCTTTGCGAATTATCTTTAAAGATATAATCATCTGGGGTTGTAAAAATTTTTGAAGGAATCAAAAACGACCCTAATTCTTCTTCATTCATAAACAGAATTAAAACAATCCATAAATTATCTTTTAGCTCCCCTAATTGTTGTTTAGGAATTTTAATGCTTCTTTGCTTATCTAATTCGAGTATTTGCAAATACAATTCATGCTTATTTCCTGATTTGGTTTTGACAATAAAATCTACTCCTTCCCTCCCACTCTCGTTTTGAAATACTTCTTGCTTGGCTTTCATAAATTCAGCCATCATAAAGTACTCAGCGTATTTTATCAATTTAATCATTTACGACAAAATTAAACATTATCGGCATAAATCTTATCCAATGGATTTACACAGGATTTCAATTCTGTTTTGGCAGCTTTGATATATCGCAATGTTGAATGAAAGCTTTTATGCCCTAATATTTTCTGAACGGTGTACAAACTTTCTCCTTCTTCGTTATTCTTGTTTTAAAAGCCAGTCATTTACGAAAGTAAAATCCTGACTTTCAAACCTGCGAAAGCCTCGAACTCAAACATTATAGTTCAACCTCCCTAATTTGCGGAACGATACTATTTATAGTTATAAGTAGTTTGTCCATACTTTTCTTAAAACTTACTTTTTCTTTTTCGGTAAAATCTCTAAACAACAAATCATTGGTTTGTTGTAGTCCTTCTTTAATTTTAGGCAGTAGTTCCAAAGCTTTATCAGTAACTTCTAAAATCTGACATCTTCTATCGTTGCAATCTTGTATTCTAATCAATAGACCTTTTTTACTTAAATAATCTACCATACGCATAGTAGAAACTTTATCTCTTTTTAATGCTCCAGCTAAATCTTTTTGGGTAACCTTTCCACTATTTTCACACAAATAGAGTAATGGAGCAAAATACCTTTCAATGCCAAAAGGTTTCATAATAGATGACAAAGTACTCAGATACACCTCTGAAATACGATTCATTTCATATCCATATATATTGTGATTAATCATTAATTTATGTAGTAGTTTAAAAAGCTTACAAATGTAACTAATTTAGGTACATGTATTTTTTGGGGAAGTAAAATTTAGAAAGATTTAATGTTTAATTTGTTTATCCTTGATTAAAATTTGATAGATTCGTTAATTTCAGAAAAAGAGCCAGTAAGATAATAAAAAAAATAAGAGATTTCCATTAAAATTTCTATCCTACTTAACAAAAAGTAACTTTTCAAATAAAAAAATCACCTCTTCTTTTCTTCCCATTGTTTAAATAACTTAGGCATCTCTACTTCCATATAATTCATGAAATCAATGATTTCTTTTAAAGAATGGTTAAAATCCAAAGTTGATTCTGATCTAACACTTAAAATTTCTTTAAACAAACTATTCAATTCAAATATACTATCGTTTACTTCTTTTAACTTACTCTTCCAACTAATAATTAAACTACGAAAATATCGTTTACGATCTCCCATCTTAGTGATGTATTCGATTCGCTTTATTTGAATAAGTGCATTCAAAGCATTACTTGTTGCACTTTTACTCAAATTCAGTGTGGTTCTTATTTGATCAAAAGTTAACTCAACCTTATCAGAAATCAATAATAAAGCTAAAATCTGAGAAGCGGCTGGTGTATATCCCAATCTCTCATGAATAACAATAGCCTTTTCTAAAAGCTGTTGCTGTTTGGTTGTTAATTTGACTTTACCTTCCATATTTGCAAATTAAACTATAAATATTCATAATTTAAACCTAAATGTGTAATTAAATCTTCGCCTTGTAGATGACGTAAGGTGTTTTGTAACTTCATTTCTTGTTTAAAAATATCATGCATTGGTTTTAAACCATGTGCTTTTTCTTGTGGAGATTTAAAGTAAAATGACAACCATTCTTGAACACCACTCATATTTGAACGTTGAGCCAAATCCAAGAAAATAGCTAAATCCAATACTAAAGGAGCAGCTAAAATAGAATCTCTACATAAAAAGTCGATTTTAATTTGCATAGGGTAACCCATCCAACCAAAAATATCAATATTGTCCCAACCTTCTTTATTGTCGCCTCTTGGTGGGTAATAATCGATACGTACTTTGTGGTATAAATCTTTGTATAAATCAGGGTGTTTTTCTGGTTCTAAAATATCTTCAAGCACACTCAATTTAGAAACTTCTTTAGTTTTAAAACTGGCAGGGTCGTCTAACACAGCTCCATCTCTGTTTCCTAAAATATTGGTAGAAAACCAACCGGCTATACCTAAGTTACGTGTTTTTAAACCTGGTGCAACAATTGTTTTTATTAAGGTTTGACCAGTTTTGAAGTCTTTTCCGCAAATTGGAACATTGTTTTGTTTTGCTAAAGCAACCAATGCAGGAATATCAGCAGATAAGTTAGGAGCACCATTTGCATAAGGTACTTTTTCCATTAATGCTGCATAGGCATAAATCATACTTGAAGGTATGTTTTCATCATTGTTTCTTAAACCATTTTCAAGACTTTCGATGGTTTGATGAACAGCACTTTCTTGAATGTATATTTCTGTTGAACCACACCATACCATCACCAACCTATCGCAATTGTTTTTTGCTTTAAAATCACGAATGTCCTGACGTAATTGCTCTGCTAAATCCATTTTAGTAGCACCTGTTTTTACATTTGGACCATCTAATTTGATAACGTATTTTTTATCAAAAACCGCTTTCATTGGTTTAATAGCTTCCAACTCAGGCTTTAATTGCTCCAACGTATATCTATCTAAAACTCCTGCATTAACAGCAGATTGATACACATTGTCGTTAAACAAATCCCATCCACCAAAAGCAATATTTTTAATGTCAGCTAATGGAATAAAATCTTTGATAAGTGGAGTGTTGTTATCAGTTCTTTTTCCGATTCTAATTCTTCCCATTTGAGTTGTTGATCCAATTGGTTTAGAAATACCTTTGTTTACTGCGTAAACTCCAGCTATAAAGGTAGTTGCTACCGCACCCATACCAGGTAATAAAATACCTAATCTTCCTTCTGCACTTTTAATGTTTAGATTCATATTAAAAAATTGTTCGTTAATTATATAATATTTGTTGTAGTTGAGAAATGTTATCTGTGATTATAAAATCAGGGTTCTTATTAACAGCTTTAACTTGATTGGATTGTGTTTTTATATCAAAAACAGCAATTCTAACACCTTGTGAGTGAACATATTTTACATCTTGTTTTGAAATGTTATGATTATTTGCTAAAATGCCATACCATCTATTTTCTTGAATCTGTTCAATGCCCCAATTTACTTTATTAGTTTCAATCATTAATTTTAGATTAGCATCTTGTTGACTCAATTCTTTTAATAGATTTATATCACCTGAAGCTATATAAGTGTATTCATGATACTGATATTTATTTACAATATTAACTATCTTACTAGCATACACTGAAAAAAAATCAGCAGGATTATATAAAGAATTATCGTATAACCAAGACCTTAAATCTAAATGTAATTGTGGTTTTATCTTTTGTTTAGAAAACTTTTGTAAAACAGTTTCTAAAGAAACAACATGTTCATCTATAAACAAATTTGCATAAATATCTCGATTATATTTAATTTCTGTTAATTCTATTAAATTATATTCATAAACAAACCCTATTCCATCTGTAGAGGTTTCTAGCCTATCATCATGATATAGTACTAATTGTAAATCTTTTGAGAGTTGAACATCAACCTCCACTCCATCTGCTCCATAAACCTCAATAGCTTTCATAATACTTATCATTGAATTTTCGGGCAATTGGGTACTTAGTGTCTGAAAACCTACTCCTCCATGTCCAATTACATATATAAAATCTCCATTAAGGTTATGAATATCATTAATATTTACCTTTTTACAGGATGAGATTATCATCAATAACAACAACATTATAATTCTAGAATTCATAACTAAGCAGCCCTTTTAGCATTAAATTATAACCTATGTAATTTTCTTTTTTGCCTTCTGAAAAATTAAAATATCTTTCTGAATAACCGCCCACTCCTATAGAGTTTCCAACCCATATCTTATTTATTATTTTTATTAAAAACCCATTACTTACTACATATTCATGAATAGTATTTTTATTGGAATAATTCCTATTTTTCACATCATATACTACATTATTGTAGTTAATAGATACGAATGATTTAATATTAGATTTACTCAGCATAAAATATTTATAATCCACTACCAAACCTATAGAGGTTTTATATGGGAAATAACTAGATTGAAAAGATGTTTTTACACCAATACCTAAACTATGTTTTTTATAAAACCCATTGACTTGTATTCCCCAATTAATTCCAGAATAACTTATATATGGAGAAGTTTCTACTCCCCATTTCAGTTTTTCTTTATCCTGTGCTCCCAAAAAACTATTTAAGAAAAAACAAAAAAATAACAATATGACTATTTTTTTTAACATCTTTTTACTATCATAATCTTATATTGAGCTAAAGTTGAAATTGTCCACATTAAAGGATAGGGAGCAATAACAATTACACCACCTAAAACAGCATCTAAATAAAAATGGTTAGCTGTTATTACAATTACCAATAGCACAAATAATGGATAAATTAATACTAACCATTTATAGCTATTTTTTGCATACAAAATAACAGCAATAGCAATTAAAAAAGCATTACCAAAATGCATGGATGGTACGGCTGCATATTGGTTGAAAAATCCTGAAAAAAACCCATTATATAAATTAACGTTACTTATTTGTAGTAATGTATCAGTAAATCCATATTCGCTAAGCATCCTAGGTGGAGCACATGGATAGGTTATAAAAAAGATAACAGCAATACAATTGGCTATAATAAACCCATTTCTTATCCAGTAATATTTTTTGTTGTATTTTTTAAACAACCAAACAAAAAACACTACTGTTGCGGGTATATGCACATACATATAAAAAGTATTTAAAATTTTTATCAAACTAATTTTTGAAAGAAATAAACCTTGAATTATTGGTTCGGTAAAAATTCCTAAATTTTTTTCAAATTCAATTAGTTTGCGAGCATTTTCAAACGCTGTGCTTGCATCTCCTATTGCAATGTATCGTGATATTTTATAAAAAATTAAAAACGAAATAAATATAGACAACTCGATTATTCCATTTTTCCCGAGATATTTTAATAAAAAATTTTTCATGTCATGCAAAAAAATGCCTTCTCTTTCCATATTCTGTATTGATTTGAAAAACACTATCAATTAAAAAATACTCATTACAAAACCATGGAAATGAGAAGGGCTTTTATTTATACTATTTTTTGTGCCTTCTTACCTGCACCATCAATTATTATGTGGTTTAATTAAAAATGGTGAGGTGCAGGCAGAAGGACTTAATTGTTTTAATTCATTTTTGCCGATTCTATTAATTCCAAATCCAACACATCCTTTTCATACATCAACTCTTCAATGGATTTCTTCTTAGAGAATTTAGCAAGTATAATGTCAAAAATGTTATAAACTACAGGCACAACAATTAAAGTCAAGAAAAGAGAACTGGTTAATCCACCAATAATTACCCATGCCAATCCGTTTTTCCATTCAGCTCCTGCACCTGATGCTAATGCTATGGGCAACATCCCTATTACCATGGCAATTGTTGTCATTAATATAGGACGCAACCTTGCATGGTTAGCATCTATTAATGCTTGTCGGGTAGATTCTCCTTCTCTTTTTCGTTGATTGGTAAAATCTACCAGTATAATTGCATTTTTGGCTACCAAACCAATTAACATAATTAATCCGAGTATGGTAAAAATGTTAAGTGTATTGTTGGAAAGTGCTAATGCCAGTAATGCTCCTATTATGGATAAAGGTATAGAGAACAACACTACAAAAGGGTACACAAAGTTGTTGTATAATGACACTAGAATTAAATAAACCAATATAATTGCTCCTAACAACGCTATTCCTAACGATCCAAACCCTTCACTTTGTCTTTCTTTGTCTCCTCCCCAAATATAATTTACGCCTAAAGGTTTTCTTATCTCTTCTAATTTTGTTTCCCACTCGGCTGCAATGGTTCCTGATGGCCGTCCGACTGCTTGTGCCTCAACGGTAATTGAAGTACTTTTATCTCTACGTTCTAGCTGACTTGGTCCTGATGATTCTGTTACTTCTGCAAATTGAGTAAGTTTTATTTTTTCTCCTTTGTTATTGTAAAAGAAAATGTTTCTTACATCATCAATGCTCTTTCTATTAAAATTAGTGTATTGGATATTAATGTCATATTCATAATCTCCTTGTCTGAATTTGCCTTTGGTATTCCCATTAAATGCTGTTTGCATGGTTGCTCCAACGGTTGATAGTGACAAACCTAATGACGACATTTTATCTCTATTCACTTTTACATTAATTTCAGGATTTCCGGCTTCTACTGAAAGTTTAACTTCTGTTGCTCCATCAATGGTTCTTAATGCTGCCATTGCTTGTTCTGCATAATAATTAACGCTATCTAAACTTGAACCTCTAACTACCAATGATAAAGGAGCCATTTCTGCAGTTCCTAATATACTTACCGGAATGGTTTTTACCTTTGCTTCATAAATTAGCGGTTTTAATTTGTGTTTAATTTTGGCTGCATAAATGCTCGCCTCATCTTCTCTCAGGTGTTTATCAATTAACTGAACGGTTATTTCTGATTTATAGGATGGTGATTGTGATGATCCCATTTCTCCGCTTGATTGTCCAACAGTGGTAATTAATTTTTTAACCTCTTTTTGCTGAGCTAAAAAGGCTTCTGCTTTTTGTGTGGCAAAATTGGTTTGTTCGATAGATGCATCTTTTTTCATTTCTAATTGAACAATAAATTCACCTGCATCTCCCTTGGCAAAAAATTCACCACCGATATAACCACCTCCAATTAAATAAAATGAAGAGAATAGTAACACTAATGCTAATCCTAATGTAATTCTTTTATGATTTAATGACCACTCTAATATTCCTGTAACCCAATGGGTGAACTTTTTTAATCCGTTTTCAAAAGATATTACCATTCTACCGAAAAGGGTTTTGTTACTTAATTTTTCTAATTTACCAAACCGAGATGAAAGCCATGGAACAATGGTAAATGAAGAAAGTAAGGAGAATAAAGTTGCTATTGATACTGTGATACAAAATTCTTTTAAAATTTTAGCAGCAATTCCACTACTTAATGCAATTGGAACAAAAACTACGACAATTACTAGTGTTATTGATATTACAGTAAATCCTATTTCTGAAGTAGCATCGTAAGCAGCTTTCACCCTATTCTTACCCATTTCCATGTGTCGATAAATGTTCTCTAATACCACAATAGCATCATCTACCAAGATACCTACCACCAATGACAATCCAAGTAAGGACATTAAGTTCAATGTATATCCTAATAAATAAATCCCTATAAAAGTGGCGATTAATGAAGCAGGTATTGAAACCATAACAATAAGAGAATTTCTAATGCTGTGCATAAAAAACAACATTACAATAGCCACTAAAATAATTGCTAACATTAAATCGAAAAGTACAGCATCTGCGGAGTCTAATGTATAGGTAGATTTATCATTTGCTACATCTATTTTTAGATCCACACCACTATAATCTTCTTCAATTTTTTTAATCTGTTCTTGTATCGTTTTACTTACCTCAACTGCATTGGCATCGGTTTGTTTAATTACTTGAGCGATAATGGCACTTTTTTGGTCTACTCTCGCAATTTTCTCCACTTCTTTTTCTCCATCTTGAACATCTGCAATGTCTTCTAATCGTATTTGTGCTCCATCTTTGTTTTCGAGAATTACCAATTTCCTCAATTCTTCTACAGTCTTAAATTTACCCGATAATCTTATAATTACTGACTGATCTCGTGTTTTTACACTTCCTGTAGGGAAATCTAAATTAGATGTTAAAATTGCATTTTGAACTTGCAATAATGACAATCCATATCCTTCTAATTTTAAGGCGTCTATGCTTACTTTTATTTCTCTTTCTTGTCCTCCAATTAAATTAATTTGAGCTACTCCATCTGTTCGGGAAAGAATAGGAGCTAATTCTTTATCCATCAAATCGTAAAACTCCGTAGCATTCATTTGTGAAGTAGCCGCCAAAGTCATAATTGGCAAATCATCAATAGAAAATTTGTTCAATGATGGGGGGTCTGCATCTTCAGGTAAATCTTTTAGAATTACATTAATCCTTCTTTGAGCATCATTAATGGCATAGTCAACATCGGCTCCATCTTTTAATTCAACAGTTACCATTGATACACTTTCAAATGATTTGGTATCAATCTTTTTTATTTTTTCCATAGAAGAAACAGCATCTTCTATTACTTTTGACACAGTACTTTCCACTTCACTTGGTGATGCTCCCGGATATACGGTAACTACCGAGATAACTGATGTACTGAATTTAGGAATCAGCTCATAATTTAATGAGGAGTAACTTAATAAACCTCCTAATGTAAGTACTGTAAACAGTACTATTACCAAGGTTGGTCGTTTTATTGATATTTCAGCTATTTTCATGTTTGTCTTTTTATCTTAACTAATTGTTAAACAAGTAAGTTATATACTCTTATTTAAAACTGTTACTTTAGTTCCATCTATAAGATTTATCTGACCAGTAGTAACCACTACTTCATTTGCTTTCAATCCTTTTAACACTTCTACTTCATCTCCCAAAATTCTTCCAGCTACTACCTTTTTCATTTTTGCTACTCCATTCTCTACCACAAAAACTTCGTTGTTGTTAACACTTCCTACAAAAGCTGTTCTAGGTATTATAAGTTTATCGTTACTTTCTTTATAATTAAATACTACACTGCCATACATTCCTGCTTTTAGGTTTAAGGTGTTATCATTATCTACTTCAACTTCTATCGGGAAGTTTAAAGATTGGTCTGCTTTGTATGCAACAAATAATACTTTTCCTGTAAATTCTTTATCTGGAAAAATGCTGGATTTAACTATTACGGTATCTCCTACTTTTATATTGGCTACCTGAGTTTCGTTTACCGCTACTCTTAGTTTTAATTTAGAAACATCAACCAACTCAAACAATGGCATTCCGGGGGAGGTATAAGTGCCAGTTTCTATGTATTTTTTGTTAACATAACCTGTAATAGGTGCTTTAATTTTGGTATCATTATACCTAATTTTTGCTTGCTCTAATTGAGCTGATGCATTTTCTAAAGCCAATGTTGCCTGATCTAATTGTTGTTGCGTAACACCTCCGTTTTTATATGAATTTTCAAATCGTTCTTTGTCTTTTAATAACTTGTTATAAACTTCTTGAGCATTTTCTAACTCGACACTTAATTTATCTGATTTAATTGTTGCCATAACTTCTCCTTCTTTAACAAAGTCTCCTTCTGCAACTAATATATCTACTATTCTTCCTGATATTTCGGATGAGAAATCGAGTTGTTTGTTGGCTAGAAATACACCATTTGCATCGTAATTCATGGTAAGCTGTTTTGCTACAACTTTATATGTTTCAACATTTACAGACCCAACCGGTTGTGATACAACATCTATTTTTTCTTGATTGGATTTTTTGTTGTGATTAAGTACTACCGAAATTAAGACTAAAGATAAAATAACTACTAGAGTTGTTATCAATATGTTTTTTCTTTTTTTTGTCATTTTTATTATTATTAAATCAAATGGTTATTTTATTAAATTTTTAAGATTTCCTGCTGCTTTTATTAACTCAATTTCGGCTATTTTATAATTTAACATAGCCATCAAATAATTGTTTTCTGATTCTGTTAGCGATGTTTCTGATGATAACAAATCATTCAAACTTGCCAGTCCGTTATTATAATTTACCTTAATGCTCGATGCTACTTCTCTTGCTAATTCCACATTCTCTTTTTGAATGTTTAAGGTAATTAGACTATTTTCTATTTGATTTTTTGCATTGGCAACTGCAAAATTTAATTGATTGGTTGTTAAAGCTATATCTTCTTGTATTATTTGGTTAGCAATTTTAGATTGCTGTATTTTTGCATTCGTAGCAAAGCCATTGAATATGGGAATTCTTAGATTTAAACTAATTGAAGCAACATCAAACCAATTAGTCTTATCCCCTGCTGTATAAGGAAACTCGTCACTCAACCCTTGATAAGAGTAGTTTCCATTTAACGTAAGCGTTGGGTATCTTCCTGCTTTTGTAGCTTGAAGCTCTATTTGTAATAATTTTTGTTGTGTTTCTAACATCATCATTTCTGTTCTGTTTGAAATGTTCACGTTTTCTGCGATAGTTTCATTTTTTTTAAACGATTCTGTTTTAGAAAGGGTAATCGTTTCTGCTATTGGTATTCCTGCTATTAGTTTTAGTTGGTTGACTAAAATATCTAACTCATTTTGTAAATGCTGATGTTGACTTTTAAGATTAGAAACGGTTACTTTTAATCTATTTTTATCTAGTTCTTTTATTAGCCCATTTTCGTATTGAGTTATAGCTATATCTAATGTTTTTTGGGTGTTGCTAATAGTAGTATCTACTACACTTATTTTTCTTTGTTGAATTAAAATTGCATAGTAAATCGAAGTAACTTGCTCTATAATTGCTTCTTCAGTAAGAGAAGATTGTAGTTCAAATAGTTCCTGAGAGGTTCTTGCTGCTTTTAATCCTGCAAATACTGATTGATTAAATAAAACCTGCGACACACTTACTCCAATATTAGTATTCCATTTTTGACCTAACGCCACCAATATTGATGTTCCAGGCTGTCCAAAAAATTCTCCAGGCAACACACTCTGTTGTAATAAAGGACTATGAACTAATCCCCCATTACCTACTACATTAGGTAGTGCCGAAGCCCAAACTTCCTTTGTTATATATTTACTATTTTCTACATTAAGTTTAGCTTTTTTTATTTCATGGTTAGTGTTTAATGCTATTTGTAACACATCTTTTAATGTAAGATTTGTATAGTTTTCTTGCTGAGCAAAACTTTCTATACTCATCAAGGTCATAATTAATAATGTTAACCATCCTACCTTACTACTTCTTTTTTGTTTTTCGTTTATCATTTTTATTCTAAAAAATTCAATCATTTAATATTTTTATGCTTCATTAACTTCTAAGTATTTATTTATCAAATAGTGCCCTTTAATGGTTGACATTCCATACAACACCTGAAGAAATAATTCTCTAGAAACTTCTTTTTTATTAAAGTTTGATGAAGGAAATAATGTAGCGTTTGAAGCTATTTGCATCTGTTCTATTCTTAACTTTGAAATTATTTCAACATTAATGTTATTTCTATACAAGCCTTCTTTTATTCCTCTGTTTAAATTATTCTTAATTCTTTTAGTCAAAAATTCATTTTTATAATTTTTAAATATCTCCCACGATTCGGAATAATATCTTTTCATTTCAAAAATGACTTTATAGTTGAATTGCTGAAAAATAGATTTTAGACTATTGATATATATAAGTACTTCTTGAATAGCATCATCAGCTTCTCTTTCAATTTTCTCGCAATTTTGCTCATGCTCTTCTATTAATTTAACCGTGATAATGTTTATTATTTCTTGTTTATTATTAAAAGAAGCATAAAGTGTTTTTTTAGAAATTCCCAACTCTCTTGCGAGATCATCCATAGTAATACTCTTTAACCCATATTTAAAAAATAAGTCTTGAGCTTTTCCTATTATTTGATTTGAAATATTCATTTTAGTTCTTAAAGAACAAAACTATAAAAACTATAAGAACTAAAAAAGTTTTTTGTGTAATATTTTTAGTAATAATACTCAAAATGTTGATTTATAAGCAATTTAATTTGATTGATTTGATTATAAACCATAGATATAATTAATAAAAAATCTATTTTTATTAATTTAATTCAAAAAATGGTTCTTTATTTGAAGAACCATTTTTTGAATTAAATAACTTATTATATATTATGAAATGGGGGCTATTTTATGGTAGCTGATATAAGACGCGATTAAAATTCCCAGAAAAATAATTGCCATAATTCCAGTTGATATAGGATCGCCACTAGCTGTATGAGCAATAAATGCAGAAATAAATGTAATGGCAAACCCTGCATACGCAAATCCTTTTACCCGAACAGGACTTTTGGGTACGATTAAAATAATGGCTCCGATTAGTTTTGCAATACCTAATTCTATTCTAAAATAATCCGGGAACCCTAAATGCTGAAACGCTAACTTCATATCGGGATTTGCTACATAGTTATAAGCACTAAACAACATCATAAATGTTATGAGACCGGTTGTTATCCAGTAAGTGATTTTATATTTTTTCATATCGTATTTTTTAATCTAATGTTATTAAAAACTCTTCTTTAGGTGTTCTTATCTTTTTTAAATTAACTAACCAATCATTTTGGTCGTCCCGATACCCTAGTGTTAATATCAGTACACTTTTTAGTCCTTTTTTTTCTAATCCCAACAATTTATCTACCGCTTCTGGATCAAAACCTTCCATAGGTGTCGCATCTACTTTTTGTTCTGCTGCTGCTGCAATTGCCATCCCAAACGAAATGTAAGCTTGTTTGGCAGCATGATTAATGTGATATTCTTGAGGTTTTGATGAAAAAAGACCCCATAGCATTTTTTTATAATCGTCCATTGCATTCGCAGGTACACCTCTTTCCTCTACTGTTCTTCTAAATACTTCAGAAATTCTTTCTTCGGTATAAGATTCATGTACCGCAAAAATTAACACATGAGAAGCATCAACAAGCTGGCTTTGGTTCATTGCTATTGGTTGAAGTTTTTCCTTCAACTCCTTATTACTAACTACAATCACTTTATAAGGCTGTAAGCCTGAAGAGGAAGGAGCTAACCTTGCTGCCTCCAATATATAATCTACTTTTTCTTGAGGAACTACTTCTCCATTCATTTTTTTTGTGGCATAGCGCCATTTTAAATCTTCTAATAAACTCATAATATTTTTTTGTTTTTTATATGCTAAAATTTCTATTTTACTTATAATCTGAAAGAGGATAACACTCTTAGTTATTTCTTAATTTTAGGAATAAACCTGTGTCAAAAATTCTTTTACCGTAGTTGGTTTTCTACCCAACAATTTTTCTAAATCGGTTTTAAATGTCTCAAATTCCCCTTGTCTGATAGCTTCAGAGAAGTCTGCCGTCATTTTCACGTATTCTATTGGCACACCTACATCTGATAAAGCATCAACAAAAACATCTACTGGTGGACTTACATAATTAATTTCTTTCCCCACTACTTCACTTAAAATTTTTGCCATCTCAGGAACTGATATATTCTCGGTATTACTAAATGCATAATCTTTGTTTTCATGTCCTTCGCTAGTTAATACATTTGCAATTGCTTCAGCCATATCCATACGCAAAGCAAATGCAGCCTTTGTATCTCCAGCAGGTAAGAAAACACCTGTTGTCAGAACATTTTCACCAAAAAACATGGGCAAAATATCTAAATACAAGTTGTTTCTAAAAATGGTGTAATCCATTCCACTTGCTTTAATTAAGTTTTCGGTATTAATATGTGCCGTAGCTACTAAATGGATTGGTGAAGTTTTTGTTTCGTTTTTACGTTCAAAGCTGGTGTAATAAATATGCTTAACACCTGACTCTTTTGCTGCTTTTATTACATTTTCTTGTTGGTTTCCTCGCTTTTCCAAATCACTACCCGAAACTAAGAGCAACTTCTCAACTCCTACAAAGGCTTTTGTCAATGAAGTATAATCATCATAGTCGCCAATTTTAATGTTAATACCCTTAGCTTTTAATTCTTCTACTTTTGCCACATCCCTTACAAGAGCTACTATATTGTTTGCAGACACTCCTTTTCTTAGAAGAAAATCAATGGTTGCCTTTCCAAGATTTCCTGTTGCTCCTGTTATTAAAATCATAATTAATTTGTTTTAATTTTTTTATAGGACAAAAGTATTTACATTTGCTATACAAAAGTAACTACTATACAAAAGTATATCGATATACTCTTGTATAGTAATTAATAAAATAAAGATATTTATGAACGAAGTTTTAGAATTAACCCGCGTAAAAGAATGTTCAGGAGAATATGTATTAGCTATACATGATACTATGAACGTTATCAATGGCAAGTGGAAATTACCTATTATGGGATCATTATTATATGGAAAAAAAAGATTTAAAGAATTAGAAAGGGAAATCCCTGGCATTACACCTAGAATGCTTTCGAAACAATTAAAAGATTTAGAACTGAATAGTATTGTTAAAAGAACTGTTTACAACACCACTCCTGTTACTGTTGAATACGAATTAACTCCTTCTGGAAAAGAATTTAGAAGTGTATTAGACGTGATGGTAGAATGGGGAATGCAACATAGAAAAAGGGTGTTAAAAAAAATAAGATAACCTATCGTAACTCTCTTTCTATAAAAAACAGGAATTACTGTTATATCACAAAAACTATGATTTTTTCTTTATTTTGGTAATTTTCTTTGAGGATATTCTCAGATATAGAAGTTCTTATTGCAATATTGTTCGCATAGCACGATTAACTAATGCTTTATTATATTTACTTTTTATTTCATCTTCAATTTTCATAACTCAAATTTCATTAAGAACTTAAAAAATGAAACTTCAACCTAATTCCAACAAATACTCTTTTGCATCTTATATTTTATTTCCTATTTATAACCTATTAACTTTTTAATATTTACTACGAATATAGTAATATATGTTTAAACATATTAAAAAACTATAGTAAAACAACAAACAAAATCATTAAAAGACTTTAATTAATTAAAGTCTTTTAATGATTTTCAAACACAAATCTTCATAGTTCTTTACTTTCAGAACTATAAAAACTTATATTTGCAAAAAAATCAAGAATATAACCTACTCTGTTAAAAATTACTTACTTATTACTAGCAACCGATTATGTTTTATGTTCTTGCTTATACAAACGAATAAAAATTACAAATGCCCCTAATACATGACACTTCCATTATTTTGTGCATATATGGAGTATAGAAAGAGGCACAAAAATCAAATAAAAAATGAAACAAATCCAATTATTGCTACTTCTTCTATTATCATCAAGTCTTTTTGCCCAAGAAAAATTCACCCTTAGTGGAAATATTAAAGATGCTAGTAATGGAGAAGATTTAATTGGTGTAACTATTCTTGTAAAAGAATTACCAGGAACAGGAACAGTCACCAACGTGTATGGGTTTTATTCACTAACCCTTCCAAAAGGAGAATATACGATACAATATAGTTTTATCGGATACAAAACTATTCCCCTTAAAACGAATCTAATTCAAAACATTAAAAAAAATATTGAATTATCGGAAGATTCAGAAACCCTAGAAACATTTGAAGTGAGTGCAATTCAAGAAGACGAAAATATAAGATCAAATGATATAGGTATTACTAAAGTGGATATTAAAGAAATAGAGAGTATACCTGTGTTATTTGGAGAAAGAGACGTGATGAAAACTTTACAATTAATGCCAGGAATTAAATCAGGAGGAGAAGGAAGCGCTGGTTTCTTTGTTAGAGGAGGAAGTTCAGATCAAAATTTAATTTTATTAGATGAAGCTCCTGTATATAATGCATCACACTTACTTGGATTTTTCTCTGTATTTAATTCTGATGCCATCAAAGATTTAAAACTTTATAAAGGAGGAATGCCCGCAGAGTATGGTGGTCGTCTATCGTCAGTAATGGATATAAAAATGAAAGATGGAAACTCTAAGGAAATGGAAGTAAGTGGAGGAATTGGTTTAATTTCTTCTAAATTGACCATCGAGGCCCCCATTGTGAAAGATAAAGGTTCTTTCATTATTTCAGGAAGAAGAACCTATGCTGATATGTTTTTAAAATTTTCTAATGATGAAACTCAAAGAGATGCTTCCTTATATTTTTATGATTTAAATTTAAAAGCTAACTACCAAATTAACGAAAATAATCGATTATTTCTATCTGGATATTTTGGCAGAGACAATTTAGGATATAGTGATCTATTTGGTTTCAATTGGGGAAACGCAACAGGAACATTAAGATGGAATCATTTATTTAGTGATAAATTATTTAGTAATACTTCTTTCATTTATAGTCATTACAATTATAAAATTGAAATTGGTTCAGCTGGATTTAAAATAGCTTCTAAAATAGAAGATATTACTATTAAAGAAGATATGGATTACTTTCTAAACGATAAAAATAAAATCAAATTCGGAGGCAGTGTTGTTTACCACACATTTGATCCTGGAGAAGTTTCATCTACCAAAGAAGATGCTTTGTTGAATGACACAAAAATAGAAGATAGATATTCTTTCGAGAGTGCTTTATACTTAAGCAACGAACAAAAATTTGGAAGCTTATTTACATTAACTTATGGTATAAGGTATTCTAATTTTACACAAATTGGACCAGGAGAAATTTACACTTATGATAAAGACGGAGATATATCAGACACCACTAATTATGATAAACTTGAATCAGTTGTAAGCTACAATGGACTAGAACCAAGAATAGCTGCTAACTATAGCTTAAGCGAAACAAGCTCCTTAAAAGCTTCCTATTCTCGCTCTTATCAGTACCTACATTTATTATCAAACTCATCTAGCGGCAACCCAACAGATGCATGGATGCCAAGTAGTAATAACATCAAACCTGAAATTGCTGACCAAGTTTCTTTAGGCTATTTTAAAAACTTAAAAAATAATGCCTATGAGTTTTCTGTAGAAACTTACTACAAAATTTTAGACAATACCATTGACTATAAAACTGGAGCAGAAGTCACATTAAACCCTACAGTTGAAGGTGAGTTATTGTACGGGCAAGGAAGAGCGTATGGGATAGAATTCTTTTTAAAGAAAAAGAAAGGTGATTTTACAGGTTGGATAAGTTATACTTTAGCACGTAGTGAAAATCAATTTGAAGAAGTAAATAAAGGGAGTTGGTATCCCGCAAAACAAGATAGAACACACGATGTTTCTATTGTAGCCATGTATGCTCTAAGTGAAAGAGTAAAACTATCCTCTTCTTTTGTCTTTTATACAGGTGGAGCAGTAACCTTCCCAACTGGGAAATATGTTATCGATAATCAAACTGTTAACTTATATTCTGATAGAAATGGTTCTCGAATGCCTAACTACCATCGTATGGACATTGGTCTTACCTTAGATAATAAAAAGTTTAAAGAAGTGAAAAACTTTGAAACAGGAGAAGTAAACAAAGTAAAAAAGAAGGTAGAGTCTAGTTGGAACTTCTCTCTTTATAATGTTTACGGCAGAGAAAATGCCTATTCTATTACATTCCAAGAAAACGAAGATGACCCTACTAAAACAGAAATCATCCAACTTTCTTTATTTAAAATAATACCATCAATTAGCTACAACTTTAGATTTTAAGATATTTTAATAATTATACCATGAAAACATTAAAAATTACATTAATAGCAATATGTGCAGTAACGATTCTTACTTCTTGTGAAAAAGAAATTGACCTAGATTTAGCTAATTCAGAACAATTATATGTAGTGGAAGGAATTGTACACGATAGTTTAGGCGATAACTATGTATTAATTTCAAAAACAAGACCATACAACAACAATAACGCCATTGAAAAAGTATCTAATGCTAATGTTCGAATTGTAGATAATTTTGGCAACACTTTTACCCTATATGAAATTGCTCCAGGGCATTATACAGATAGTACACTTCAAGGAATTACCAATAGAACTTATAATTTGATAATAAATGCACAAGGAGAAACAATAACTGCAAATTCCCAAATGTTTCCAAGAGTTAATATTGATTCGCTTTCTTATGAAGAACTTACAGAGGCATTCTGGGAAAACCCAAATATACCAGAATATAGAGTACGATGTCATTTTACAGACCCAGTAAACACTGAAAATTTCTATCGATTAAAAGCATTCTTAGGAAGTGAACAGGAAGATGGTTTTTTATCATTAAATGATGAGTTTTTTGATGGAAGCGCAACTTATTTCCCCATTTTCGAAAGTACTTTTTATCAAGGAGATTCTGTTAACATTCAATTACTTTCTATAGATGAAGTTAATTACAGGTATTTTACTGCTTTAACAGCTTCACAAGGAGGACAAGTTCCGGGGAACCCAATAACAAATCTTAATGGTGCAGATGCTGTTGGGTATTTTGGAGCCTATGCTAAAAGTAGTCAAAATATTGTTATACAATAACGTAACTATAAAGGACTTTTAATATTATTAAAATGACCATGCTTTGACTTCTATTAATTCTATATTATTCCCCTGTTTTACTAGAATATCTGTTCTAATAAACAAGCCATCTATTAAAAATGCTGCCTCATAAATAATTACATTTTCCTGCTTTAAGAGTTCTTGTGTTTGTTCCCATAAAAGTTGGTAATCCCAATCATTTCCTTCGATTAAAACACCATTTGGATTATGCATTCTAGCCAATTCTTCTACTTGAAAACCTCCTTCTGCCAATGCTTCTAAAAAAGTGTCAGATACTTTTGTATCTGCATATTCCTTTTTCTTTGTATAATAAAGTTTATTTGGACATTCAAGACCAAGTTTAAATCGAGATTTGGTAAGTACTCTCATTTTCTAATCGTTTAAATTTTTGACTCGCGTTATGATGTAACTATTCAATCCTTGTCCTGATTCTGCTAATCGTTTCATGTTTTCTACATGTTGCTGTCCTGCTTTTCTATAACTCCATCTATAAGATTTCTTACCTCCTTTAAAAACAACTATTACATAATCGATTCCTATTTCATATCCTGCAACCCCTGAATTACCGCCTAAATTTTTATACCGTTCCATAATTATTTTTTCCCTTTCATAATTTTCTTAGCCATAGTTTTGTTGCTAGTACTTTTACCTGCTGCAGCTCTTCCTGATGTTGTCCTTTTGTCAAGCTTGGCAGCTTTAGTTACTCTTGATATTTTTTTTGCCATAATTTCTATTTTTTCTTTTTCCCCTTCCCTTTTAATAAGGGTTCGGTGTATTGGTTATACAAATCGAATAAAAATTCTATCCGAGCAGTTTCATTGATAAACGCTTGTGGTCGGTAACACAAATCCACCGCTTTATCTAGCTCTTGATGAGCTTTTACCAATTTTGGTGGCATTGTCAATGGGTCGTATAAATCGGCAAGGCTACTATCTGGAAATTCTGTTCGTATATCTAACACTTTTTGTGCTTTGGTTTCTACTTCTTTTTTGTTTTTAATGCTTGGATCTATTGGCCAAGGATAATTGTTGTAAACAATCTTATTTGAATATCTGTAATCACTTTTTAAGCGACCACATGTATATTTCACCCAAGCCATGTGCATTTTTGAAGTTAAAACACCAAAATGGTAGATTTCTGCATTTGGCACAATTAAACATAAATTACTTGTAATTACATCAGCGGGCATAAATCCTATAGGTATATACTTCCTTCTTTCGGAAGAAACACTAGGTATTATAATGTAATCAGTTTCTGTATGTGAAATAAATCCAAATAATGTTGGTGTTGATGCTAGCTCTACCGTTGCTGGTCTTGTGCTACTTAATCTATGTTGTTTAACTAATTCAATTCGTTCAATAACTTTTGGTAGCTGTCTTAATTCACTAGGTTGTATGTCTTTTAACCAAAGACAATATCTATTAATGTTATTTATAAATTCACGACTGCCAACAAATTTTCGGATGTAAAGTTTACTCTTTGGTTCTATTTTAATAAGCTCTTTGTATTCATCTTCAGTAAATAAAAAGCCACCTCCATCATTTGGCTGATTTCCAAATGAAATTTTAGGAATTTTACAAATAGAAGTTGTTCTACTTATAACAACTGAGTCGTTACTTTCTACAAGATAAGGGTTAATATTTTTCGCTTTAATTTCATGAGGTACAGCGTTGATGTCTTCATATTCAAAAATTGATTTGTTTTTAACATCATAATTAGCAAAACCTATAATCACTACATGCACAGCGGCATTTCCTTTTGCTTCATTTTTCCAATTAAAAGTTCGATGAGCGAAATGTATTTTAATGCTATAATTATGAAACAATTCATTCCATAAAATACCTACTTGTTCTCCTTGTGCAATAGAATTTGTTGATACAAAAGCTGCTTTAATTTCCGTTTCCTGAATATATTGTGCTGTCAATATATACCAAGCAGCTACATAGTCTAATACTCCAAACCCTTTTATTTTACCAGCCACAAACTTCATATCTTCCTTTTGACCCTTAGACTGATATTTTCCACCTAAAAAAGGAGGATTCCCAATAATGTAACTCAATTCATTTTTTGGTACTACCTCTTCCCAATTAACCCTTAAAGCATTTCCATTTACAATTTTGGCGGCTTTTTTAAGAGGTAGTCGAACAAAGTACTGCCCAAATTCTTCACTTATCAGCATATTCATTTGGTGGTCCATTAACCAAAGTGCTACTTCAGCAATTTTTGCCGGCCATTCATCATATTCAATTCCATAAAACTGGTCAACATCTAGCCAAATAATTCCCTCAATATTCGTTGCTAATTGTTTTTTGTGTAATTCTCGCAGTATTTCTAATTCAAGTAAACGTAATTCTCGATAAGTAATAACTAAAAAATTACCACAACCACAGGCAGGGTCTAAAAATTTTAGCGTAGATAATTTATGATGAAATTCTTGTAGTTTTTTGGTATTGCCTTTTGCTTTTTTAAATTCCTCATGCAATTCATCTAAAAACAAAGGTTTTATTAGTTTTAAAATGTTAGTTTCAGAGGTATAATGAGCACCCAAGTCTCTTCGTTCTTTAGGATTCATCACACTTTGAAACATACTACCAAAAATTGCAGGAGAAATTTTACCCCAATTCAAAGCACTGGCTTCGAGCAAAATATCACGCATTTTACTATCAAAAGCCGCTATAGGTAGAGGTTCTTCAAATAATTTACCGTTTACATAAGGAAATTGATTAAGGTCTTCATCTAAGTTTTTTTGGCGTTTATTTTTATCGGTATTTAACACCTGAAAAAATTGAGCTAACATTGCTCCTAAATCACTGCCATCTTCTTTAGTCTTTTCATCAATAAAGAATTTAAAAATATCTTTTTCAAAAATACCTGTATCATCAGCAAATAAACAGAACAGCAAACGCACTAAAAATACTTCAAGGGGATGCCCTTCGTAGCCACTTTCTTCAAGTTGGTCATGTAACCTACCCATTAAATAAGCAGCTTTAATGTTTACAGGGTCTTCTGCTTTATAAGTGCGTTTTTGATAACCCGCAATAAAGCCAAACAATTTTACATTTTTGTGAAAATCTTTGATATGAAATTCTTGCTCTATGCGTTCATCTAAATCATAAAGCTTAAATTTTTCAAAATCAGAAACTAAAATATATTTAGGTAAATCATGGTCTTTTATGCCTGGAAAATAATCATGTGCTTGAGTAAAAGCTTTTTCTAAATCTTTTCCTTGAGATTTGTGTTCTACCAATAAAACACCTTTCCAAAATAAATCAATAAAGCCTTGATTTCCACTTATTTTTTTAACAGGCTCTTCAAAGGTGGCAACTCTTCTTCGAGAAATACCAAAAACATTAAAAAAGTCATTCCAAAAAGAATCTTTTTCTGCTCTTTCTCTTTTTTCACCTTCCCATTCTTTTGAGAATTTTAAAGCTCTATCTTTTATTTCATTCCAGCTTAATACTGCCATTTTTTAATTAAAAATGCCAACAAGAACTAAAACCTGATGGCAAAAAAATGTCAACAATTATGGCTGTTCTATAAGGCTATAAACAAAGTTTTTTTATTGTGCCAAATATAGATATTTAGCCGATATTTTATGGACTAATTATAACTAAAGTTATTCACTAAGTAATAATTAGAGTATTTTATAGAAAGTATGGGTTTAAAAGATTCTATTAAGGCAAAGTTGAATTATTTGGGCGTGCCCTAAAGGTCGGGCTATCCGCTATATCTTTCTGTGAAAAACAGAAAGGATGCCGCTTCTATCCCTCACGCAGCTAAAAAATAAGTAAAGCTAAAAAGGCTTTACCCATTTTTTGCTAAAAGAAAGCGGTATGTAAGAGTTGGAAACATGCTTAAAATGAACCGCAAATTACCAACCCTTACATGAATTTTTTTAATAATTTTTTTTTGCCCTTTTTAAAGAATTAATTCTTTAAAAACCTAAGCTATATTAACATAATGCAGACCATTATAAGACATTTAAATATTATTTATATATTTGCAATTCAACTACTTAAAAAACTAACTTTGTAAAAAATAAATCTATGAATAACAACTTCTACATCAATTGTAATTTCAATTACACCACCGTAAATCAAATTTACATAAAAAAATCTAGGTTATATTTTATATGTCGATGTTAAGTTAAATTAGTAATAATGTTAAGTTGAATCTGGAATTCAGTCTTGATAAAAATCAATTTCTTTCCTGTATCAATTCATTTAGGCATCTAGTAATAGCTTGCCTAATATCGTCAGCTTCGGTCGAACCTTGTCCTTCGGCTGTACATGAACAAACTAGTGAATTGGTCTTTGCAGAAATAAATTGAATAGTTACTTCAATTGTATATCCACCTAAACCAGTATTTCGTCTTCCGCTTTCACCATAGTTAACTATTAAGGTTTCTTCTGTCAATTCGGATTTTAGTTCAGGCAATCTAATCAGTCCTTCTTTTGATATTATGCCTGTAATCACGTCACTTGGATTAACAGTTTTACTTGAAGAATAATACTGTCCATTAAATGTTGCTCCCGAACTTGAAGTCAAACTGTTTGTCGGGGTAATATATATGTATTTGTAATTGAGAATGTTTCCATTTTTAATACTTGTAGCTGGTCTTAAGGATGCACAACTGCTTATCCATATAGTCATTATGAAAATTACGAGGAGCCCAATTAATTTTGATTGTCTATTCATTTGTCGATGTTATGTTAAATCGCTACTAGATAAATTAAAACTTCTTCTATTATTAGGGTAATACTTTTTATAAATTTCTGGTATCATACTTTTTAATTGATTACTAAAGATTTCTAGACCTGGAACATGATCTTCATATTTATAATGCCTTAGATGAGTGAAATCAAACGGAATTTTGTCTATTTCTTGAGTTATTAAGATAACAGGTTTACCTAATGTATGAGCAATTCCCAATTCATACATCACATTAGGATTTCTTCCCGTCACATCTGCAATGATAAAAGCAGCCTGATTTATCTTTACCCATATATCTTCTATGATTATTTGCCCTGTCAGATTATCAGCTCTTAAGCATTGTAACCCCATTTTTTCAATATTCTCCCTAATATAATTTTTATATATACGATCTGACCATTCTTCTGTAAAAGGCATTAATACGAAACATAAACCTTCATCTACTTGTTCGATTTTTGAACCAAATATGTTTTCCTTTTTTACTTTATTTGATTTTGATAAATATTCGTCATAATGATAATACTCTTCAGAATTTTTATTTTTAGCTTTATAATAATCATTAATAACTTCCTCTATAGACGTAAAGTTTAAATACCTTTCAAAAGCTTCTCTTTCTGTTCCTAAATTAATTGATTTAAAACCATAGTAATCTTTGTTACTTGAAGAGCTGCTCCAAAAACCGCCATATTCCCCGATTAACTTAAATACCATTCCAACGTCAGAAACAGACAAGTTTGTAGATTCTGCTACACTTTGTGCTTCTATATTTTCTGTTTCAGCGTCTTTATCTTTAAGCAACAGTTGTTTTATTGCCTCAAGAACAGAATTAGCTTTTTCTATTATTCTATAATTTGGATCAATAAGATGAATACCTAACAGGGTAATTTCAACACCTCCATACTGCACCACCCTATTATCAATTTTTGCAGAGTCAAACCCTAAAGGTAATTTTTCATACAATTCAATTCTAAGAATTCTATAGGATATTTTTTCGTTGTTCTTAATTTTTCTCCATAAATGGGTTACCCATATTTTTTCAGATTTATTTAACTTAATTTTTGGCAATTCTAATTTCATTCTTTTGTATCAATTAAGGTTTGACTGATGATAAATTCTTCAAAATACAGGCTAGGTTTCGCATTGTAAATGTTACCATATCTTTATATTTAAAGATAGTACTCCAATTTAACTTTATCTTTCGTTGTCCCCAAAATAATAAAAACACCTAAACCGTATTGGTAAACACCCTTCTTATTTGTAAAATCTTTTAATTTTTGTCTATCAGATGCTCTACCATTGTATTTTTTCGGTCGTTTAATTTCTATAATCAGCAAGTTATTCCAGTTGTTTCCTCGTTTATGCAAGATTAAATCAGGCATAGCTCCATTTGGTTTTGATAGAGTTCTTTTAAAATCGTCTTCATTTTTATTATATTCTGCATCTAAATCGTAATCTTTGAAATCAGTATTATCATTTTTCAGACATTCCATAATTACCCCTAAACGAAAAGCTATACTCCTTTCTCCTACCGATTTTTTTATTAACTCAAAATCTTTTTGGTAAAGTTTATCTAAAGCTTGTGTTACTAATCTTTTTAATTCATTTATTTTTTCTGGAGATAGTTTCATTATAGATGAATGTTAGTTACCTTGAAAATCCCATTGTAAATGTTACCATAACTTCTTAACTAAAGGTCAGAAATATAAGTAGTCTTTTTATTTCTTGTATTAGACTTTGTTCCTTTTTCTTTGCTTTTACATTCTTTTTCTATAAAGGCTTTAATAGACTTTGTGTAATCTAACGTATAAAAAGAAATTTTCTTTAAAGCAGCTTTATTAAGAATGATTTCAGACATCTTATTGTTATTATAATAAAAAATTAGAAAGCCTCTCTCCTAGTTTAAAACTATCGAATAGTTGCTTTTTTCATTAATCAAAGTTAATGAAATTTGTTCTAAACAAAAGTGTTAGTATAAAGTTGAATGTTGTGGTTATTCTAGAAATGAATATTTAGCGACTGTTTTATCATCTATATTAAGTATTCTTCCGACAGCTCTATTACTTAAGCCCATACGCTTGTATCTTTTTATGCTTCTGATAGTTCTATTTGAAATTGAAGGCCTCCCTCCCACCTTTCCTTTTAACTTAGCTCTTTCTAATCCAGCAATTACTCTTTCTGAAAGCCGTATCCTTTCTTGTTCAGCTAAAGCTGCTAACAGAGCCACAATAGCATCTTTGAATATACCGGTTGAATCTATATATTCTTCTTGTAATGATTTAAACTTAACACCGGACTCATCTAACCTCTGCAAATATTGAATTGTTTTTCTAGAACCTTCTCTTGAAAACCTATCTAATGACCAAAATAGCAAAAGATCATAATCACCTTTTGCAGCTTTTGAAAAAATAAGTTTAAACCCCTCTCTCGTATTTGACATTCCGGACTCATTATCTATTACTTCTTCAATAATAGTGTAATCTTTAAATTCACAATATTTTCTTAGCTGTAATAATTGGTTTGAAACATCTTGTCTTCCACTTTTTGTAGAAACCCTAGCATATATTAAAACTCTCATAATTTTATTTTACTGCGGAAAAAACGTATTAAAAATTGCATTAATTGAAGCTTGTGGTAACAAGGTTTAATTATTTAAAATCAACTGCGGATTAATCTATAGTTTTATCCGCATCCTTTTTACTTGATAATTCTTGATCAAATAAACACCTTTGTATAAGCATCTCTATTTTTCTCCAACTTCTTTTTTCGTAAGGGCTTTTTAATATGTTGTTTAATAATGTCTTCTCCATATCTGTCTTCCCTAAATTTTCATTTTTAAAAATAGCTTTAATTTCAGCATTTGTAGGCCTATTTAGATTTGCCCAATAACTCACTCTGGAATAAAATTCTTCAACCCCTTCAATCTCGTCTTGAACCCAATCAATTATATTTTTCTCAAAATTTTTAGGTCCGCTAATTACAATTCCACAATTGTATAATGTAAGATTTCTCAATTCATGAAAATAACTCAATCTACTTTTATTAAACATACCTGCTTCATCAATAATTATAAGATTTTTAGACCCATTATTTTCTAGTTCCATTTTTATTTCTCTTAAAATTTCTGTAACTGATTTCTTTGTATTTGTATTTTGATTTTTAATACTATTTAATATCCGGTTATACATTTCTTTAGATGTAACAGACTTCCCTAATTCTATGTAAAACACATTGTGATTTGTTTTAGTAAAATAATTTAATGAAAAAGTCTTGCCTATTCCAGGAGGTGCAATCACTCCTATCATTAAATTATTTATCATAGCTTCGTTACAAACTTTTTGAACAAGTTTAAAGTTATCTAATTGGTGTATCTTAAATTTAAACATAGTTAGTTTAATTTGTAGGATTAATTACAATTCTGTTTATATCAAATGCTTCTTTATCTATATCAGAAGAACTACCTGAGTAATTAATTTGATTTAATTCAATAATATCATTAAGTTCTGATGTACTTATCAATTCTTTATCATGAATTTCTGGTAAAATGGCTGTTGATGGAATTTCATCGATATTGTTATAAAACTCATCTTCTATTGAATTTAAATTCTCAAGGGTTTGAACTTTTAAATTTTGATTTTCTTCTGCTCTTTGTTTTATAAATTCCTTTTCTTTTTGAGACCAATCACTTTTGAGTACTGATACCTTGTAATCTTCTTGTACTTTACAGATAAACTTTCTGTTTGAGTTTGCATTAAAAATGTAAGCTGAAGATGAATCTTTTGGATTATAATAAATAAAAACTCTTGTTCCATTTAATGACAACCTATATCTTTCGGGTATAACATACTTAAATGTTTTATTTTCGAAATTAAATTTAATAGTTGATTGTTTTATTTTAATAGTAGTTTTATTGTAAAACATTAAGGCAATATGCTCTTCATTAATGTTTATATACCTTTTTACTTTCTGTTTTAACCCCTCTTTAAATATTTCATTTGGAGATTGTTGTTTATTGAAAGAAATTGTAGAATTAAATTCTACAACAGAATCGAATAATATCTTATATATATCTTTTACACTATTTAAGTTTTCGTTTTTCCATATTTCCTTTAATTTTTCTTTTGAAGGATGAGCATATTCTCTTTTTGACTTAATCCCTTCTCCTAAATAACTATCAAATTGCTTAAAAAAAGATGATTTTAGTGTTCCTATTGTTCTTTCTACTTTCCCTTTTTCTTTCGGATTAATAGCTTTACAAGTTTTCCATTTAGAACCTAACGAGTATGTATATTCTTTTATCGTTGATAATTTAGAAGATGTAAAAGCAGTTCCTTTATCATGAACAAACATACTTGGGATTTGTCCTGTTTTTGAAAAAGCCATTAATAAGGCTTCTAAAACTAAATCTGCATTCTCTGTAAAACCTAAACTAAAACCTATAATTCTATTTGAGTAAACATCAATAACAATAACAAAACTCATTCTAACTACTTTATTACTATTAGGTAGCGTAACTAAAAAAGGTAGTTTCGAACCATCCATCTCCCAAACGCTACTTAAATAATTATTGTATCTTGATATATAAGGACTTATTGTGTTGTTAAAATATTCTACCCCATATCTTTTCAAAACAGATTGGTTATTTATTATAGGTCTTGATAAAAATTCTCTTATGGTTGAATAAGAGATTTTTTTTAACCCGATCCTTATTCGTTCATCATTTAATTGATTATAAACCATCATTTTTGAAGGGTTGTTGCTTTTTGCATATAAATACAACGTTTTTTTCTGCCAAACTTCACTAAATATTAAATTATTAGATTTTTGTCCTAACAAAGCGTGTGGTAATACATCTTCTATAGCTTCTTCTTTACATCTGTTAATCTTTGCATGAAATGATGAGTATGAATTAACACTTAAAACTAGATTATGTTTGAAACGAACTTCTTTGTAAGCATCAAACAACTTCGTTAAACAGTTACCTTGTCGTGATAGCTGAATAATTTCACTTACTAAAGCATGTGTTTTTGCTAACTTAATTCTCATAGAATCATCTATAGGAAGTTTTTCATAATAAGGGAAATATCTTCTCCAATATTTGTTTATACTAACATTGTATTTTATTATGATTGATTCTATTTTTTTATTTAAATAATGGTTTAGAATATCATATTCTTGAACTTTTTGAATGGGAATATCTGATTCTCTGGGTAAAGAATAACGTCTTACAGTATTTAGAGGTATAGATTGATACCTTATGAATAGATATCTTTCACCTACTAATTCTATTGACTCCCAACGAATACTCTTCCCTTTGTTAAAGGTTGATACCCCGGAGTCAATTGTTTTTTGAGGAACATTTTTGTCTAATAAGAATTCGATTGACCCCCACAATTCTTGGTTAATCAATCTGAAAAGATTAACTTTGTACATAAATATAGTAATTTTAAAAAAGATGTGCTTTTATTGAATGTAGCGCCAACTACTTCAATAAACTAAGGCTCATCTTTTTTTTGGTTAAAAAAGAAATTTAATTGCTTCAAAAATATAGAAAAAAAAGTGCTTAAAAAGCCTATTTGTTTGAGAATTAACTAAATCTGAAAGTTGTCCGTAAGTTAGTCGTAAGTTGTCCGAATTAGAAATTACTTAAATATTTATATTATTGACTATTTCCCATATTTCAAGCAAACTGTCACTTCTACTTTTATTTTGTAAAGGTTTAAAAGAGTTATTCTTTAGAATAGGAAAAGTATTTATCTTATAATCACTCCTTAAACTATCTGAAGAAATTGTTCTTTTCTTAAATAAAAAAGTTTCAGATATATTTTTATAAATATTACCATCCATTGCTACTATTTTTTTTTGAATTAACAAATTAAACAAGTAAGCCAATGAATATTGATTATCATCACACCATTCTACTTTTAATTTGCCCTCAAGAAATTCTCTCTTTTTATTACTTATAGCACAAATGAATAAGTTAGAAAAGTCTTCTTTATTATTAATGTAGTGATTACTTAAGAGATTTTCTGCTAAATAATCTAATTCTTTTTGAAATTTTAAAAATTTAAATTGATAGCTTTTTAAAGTAATCTTACAAGAGTGGGTGGTTTCTTTATTATAAGTTATATTTTCTATTGGAGAAAGAACAGGTTCTTCAAGCTCAAAAAATACATTAGGAAACAGTTCATTTCGTCTATCATCATAATAATTAATCATAAACTTAACAGAGGCATCTTCACTTCTCAGGTGAAGATATCTTAATTTATTTATCTTATTATTAATAATTTCTAATTCTTCTTTAGGGACAATTTTATATTTTTTTATAATATAGTCATGTAAAATAAATTCTAAACGAACAAGTAAATCAATATTATTGTAACAATAATTCATTTTAAATTTTCTAAACCATCGAAGCTCGTTTTTATTTAAATCTAAGATGCGAGTACTTATTTTTTCATTAAAAAAAATAATTGGGGTTTCACAAATTAAAATTGGATCTTTTTGAAAAAGAAAAAAATCTTGTATAAAGTCATCAAAATACTGATACCCTAAAAATTTACTGATGATTTTTAACTTAAATTGATCAATATCTATTAGTGTAGTAGTAACGTTTTTTTTTATTTCATCAATCGTTATTTCCATGGAGAAGAGAACCTAAACGACTAAATTAATTATAGTTTATTAATACAAATGATTTGGATTAACAATAAAATATTTCATTATTACAACTTTTCACTTTAAATGTCACAAAAAAAAAGAATTAGTTATTTTAATAATCTAATAAAATTTTCGTGAAGGTTTTCTTTTTCAAATTCCTCACTTCTAAAATTTTTATATTTAACTAATTCTTCAGTAATTAAACTAGCTGAAATTGGAGTGCTCAACTGACCATTTATTTTTGTAAATGGTCCGTCAGTTTCAATCAATAACCTATCAATTGGTATTCTATCTATAATTCTTCTACCATTTGATGAATGTATCATATTATAATTAATTGAAAAATAGTATCCAAAATCGATAGCTCTTTCTAATTCTTTTAAATTATCTGAAAACCAATGCAAAATAATTTTACCCGGAAATTTTGCCCCTACAATATCAATAACATCCTTTGATGCTTTTCTGCTATGAATAGTTAGAATTTTATCTCCCTCATCCGCACAAGCATTAATTATTTGACTAAATACTTTTTTTTGTAATTGATAATCGCTAGGTGCTTTATTACTATTGTCAAGCCCTATCTCTCCTATATATTTCGTTTTTGAAATCAACTTCAAAAACATATCCACTTCCTTGTGTCTCTCTGCCGCTAGCTCAGGATGAAGACCTAATGCCGCTCTTATGTATTTTTTATTAGAGGCAATTTTTTCAGTATAAAAAAATACTGAAGGGCTATTGGTAACCGCAATTGTATATATTCTATTATTTTCAATCTCCTCTGCAACTTTTTCAGGTGATTGTATCAAATCAAGATGAAAATGTGTATCATGGTATGCCATATATTACTTTTTCAAAAATACTTTAACTTCTTCTATTCCTCTTTTATACATGTCTATGTACTTTAAAAGTTCATCATTATCTTCAAACGGAAGAGGTCCAGAGCTAAGAATATTAAACATCAATGACATCTCTGTTTTGCCTTTCATCCTCTCTAATGCTAATTCGAACGCTCTAGTATCACTTCCTGATTTTTTTGTTGGTACAATTTTTAAATTTAAAAGCTTTGTAAGATATTCTGTTCCTTTAATACCTCCTTTATTCTCTGCGGCTTGCCGGATTATACATGGTACACAATATCCGCATTGAATTCCTGACTTCAAACCCTTTTTCCATCTACTATTATCAGAATGGGAACATGATATAGTAACTGAATTAACTTCCTTTAAAAAGGGTAAATTTTTACATTCAACTGCCATTTCCCCTTTTGTTTTAAATTGATAAGGATTAACAATCTTATTCTCAATGTTAAGTTTTATTGCAATTTGATTAAGTAATGATAAATAGTATGGATGTGTTGTTCTTGTACTATGGCTACTTAATCTTGTACCCGTAAGCGGAATATTTAAAGAAATCAACCCATTTTCAGGTATTATTAGCTCAGTTTTTTCTCCTAATGAATTTGCAACAACTAAACCTAAACATATAAAGAGAAAAGATCGGGCTCTTGATGTGTTTTCTGTTGAAACACCCTCTGTTTTCACCTGATTAGGTTGAGGCTGAACACTAAACCTATGAAACTCGAAAGAGTCATTTCCATATTTTTCAAATAATTTATCATATAAAAGTTTTTGTACTTTTCCTTCCCCACCTCTTTTGTAATGGCTGACAAAAACTATTTTTTTCTTATCCTCCAAATTATCTATAGCATTAATTAAAGAATCCATCCCACCTGAAAAAAGAGCAACAGCCTCAATTTTTGAATTATACGAAGGCACTATTTCTTTTTGACTAGGTTGAACACTTTCACCTTTTCTAAATATAAACTCCCACTTGTCTCCACTTAAAAAAGACATTAATTTTTCAAATTCTGCTTTAACTGACGTCCAATTATCTAAAGAGTTTACAGGGGCATAAACTTTCAAATGGCGACTCCATCCCTGAAATCCGTATCGAGCCCTTGATATGACTTGATCTGTCGTATAAAGTCCAAGAGCAAAATGCAAAAGATCAAAAACATTATCACTAGGTTTCAGTTTGCTATCATTAAGTAGTTTAAAGATATTCGTACTAAGAATTGTTTCTCTACCTTGTTTCCATGTTTCTATAGTGATTTTGTTTTCCAGAATTGGAATGTCAAAATCATCATTAGTGTCTTTTTTAAGTATAATATTCCAAGTTTTCATTTTTCAAGTGTTGAGTATGCTGTATTAAATATTTTTTCAATCATTTTTTTGCCATCGCCTTCCGTTATATCAAAAGTTACCACATCCATTTTTTTGAATCCATTTTTCACTTCATCTCGAACAAAGTTGCGCATTTCATTTTCTAGTCCAACTGCTTCATTTTCCGTTAGATTATTCTTTTCTAATGCTATTCCTGCTTCATATACCCATTTTTTGAAAATATATGCACTGACAAACTCAACAACTGTTTCTTTCAATGTTTCTGAATCAAGCTTATCCAAGGTGTCTAAGTCTTGATTGTTTTCAATCATTCGCTCACAAAGTTTATCAAAAGCCATCATTATTGCAGCTCTAGCAATTGCTTCATCATTTGTAGAACCAATAGGAGCAATTTTATCAGCTATCTTAGCAAATACTTCCTCAGTAGATTTTCCAATGCAATCTGTCAGATCATACTTTTCTAAAGTTTCTTTAAAGCCAACCTGTGAAACACCTCCCCAGAAATTAATAAAATTGTTTCCAGCTTTAATTCCCGAAATGGAGCTTTTAGTAGCCTTTTTATGCCCCCCAGTTGAACGAATATAGGATTTGACAGCTCCCTTTAATGAATAACCTTTTCTATTATTAATATAATGAGAAAGTGAACTTTTCGCTCCCCTCAAACTATTAGCATACTCGATATCACTAATTTTATCATTAGTTTGATTACTTGAACTATCTTGTTCTCCTTCTTCTGAGTTATTATCATTTTCTTGCGATTCTTGTTCATCATCCGAAGAACCAGAATCATCTATTCCTGTTGCCCAGCTTGGTAGCAAAGGGCTCTTTCCTTTTGGTCCTGAACCTGATATAGATGTACCCATTTTACTTAGTTTTTAATTTGTTTTTAGCAATTTTAGCAAGGGATTTATTGTGTTTACTATCACTCCATTCTTGTAAAATTCTTGCTGCTACTTGATTATGTTCTGTATTATCCGTTAGAGACTGCAACCATGTTGTTGCACCTATAGGTAATATTTGGTGAGGTAATTTTTCAATATATCCAAGCAATTGAGATATAAGTTCCTTTCGAGATTCACAAAAATCAAACAACTTCTTCAATGTTGGATTCTCTCCAGTTTGTTTATCCTCATATTTTATTTTTTCGCACAGCGATTCGAATATAGCAGAAGCGTCTCCTGCATTTAATGATTGCGTTTCTTTTAATCCCACATTTCTTATAGTTTCAGAATCACTCATTATTTTTCTTAAAACCTCTTGAGCTTGTGAGCTCATGCGTTGTAAGTTAATGCCTGAAACTGATAACTTATCCCTTGAAAAATAAAAATAAGATTGTAAATCAACTCCTACTAAAGAAGGTTCAGAAGCAAGCCAACTTTTAATCCAAGAATCATTTAAGTACGCTTGTTGTTCTAATGTAAGTTTTTCTATTTTTTTATTCGCTAATTCATTTGATTTTGCAATTTCTTCTAGAGTTACCATATCAGAGATGATTCCAGAATTTTGTGCTTGTTGCTTATAATATGCTTTAAAAGTTTCAGATTTAAAATATTCAAGTAGCATTAATTTAGCTAGTATTCGTTTATTAAGCTCTTCGCCTTTAGATTTTGCCATTGTTTGTCTCAAAAGCATGGTATTCAAGAATCTTTTTGTTTGCCTTGGATTACCATTTAAACCAACAGCCAATACTGGAATCAATTGAGAGGATAGTAAAAGAGCTTCCTTTAGCTCTTGACCTACTTCATTAACAAAATCATTTATATTATCAAGATTGAAATTGAAACCAAATTGATCTTCGTTTTTCTTTTTTAGTACACCATCACGGACAAATTCAAATTCACCCACATCAGTATAAAGATTTGTAAATAAAAGATTTACGTATATCGCTAGCTCCATATCACTTAAAGGAGGTATACGAATTGGGTATTGAATTAATTTTTCTAAATAATCACGTCCTACTTCTGCATTATCTCCAGGTATTTCAGGAAACCTTCTTCTAACGGCATATTTTATAAGTCTTTCATCAGCTCCAATAATAAAAGCAGTTTTTTTAGCAAATAAAAATAGTTTGATTGCTTCTAAAGTTTCAATAACGGTGTCATATGAACACCTATCTAAATCATCTATAAAAACAATGACTTTATCAATTTTTGTTTCTTTTATTAATTCTTCAAAATTTAGATGGAACTCCTGAATATTAGTTCTAAGAACTTCATCTGGATCGTTTTTATCTTTCTTATCTTTTATGTACTGTTCATAATCAATAGACCCTATTTTTCCGAGAGCTTCCGTTGATGCAGTCATTGCTAGACCTGCTGGTCCCATAGCCAAATAACCCATTCCGTGTTTTACAGCTGAGCGACCAAGTTTTAATAAATCAATTTTTTTTAGAAGTTTTGCAGCAATTTTCAGTGCTTTTTCATCAAGAGTTCTCTTTTTTATTATTTCATCAACAATCCTACCCATAAGCACAGTCTTAGTATCTTCGTAGCCTTCAAATAACCACCCGTTGAAATTAATTGTTAAAATATCCTTTTCTGCTTCAAATTCATTTTCAATCATTTTCATTAAACTCGACTTTCCACTACCCCAATCTCCAAACACACCGATGCTGCAAGGAAGTAAATTATCGTTTTCAATAATATTTTTAACAGCACTAACCATGTGTTGAAAATCTATAAAGTCAGAATTTGTTTCGTTATCGCTCCACATAAATAAATTGTTATTAAGTTGTATAAGGTTTTGATGGTATAACTTTAATTTTGTATCCCTTCCATAAATTCTCTGGGCATAATTCAAGTATTTTTGCCTCAACAGTTGGATGATTTTCAAGAATTGCAATTTCTATAATTTGTTCTTGCTTTGTTTCAATTACTCCAACACCTATTACACCATCAAAAAAAATAATTTCTTTCTCTAAGATTTGTTTTGCTTCGTTTATAGTCATAATTATTTTATTTGATATCCCCATTGTTTTAATTGTTGAACTACTAAATGCTGTTGATTTGCAAGTGTCCATGTTCCATTTCCGGCAAATAAAAGCCCCAGAAAACTATTATCTGAATACGACCTTATTAATGAGCCAGAGTCTCCCCCCAAACTAAAACTATTACTTGGTATTCCTGTAGTGATTTGTATTTGATCTACAAACACAGCGTCAACACTTCCAAAATTAATTTTGGAAGTGTAATTAATAGAACGCACTTGTCCAAAAGTTTTACCTGTGGTTGCACCAGTTTTATATACTTTTTCTCCTATAATTGCTTGTCGATAGGTTGCAGAACCCTTAGGGATTGAACTCTCAAAACCATTTAATTGAGCTACGGCAAGATCCAATCTATTTTCTCCTGTTGTAATTGGAACATAATCTTTAAGTTCTCCAATAGGATATGAAGTCTGTTTCATGCTATAAATTGAGTCGCCTATCTCCGCACTATTTGTGTCAGCAAGCACATGATTATTACTAACAATAAGTGGTGATTTATTATCAGTATATGGAAGCATAAAAAAGCCCAAAGTTCCATAAGAACCTGATTTTGCTAAATTTGAATGACCAATTTTATCTCCGATATTTAAAGTTAATTGTGTACGGTATTTTTCTACCGGAACAACATTGACGTATTGATGATTTAACATTAGTTTACGACAAATGTCATTTTTTAAACAACCGCAATATGCTGATGCATTAATTAAATTATTAGCAATTCCAACTTCTAATGTAGAATTATTGCGAATAATACCTACTGATAAAACATCATTAGAACTTCCATTATTAGAAAAAGATGAAGAGAATAAGTTATTCGACTTGTGAAAGTCAAATATGGATTCGTTTATAAATCCTATACCGTCTGAATTAGAACCAAATAGTAAGTCTTCAAAATAGTTTTTTGCTTCGTAAAGTTTATTCATAAATAAATTGTTTTTTATCCTTTAATATTTCTTGGATCATTACCATGAGAATCTTTTTCTCTTATTCTGCCATTCTTTCCGTGTATTAATAATTCCGAAGATTGGTTTTTTGCAATTTCTCTTGCCACATCTATTGCTTCTTTTTGTGTGTTAGTAACTTTAGTTGCTTTAGTGTTACCCGCTCCTTTTACTTGCCAACCGCCTTGGTGTTTAGTTACGTGTTGATTTTTTCCTTTACTCATAATCATACTTTTTTATTAATTAATAATTGATTTTCAATAACTTCCATGCCAAAATTAAATTCATGACATATAGTCATTTTATTTAAACATTTTTAACTTATTTTGTTATCTTATAATAAGATGCTATCGTGTTTTAATAATTTACCATTGGATGGTAATTTTTTTTATTTCTACAGCATTTTATAGTAACAAGCCACAATGGAAGAAACAAAAACTATCGCTTCTGAAGAACTATTAGCCGAACAGTTAAATAATCGTGATTGGGATGACTTTTGGCTGAAATTGATGGGGCGTTGTGCATGGGTACTTCGAAAGCGATATAATGTTAAATGGTCTAATGAGGAGCTAAAAAGTTTCTCCCGTGATGCTATAAGCGAAATAGTCAATAAGGTCTTTATAACAAAAAAACGAAATTGGAATATTGATGCCTACCCTGATTTTGAAGATTTTATCGTAAGTGCAGTTGATAGTCAGATCAACAATATGCTTAAAAAGCTCAAAAAAGAAGTAAAGGTCGGAGAAAATGAGTTTTTGATGAATCAAAATGGAGAAACGAGCTCAAATATTGAGGAAACCATTATAAGTAAAGAATTAAGAGAACAATTGTTTGATGAATTACAAGCTAACGGTGCTGACGACAATGAACTATTAATATTTGAATGCTTGGTGGATGGCATTGAAAAACCTGAAGAAATTAGGAAAACGATTGGGCTTAGTGAAGAAGATTTTCATAACGCCTGGAGGCGGTTCAAAAGAAAAAGAGAAGTAATTAAACAAAAATTAGTGACACATGGATACTAACAAAAAAAATAAGACTATTCTGGAAAGAATTGATAGTGTTGAATTAGAGTTGCTGCAGAATGATACTGAATATGCAAAGCAATTTCTAACAGAAGAAGGTATAGACCCTGAAGAAGAATTACTTTTTTCAAATCAATACATTAAGAAAATTCGTTTCATGGTGACAGGCTTATCCAATAAACAAAGAGATCAAAAACTATTAGATATCGCTTTTGAGAGAATAAAAGACGTAATAAAACAAAACTCAGAAAAAGCCTCTGAAGCATTAATTAATTTACTTCATACAAAAACACCATCTTTTCATTACAGAAAACTTGAAAATTGGTCAGATGATGAAATTCGAGATGTATTAACTGATGTTGACCTTGTAAAGCTTATGGAAGAATTAAAAAAGGGAAAATAACGAAATGTCAAAGGGTAAGTCTGTAGCACAAAAATTAATGAGCGAATGTGGTATTGATGACCCCACGAAATTTCCTTTAGATTTAATTGTTTTCGGTAGAGGAGCAACACTAATTGAGAAGCCTTTGCAAAATTCTGAGGGAAGAATTGTTTTTGGTGAGCACTCAGCAATTATTACAATAAATTCGAATATTCCATACGAAGGTAAAAAACGGTTTGTTATAGCACATGAACTTGGCCATTATGAAATGCACCGAAATGTTATTACAGTTCATAATGATACAGATGCTACATTAGAGTACTTTAAGAATGGTCACCAAGAAACAGAAGCTAATGAATTTGCATCTGAATTATTAATGCCGGAACATTTGTTTAGAAAAGAGTGTGAAGGGAAAAAATTCAGTCCTGATTTACTGCGTCAACTGTCAGAAAGGTTTCAAACAAGCATTACTTCCGTTGCATACAAATATTTTGAATTGGGATCTCATCCTATTTGCTTGTTTTACTCACACAACAATCAAGTGAAGTATTGGAAACGACCTGAAAACTATCCTCATTTTATTAATGATAGAACTAAACTTACTCCACCTGAAGACTCAGTTGCTTTTGAATTCTTTGATGAAGGAAAAATTTATCCAAAAGAACAAAGCAAACAACCTATTTGGAAATCAACTTGGTTTGAATTAAAACACTGGGAAGATGATAACAATTTTAAATTTTATGAGTATTGTATTATTACTCCTAGATATAACACTGTACTTAGTGTTGTTTGGGAAGAGCTAAAATGATTGTATCATACCATAAGAAAAAAAGAACAAACTTAACAATTGGGAGATTTCAGAATTTTTTCAGTTAAATTTCAGTTTTCTAAAGATTTTTAAAAAACCATTATTTCAGTAATTATTTAAATAAAAACCTCATAATCAATAATTAAAGCTTGTTTTTGTTATTTTTTCTACTTGCGATTTTGGTTATAAACTATCTTGTTTTTCTATATTTAACTTAATATGAATTTTCTACCAAACACATCCTAGATGATTGTTTTTATTAGAATGTATGAAAATGAAATTTTAATCCATAAATCTTATTTTAACTTAATACTGACATATATCTTCTCTAGTGAAAAGATTTTTAAAATTTTTAAAAAAGATCTTCTTTTTGTAATTATATTTTATTGGAATAATATTGTTTAAACCAATCGGGAACGATGTCATTATCAATTTTATCCCAATTCTTATTATTATCTTTATCTAACTTAAAGTGAGCAAATAATGATTGTTTCCCTTCACCATCTACCGAATTGTCAAAATAAAATGCTTGATAAGCATATTGAGATGCTTCATGAAGTAAATTCATTGAACGATAATACCTATCAGTTATTTTATCTTTAGGAACATCATGACCACCTTGTTTAACCCTTACTTCAACACGATATTGATTAATTGCAGGAGATTTAGTTGAAACAAAATACAAATAAACTTTATATCCCGCTTTCACAGCTTCTTTCATAATATCTACCTTACTGGGATGTGAAAAAACTGTTTCAAAAGAGAATTTTTTTCGCTCTGATAATAGCTTTTTTCTTAATACATGTGCAATTATTTGTGCTAAATGTTCATCAGCATTTAATTTCACCAAATAAATGCTATTGTCTTTAAGCTTAAAGGACGATTTAAATAGTTTTTCATTAAAACTATTCCCAACTAAGCCTGAATCCATGGCAATTCTCACGAATTCATCTTCCAAAAGAGTTATCTTGTATTTTTTGAGAGAACATTTACCTTTTCTCAGTTCTTTGGCGATTAAATCAGCATTTATATAGATACCAAAATCTATAGGTACATTATTAACTTTATAGTTTCGTACTTTATTAATAATAGTACTTTTCCCAGATCCATTTGGACCAGCGAAAACCCTCATTCTTAATACTTCTTTAGTCAAGGATTAGTTTTTGATTTTTGTTGTTTACCTCAATTTTCTCAATTTTTTCAACAGTTCCATCCTTATATTCTTTCACTACCCATCCATCTCTAGCAACAACAATATAACCCAAAAGTTCCATAGCTTTTTCTGAAGCCTCTTGAAATGCTTCTGTTGATTTACGTATTAAAATACGTTTAGTAAAATACGGCTTATTTTTCTTTGAATCATTCATAATTACCCCAAAGTTACGAAAATATGCATATAAATGTTGCACCAAAAACTAATATCTCCTCTCCCCTTCCAAATGTAAGAGCAATTTAATTGTGCAGCCAATGGCTGCAAAAAACTTTTTTGCAAAGCTCATTTTATTTGCGTATATTAGTACGTATGAATATATTAAGGTACATATGGACTAAATTTAACCAAAAGTTATTGTGGAAACAACGCAGAACCTATGTGTTACTTATTCTAATAGCTCTGGGAATGATAATAGCGGCTATTGTGTATTTTAAGCTATTCTAACTCTCATTAACTCCAACTTGGTAAAGTGTTGGGCGTGTTTGTAAAGTTTATTCATATATTTTGCAATCTGTTTTCAACTAAATTTCCCAATTTCACTAATAATTCAAGAGTAAAAACTGTAAGAAAAAAAGAAAGAAGATAGCCTAAAAAAACTATAGCTATTATAAAATCTAAAAGTAGTGAGCTTGTTTCATTGGAAAACGAATTAAAATAAATTAAAGTAAACTGAAGTAACATCATTAAAAGTAAAAAGGGCATTAAGTATCTTTTATCTGAGGACAATTCTTTTAGATGATTAGACATTTTAAAATACGCATCATATTTCTTTCCTTTATTCTTTTTACCATCTTCTGTCAGCTCAATAGCACCTGTTTTAACTAAAAATTTATCAAATTCTACAGAAAATTTTTTATCGATATCTTCGTCATCACCAACTTTCTTTTTAAACCATCTCCATATAAGATTTACGATTTGTGCAACTAGTTTTTTATTTAACCAAAGCACTACAAAATAACCAATGTTGTAAAATATACCCCATGAAGCAGCGAAAAAAAATAAGCAAATTAAAAACCTGCCTGTAATAACAAAGTCAATTAAAGCGTGATAATCTGTAATCTCAATAAGTTTGAAGTCTCCAACAAAATATTTATATAAATATGATGCGAAAACCATTGAAAAGATACTTTGAAAAAAATAAAGAATAATTCGAATTCTTTTATCAATTCGCAGTGTAAAAAAATGTAATACTAAATCTTTCATTTGCTTTTAATACTTGGTAAATACAGCGTTTATTTAAATTTTATTACATTGGTATTTTTGTTCTGTTGTGAGAAAGTTTTTTTACAAATAAGTCTAATAATTCGACTATTGCTGCTGTTGTATTATTTAATACATCTTTAACAAAAGTATCAACTTCTAACTCCAAAATTAATCCTCCATTCTGTGGTTTCTGAAATCCAGTCGAAGAGTTAGAATTTGGTTGATTTTCTTCATATTTTGTAATAATATATGTATTGTGATTCGTGTGGTCTAAATGGCTAGAATAACCATGAATAAAACTATTTCTCAATCTATTTATTGTTTCAAGATATTTATCTAAAAATTGACGATGGGTAATTATCCAATTGTAAAAATCATCATTTTTACGATATCTTAAATCTACTAATTTATCCCAATTTAGAATAAATAATTTTAATGTTATACTTTGGTAAGGAACTCTGTTTCCGTCATATAAAACGATTTTTTTTAGTAGTGTTTCTATTAGTTTAACAAGTACCTCATAAATTGAAGAAATCGTTAAAATAAATGTTTGAAAATTAGTATCAATATATTCTTTATAAAGTTTTGAATCATTTATTTCTATTCTATTCTTTAAAACATTTGTTGAGTAAAAAAATTCAGTTTCAATAATCTTATTTGAAGTCATAGAATCATTTACAATAATGCTTCTTTCGTATTCTGAAGAGAAATATGTAAAGTAAATAATTTCTGCCTTTCTCAATTTACTTTCAATTGAACTTATAATATTTTCAATATCTGTAATATTAAATTTTGAAGGTTTAAATGAATCATGCAGAGTTTGCTCATACAATCCATTAGAAATTTTATTTCCTATGGCATAAACAATAGCATTTTTCTGTACACTAAAATCTGAAAGAGATTCTCTTACCATAATTCTTCTCCTTCTTCATCTTTTACTCGATCAATATCTGACTGTACAGTTTTCAATACATTTTGTAAAAAAATTCTAATCCTCAATTCACTTACTTTAGAACTATTTAGAGTTTTCTCTAATAATTCTTTAAGTTGAATATCAACAGCGAATGGTTGTCCTGGTGTTCCTGTTTTAACACCAAAAGTTGTTAAAGAAACGTAGCACTGGTCTGTAATTTTTTTAATTTGTTTTTCGTTATTTAATTTTTCAAAACTAACTTCTAATATCTTAATGACTAAATCTATAAGGTTTTCATCTTTTTCTTTAAATTCAGATAATGATTTTATAATGTTTAGCAGCTTTTGATAATCTGAATCATATTTATCAATAAGTTGAATGTACAACTCTTTAAGATTAATGTCTATATATTTTTTCGGAGAAAATAACTCTATTACATTTATGGCATAAAAACTTTCATATGATTCAAATTTTAAATTAATGAACCAATCTAATACAGTTTTAAAAATTTCTATTTTCTCTTCTTCAGAAATACCTTGTAAGATTGCGTTACTTGTATGTGTTGGCACAAAATCATACCCTGACAAACTTTTTTTTCTGATAATATAATTTCGTTTGTACAAAAACCTATTTTCAATATAATCAAGCACCTCTTTAAACCCATCCTTTCTAATTATTTTATTCAAAGTGCTTTCTACTCTATAGGGTATATTAAAACTTATTGTATGTTTTAAAAGTAATTCTTTAATTTCAGGATAAAATTTTTCTTCAAAAGGTTCAATTGATAAAAATAAACTATCAAGATGTCTTTCATTGCAAACAGTTAGAAATTTTTTAATTTCTTTTATCGCAATTTTCTTATCATAGAAAAATAAAGTTGGTAATGTTGATGCAACATAAAAGTAGTTTTCTATTGTAGATTTTTTTATGACATTTAGAATGATTTCAACATCTTTTTTATTTAAAACTTTATCATTATTTAGTTTTAAATGTACATCGGAAATACTAAAAGAATTATAGATATTTAGAATACAATTTCTTGCTTCTATATTTTCTTCATTCAAAATATTCTCAATATATTCCCAGAAATAACTTTCTTCATTTTTTGAAAATCTAATTTTTTTTAATAAAACTGGACAGTAAGTCATTACAAATCCTTTATCTGTTTCCCATAAATAATTAATAAACTCTTTCGTTTTTATTAAATCTTGAGATATAGTATCTAAAAAATAATAAAAATAATGTGGTGTATATTCGCTTTGCTCAAGAACTTTTATTAATGCAACTCCTAAGTCTATTGCTGAATTTGATTCGACTAAATTTTGAGACTCCGATTTGAATTTTTGATTTTCATCATCTATGCTTCCATCGTATTTCGGATTGAATAAATCGAGTAATTTTTCAGCTAAATCATCTTTAGACAGGTTATTATTTATTTTGTCAATAATTGAATTATATGATTTATCAATCCCCCATTTTTTTAACCAATATAACTGTTCTTTAATTTGTTGTTTTTGTTTTAATTCAAGTATGTTGTTTTTAGAAGAAATTGAATTTAAAAAGTTAAGGACTAAATCTATTTCCTTTGTTCCTTTATAAGATTTATTTCTAGTTGAAAAAATTTCACTAGGTACTTTTACTATTATTTTTAGCACTTCTGCCCTAATTACATTATCTGTTTCTGTATTAAATATCTCTATAAGAAATTCTATAGCATCTTTTCTAAGTTTTGTTACAGACTTGTTTTCAGGAATATTGATAGTATAAATTTGAATAGAATGTTTTTTTAATATATGGGGCTCTGTACCTGTGAATTCAAGTTTTAAAATCGCTTTAATTGCTTTTAATGCAAAATATTTAAAGCCATTCTTCTTTTTTAATTCAGCTTTACTTGAAGAAAGAATCCAACTTTGTCTTTTGCAATTAAAATCATCAAAACTATCACTTCTACTAAATTTTGCAATATTTGACACCAGCCCTTCATCTTTCAAAATTTCATATAACTTTCCTGAATAAGAGTATGAATATTGATAATAAGTTTCTAATTGAAATAGATTACTTAAAATACTTTTCAAATTATTAATTACGGAATCAAAAGAATAATTTTTGTGGTTTAAATCTTGTTGGATTTTTTTGTTTAAAGAATGGTTTTCATTAGAATAAATATTAATTACTTTCTCAACTGCATTGGCGGAAATAGAAGGTTTTAAGTAAGTTATGGTATTTACAGTTTCTAAAATTTTTACGAGTTCATTTTGATTAGAACAAGTATCTATTTGATTTATATATTCTTTAAGAAGATTTTCTAATAATAGGTTATCACCATCATGTTGACAGGCATAACCAATATTTTTGATAATATTATCTATATAAATTCCATATCCAAGTAGTTTGTTTTTTAACCAGTTTTTTTTATTGATTTCTTCTTCTAATATTAAATCGCTGTACATATCTGGATGAATAGCAAACTGATATCTCCCAGATATAATGTTTTGATTTTTTAAATTTTGAAGAATGATTTCAACATCTTCACTTGGTATATCTTCGTTTGAAGATATTAAATCTATCAATTTATTATCTTCAAAATGTATTGGTTCTATTAATGCAACTATTTTAATGACCTTATCAACTATTCTTTTCTGTATCTCATTTTCTTTACTTATAGTTTTAGAAAAATCATCAAAATGTTGCTTTATATATTCATTTAAAAATGAATCTTTTTTAATTTCAGCTAAGGGGGTTCTGTTTTTAATAACCTTTAATAAAGTCATTATCATTATAGGTACACCATGTGTCAATTCAACAAAATATTCTAGATATTGTACAATTCTATATACATTTAATTCTCCATTCAAAAACTCTATGGTTTCTTCTTTTGTTAAATGGGGTAATTTTATTTGTTTTACTAAATCGGTTCTATCATTTATTGTGACTTGACTAATCAATTCTTTCAGAAAATAATCTCGTACAGTCAATACTAGCTTAACTTTATTTTCTTTAATTCCTTTTAGAATAGTTATTAAATCTGCAATATCTTTTTTATCAAACTTATCTGCATCATCTATTAAAACAATATAATTTCTTTTACCTGTTAACGCTTTTTTTAAGTCTTCAAGGTCAATTTTATGTGTGATTATTACTAATGCTATCCAATTATCATTACAATCAATATATTGTCTAAAAAATTCAACACAGAGCCTTGTCTTCCCAATCCCAGCTTCTCCACTTATTATTGCTACCTTTTTTGAATCATCATTAATAAACTTATTCAGTTCTTCAATTTTATCATTTCTATGGTAGAATTTATTAGATAATTCGTACGTAGTGTTGATATTTGAATTCAATTCATTCTGAAAGAATTCTGAATATTCCAAAATTAAATGCTTTAATTCGTTTACATACCATAATCGTACAATTGGATGTCGAGTTAAAACAGTATGAATTTTAGCAGCATCCCATATATCAAAAACAACATTACTATTTGTTTCCTTAGCTATATTCTTAAGCTCTTTGTATTGTGTCGCCCCAATATCTATGTTAGTTATAAAAATAATATAATCCTCATCTTGTACGTTTTTATTTAGATCAGATTTTATATCATTTTTTATACTGTTGATATTGATTTGTCTTCCTGTTTCGGGATTTTTAAACTTAGCTTGAAACCTCCATTTACCTTTCTTATTATCATACTCTCCTTCAAACAACCCATCAACACCTTTATCCTTGCCTGGTGCACTAAAAGGAATATAACTCTTACCAAATTCAAAGCTTAATAAATCATTACAGAAAACCTGAAACTTATCACCATTAAAATCTAACCAATTTATTGTATTCATTCGCCCCCCTCCACAATTTTAATTTCTTCCTCACTTAACCCATAAAGCTGATAAACCATTTTATCAATTTCTGCATCTACCCTATTGATTTCAGATTTTAAAGTTTGGGCTTTTTGTTTCTGTTCGTTAAAGTATTGCATCCATTCGGCTTCTTCCGATAAACTCAATTGAACTTTGGCTTTTTTTAATTCTTTTAAAAAGTCCTTAAATTCTAACTCGTGCCAGTTTTGCAACTTGGTCGTGAGTTTTTCGATTTCAAACTTACTTTGAAGTAGGTCAGTGAATTGAGTTAGTAATTCTTGTATCTCTTTTGCTTTTGTTAAAAGTAATTTTGTATTCGAGCCTAAATTATTTGAATCAGAGCAAATGTTCTCTGGAATCGGAAATGACCCGAGATTATCCAAGCTAATTTTTGCGAATACCTTGCCTTTAATATCATGCAACAAACGGTAGAACTTAGTTGCTGGTTTTGAATTTAGAACTGCTAATAAAGGCTCTAATTGAAATCCTTTTTCTTTCTCATAAATCCCATGAACCAGTGTATCAAAATAGTAGTTATTTTCATCTAAACAACCGATTAGGGAATCGCCTGTTTTTCGTACTACAATTTTTTTATTCTCGAATAAGTCTGGTGAACGTAAAGCAAAATCTATTCTATTTTGCTTATTCATTCCTTCTTTCGATTTTATATCATCAAGGCTAATATTTGCTCCAATGTTTTCATCGTAATTTATATAATCACCACCCCAAGTTATGTTATAACGAGAAATTTCCTTACCCCAGATTATTGGTTTATGTTTTTCGGATTCTTTACTTCCAGAAATTAGAATTTGCTTTATATTACCAGGGTTTAAACCATTTTTTAAGGAATAATACTGTTTAATTGGCTTTAACTTGTGAAGCTTTTTCAATAATGATTGTGAATCAGATGAAACAACTGATATTTCACAATTAGGAACATTTAAGAAAAAGTCTTGTGGTACTTTATTTTCAATAACACCAAATTCCGTAACAAAATTCTGAATCTTATCCGCAACTGCCAGTCTAACAATATTTTTCTGATTAATTTTTTGTTTAATCGTAAATTGTAGTAATAAACTGCTTCCTACTTCTGCATCTTCAAATACTTTTTCTGTAATCGTATATATTTCATTCAATTCTGTTTTTTGTATCAATTCCTTTCTTATTGCTTCGTAATAAGTATTGAACAATAAAGACTTAGGAATGATAAAATGAATTATTCCTTTATCAAAAATTTGAAGCATTCTTTCAATAAAAAGTATATAAAGATTCGTTTTGTATTGAGTTAAAGGAAAATATTCATTGTAATAACTTTGAGTTTTTTTATCAATCAAAATCCCATAAGGCGGATTTCCAATAACCGCATCAAAACCGCCTTTTTCAAAAACAGTTGGAAACTCTTTTTGCCAATTAAACGCTTTCTCTCCTGCTACACTTGGGTCGTCAATTAAAGAGTTACCACATTTAATGTTGTTGTTTAACGTAGTTAATTTTCTACCTCTTTGAGCAGTACGCAACCACAACGAAAGTTTCGCTATATCTACACTTTCTTCGTTGATGTCAACACCAAAAATGTTTTTCTCTAAAATGTGGTTGCTCACATCCTGAAACACAATACTTGCTCCAAAAAGCTGTGCTTGCAGTTCATCAATATAAGCGTGTTCTTCCATTAAAAACTCTAACGCCTGATTTAAGAAAGCTCCCGAACCACAAGCAGGATCGCAAATGGTAATGTTCAATAACCAATTTCGGTAAGCTTGCAGGTTCTCCCCCAAACTTTTAATGGTTTCTTTTTTTCTGTTTCTTCTGCCCTTTGCGTATTCTTCATCAATAATACCCAATTCGGCTTTCTTTTCTTCACAGAGTTTGCCAACGGTATTGTCAACAATGTATTTAGTAATGTATTTTGGCGTGTAAAAAACACCGTCTTTTTTTCGTTTGCTTTTGCTTTTATCTATCTCCTGTCCTTCCAATTCGGCAGTAATGTTCTCAATTTCGTTCAGCGAGTTTTCAAAAATGTGTCCGAGTATATTTACATCTACCTCACTTTGAAAATCGTAATTGGTCAATTTCATTACATGCGGATGCAATATTTCATCATCTAATTGAATGCTGTCCAGCACTTCATCAGGATGAAATAAACCGCCATTGTAAGCAAAAATATCATCAACGGTTTTCTGTCCTTTTCGCCCGGTATCGATATACCCGAAATACTGTTTAAAAATGTCGTACAAAGGTTTGTAAGCATCTTCTTGTTTCAAAACCTCCCAACGTTTTACAATTCGTGAAATAGAATTAGGAGGCAACAAACCGCTGTCTTCGGCAAAGAAGATGAACAAATAACGGTCAAGCAATTTTTGTGTTTTCTTAAAGAGTAATAATTTATCTTTTGCACGGCTGTTCTTTACCATGTTTTGCCACATATCATTTCTGAAAGCAGCATAATCTTTATACAGTTGTTTGGTAATTTTTTCTTCTTCAAGTAAACTTTCTTCTTTTACTTTTAGCGGAACACCATTCAGTAAATTGTCGGCTCTTAAACACAGCCAAAGCAATTGAAATTCGGTTTCGGTAAGCGTAAAAAGGTTAAACTCTAAATGTTCTACCGAATGATGAATAAAGAAACGTAGTTTTTCAAAATTGGAAGTGATGACATACACACAACCCGTTTGGTTGTTTTTGTAATTAAACGCCTGAACATTTATCTTATCTAAATCTTTGGTGTCCGTTCCTTTCAGTTCAATAACTCCCAAAGCCTTTCCATCTTGCAAAATTGCACCATCACATTTTTTCGCTCCTTTCTCGTTTTTTAATTCGGTAGTTAAATTAAAATTCGGTTGAGGATTTAAGGTGTAACCCAATATATCAACAAATAATTCACGTAAAAAGCCTTCTTGAAATTGCTCCTCTTTGGCATCTCTAATATTTTGCTGTATGGCAGGATTATGAAAATAAGCAGTAAACTTTTGGTAAGCAGCTTTAACCGCTTCCACATACTGTCCGTTCAGGTGTTTATTGAGTACCGAATTTTGAAAAAATGCCATTTACCTATTCTTTTTTTTGAATGGCTAAAAATAAAGATTCTCAACAAAAGAATAAAGATTTTTTATTAACAGGTTTTGTACTTTGTAACTGGTTTGTCAGCTTATTATATATTTTCCACTCACCAATTACTCTAAAAACAAAAAACCTAACAACATGAAAGTTATTAGGTTTTTATTAGCTTGTGATCGCGAAAGGATTCGAACCTTTGACCGTCTGCTTAGAAGGCAGATGCTCTATCCAGCTGAGCTACGCGACCTTTCCATAAATTAAAAAAGGCACTGAAGCCTTTTTTAGTCGGGGTGGCAGGATTCGAACCTGCGACCTCCTGCTCCCAAAGCAGGCGCGATAACCGGGCTACGCTACACCCCGTTTGGTGTCAAAAAAAAACGTTTCTTTTTTGGAGGTGCAAATATAGCACTACTTTTTACTTTACGAAACAATTATATAAAAAAAATAATGCAAATGCTGCTTTGTTTTATATCGTGCTAATTTAGTGTAGATTAAAATGAGTTTAACTGCCTAATTTTTCAAGGTGTTTGATGTATAATTGGTTAATTATACCATCTGCCAACCCTACTTTCGGTACAAACATGTCTTTAACTCCCGCTTTTTTCATTACCGTAAGGTATATTTTAGAGGCATGTGTAATCACATCGGCTCTATCGGGACGTAATCCTAACTTCAGTTTTCTTTCTTCAAGTGTGTGCTCGTTTAAAAATTCATCCATCTGCTTAAGCTTGGCATATTTCAAAATTTTATAATTGCTCAGTCGACACAGGGTATAAATAGAATTGATGTTCCCTCCCGTTCCGATTATCATGTCTATGGTATAATTATCCCTCAACTCCTCAACCCAACTTTTCATTTCCAACCAAGTAGATTTTTTTACCATATCGTTTTTTAATCGAATGGTTCCTATTCTAAATGAATGAGAAGTAATTTTTTGTCCTTTACTGAATAAAGTTAATTCCGTACTTCCTCCACCAACATCCATATAAAGATAGGTACCATTCTGATCTATTTTTTCAGCAACGTGCGTTTCAAAAATAATATCGGCCTCCATGTTCCCTTCAATAATGTTGATATCTAAATCGGTTTCGTTTTTAATATGAGCGGCAATTTCTTTTCCATTGGTAGCTTCTCGCATGGCAGAGGTAGCACAAATCTCAAAATCTAACACACCATAAACTTCTGTTAAGTGTTTAAAGGCAATTAAGGTTTTAAGTAATTTTTTAGCATTGACAGGAGAAATGGATCCGCTAGTAAAAACATCCTCCCCTAACCTAATGGGTAACCTTACTAAAGATATTTTTTTAAGTTGTGGGAATGTTTCTGTTGGATATACTTCGCAAAAAAGTAATCGGACAGCATTAGAACCTATATCTACAGCAGCAAATCTCATAAGTGGGATAAAAATACACTATTTTTTCTGCCGTAGATATAATTTCTTTTATAATTTTTCAAAAGCTCATCAACATTTTACTTTATTATTGAAAACCACTGAATACTAATGTTAGCAAACAGAAACTAGTTAACCAAAAAATTCATTTACAGTTCCAGTTCCCTGTGTGAGGGCAACCGAACAAACGGTGCGAAATCCGGAGTAATCGAACCGGGAAATGCGTTGGCTTGTGGGTAAAGATTACGAAGGATTTGGCGTTTGTTCTTGATTTTTGGCTCTTTTTATCAAGAAAAAGAGCGTAAAACCTTTTTTTTTAACTTCCGTCTTCGGTCTTCAAACTTCCTAATACTTCCACCTATTAGCAATAGCTACCAACGAAAGCATTACAGGAACTTCTATTAATACTCCGACAACGGTTGTAAGTGCCGCTCCGGAATTTAATCCGAATAATGAAATAGCTACTGCTACGGCTAACTCGAAAAAGTTGCTGGCGCCTATCATGGCTGCCGGAGCACAAATGTTGTGTCGCAATTTTAAAAACCTGCCCAACAACCAACTTAAAAAGAAAATGAAATAGGTTTGTAAGGTTAATGGAATGGCTATTAACAATATATTTTGTGGTTCGTTGACTATTTTCCCTCCCTGAAAAGCAAATAACAGTATTAAGGTAATTAGTAATGCTGCAATAGAAACGGGTTTGAGTTTCGCTAAAAACTGTTCTTTAAACCAAGTCTCCCCTTTTGTTTTTATCAAGTACTTGTTAGATAGATATCCGAAAAATAAAGGCAACACCACAAACACCACAACAGACGTAATTAATGCTTGATATGGAATGATGATTTCCGCTGATGATGAACTACTTGCAAATATAGAAATATCGAAAAAATAAAATAAAAAGCCTACAATGGGAACAAAAGCAAATAACAAAATAATATCGTTTACCGACACTTGTACTAAGGTATAATTAGCATCTCCTTTAGTAAGGTAAGACCACACAAAAACCATAGCCGTGCATGGAGCTGCTCCCAACAGAATGGCTCCTGCTAAATATTGCTCGGCATCTTCGGGGCTAATGTATGCTTCGTAAATTTTATAGAAAAAGATAAACGCAAAAAAAGCCATGGTAAATGGTTTGATTAACCAATTGATGACTACCGTAAGCCCTAATCCTTTCCAGTTAGAAGCTACATTTTTTAACGATGAAAAATCTATTTGCACCATCATAGGGTAAATCATTAGCCAAACCAATATGGCTACAGGAATATTTACCGTTGAAATGTTCCAACTACTTAATACGGCTATGTGCGTTCCGAACCAGTTGCCTATTAAAATTCCTGCTCCAATACAAAGCAATACCCAAAGGGTTAAATAACGCTCAAAAGTTCCCATTCAATTAGCTTTAGAAAATTAACAACAGTTTGAATTCGGATCGCAACAGTTTTCGGTTTTTTCGGCATAAACCGTTACACTGTAAATACCGAAATCCGGAGAATCATAATACTTCGCTAATGCCTCTTCAGATAAGTATTGAGCTACAATATCTTTAGGCAACACAATACTTTTTTCTTTTTGAACGGTAATGTTTTTAAAGCCTGCATTTTTAATGATGTCTAAATATTCATCCAATTGAATAGCTCCGGAAACACAACCGGCATACATTTCAGCATCATTTTTTAAGTCCTCCGGCAAATTGCCTTTAAGCACCACGTCCGAAACAGAAAAATGTCCACCAGGTTTTAATACTCTAAAGGTTTCCTGAAAAGCTTTGTTTTTATCGGGAACTAAATTTAATACACAATTACTAACCACCACATCAATACTGTTGCCTCCTATTGGTAAGTTTTCAATATCCCCTTTTCTAAACTCCACATTGTTAAAGCCTAATTTATCAGCATTTGTACGAGCTTTTTCTATCATGGCATCTGTCATGTCAACTCCTATTACTTTTCCTGATTCGCCAACAATTTCTCGGGCAACAAAACAATCGTTTCCGGCACCGGAACCTAAGTCTAATACTTTATCACCTGTTTTTATTTTCGCAAAAGCCGTTGGTAAACCACAACCTAAACCTAAATCAGCATCCGATTGATACCCTTTTAAAGCAGAATAATCCTCTGCAAAAACTGCATAATCAACAGTTCCGCAACCTCCTACTCCACAGCAAGAATTAGCGTTTTCTGTTTGAGATTGATTGGCTATTTCACTGTACTTGTCAGCCACCATTTTTTTAATGTTTTCTGATGTTTGCATATTGTATATTTTTTTAACAACAAATTGTTGCTGATAGATTAATAATATATTGATTAATAATGTTTTGAATTAACTTTATTTTTTCTTCGTTTACACAATAACACGTTTTTACGCCTTCAATTTCACCTTTAATTATCTGAGCTTCCTTCAGTGCTTTTAAATGTTGCGAAATGGTAGATTGAGATAAATTCAACTCATCTACTACTTCACCACAAACACACGTTTTTCGCTGTATTAAATATTCTAAAATGGCTATCCTTGCAGGATGGCCTATTGCTTTAAACAATTGAGCAATTTCTAATTGAGCGGCTGTATAAGCTTCTGTTTTTGTTGTTCCCATGGTTGTAATAAAGATTATATCGCAATATTACGATTAACATCTTAATTACATCTCAAAAAACTTCAATTATTTTTTTAACCATAAGTTTATCCGTTAACAAATCAGGAGATTAGAAAATTAAAAGCAACTATTATTTTTTGATAAAATCGAATAAAAAAGGAATTCCTCTAAAAAAAGCTTTTTTTAAAAGGTATATTTATAAATTTGCATCACTAAAATAAATACTATGGCAAAAAAATCAACATTCTCGAAAGAACAATACCTTAAGTGGTATGAGTCTATGTACCTGATGCGTAAGTTTGAAGAAAAACTTAGTCAACTATACATTCAACGAGTATTTGGAGGATTTCTTCATTTATATATAGGACAGGAAGCGGTTGTTGCCGGAGCTGTTTCTGCAACTCGTCCTGAAGACAACATGATAACTGCATACAGATGTCATGCCCACCCTATTGGTAAAGGAACTGAAATTAAATATTTAATGGCAGAGCTTTACGGAAAAAAAACAGGATTATCTAAAGGTAAAGGTGGTTCTATGCATATGTTTGATGTAAGCAGAAAAGTTTTTGGCGGACACGGAATTGTTGGAGGTCAAATTCCTTTAGGAGCAGGCTTAGCTTTTGCGGATAAATATAAAGGAAATGACAACATTACCATGTGTTCTATGGGAGATGGAGCTATCAGACAAGGAGCATTACACGAAGCGTTTAATATGGCAATGACTTGGAAATTACCTGTTATCTTCATTATTGAAAATAATAAATACGCGATGGGAACTTCTGTAGAAAGAACATCTAATGTTACTGAATTACATAAAATAGGATTGAGTTACGAGATGCCTAGTGAGGCTGTTGATGGAATGGATGTTGAAGCTGTGCATCATGCTATTGAAAAAGCAGCCAAACATTGTAGAGACGGAAAGGGGCCTTATTTGTTAGAAATGGAAACGTACAGATATAAAGGACACTCTATGTCTGACCCCAGAAAATACAGAACTAAAGAAGAAGAGGAGCAATACATTAGCAACGACCCTATTGAAAAAGTGTTGCAAGTAATAAAAAAGAACAAATACGCTACCGACAAGCAAATTGAAGCAATACATGAAAAAGTAAAACAAGAAATTGTTGACGCTATTAAATTTGCTGAAGAGTCTCCATTTCCGGAGCCGGAAGATATGTATGAAGAAATTTATGCTGAACCAAACTACCCGTTTATTAAAGATTAGTTTGCAGATTAATTAAAAATAAAATTAAAAACCAGGCTCTATTTAGTGAGCAATAAACGATACAGAATATGGCTGAAATAGTTAGAATGCCCAAATTAAGTGATACCATGACAGAAGGTGTTGTTGCAAAATGGCACAAAAAAGTTGGTGATACGGTTAAAGAAGGTGACTTATTAGCTGAAATTGAAACAGATAAAGCTACCATGGAATTCGAATCTTTTGTTGATGGTACGTTATTATATATTGGTGTTAAAGAAAAAGATGCTGCTCCTGTAGATACTATTCTTGCTATTTTTGGAGAAAAAGGAGAGGATTATTCAGCTCTTTTAAAAGAGGAAGATAAAACAGAAGAAAAACCACAAGCTACTGAAAAAACTGAAGCTAAGGCTGACAACAAAAAAGAGGAAGCAACCGAAAAAATAGATACTTCAGAAATTAAAGCAAGTATTGTGAAAATGCCTAAACTAAGCGACACCATGACTGAAGGTGTGGTAGCAAAATGGCATAAAAAAGTAGGAGACAAAGTAGCTTCAGGAGATTTATTGGCTGAAATAGAAACCGATAAAGCCACCATGGAATTTGAATCTTTTGAAGATGGAGTGTTATTATATATTGGTATTGAAGAAGGTGGCTCTGCTCCTGTTGATGCTATTTTAGCCATTATTGGAGAGAAAGGTGCTGATTTTGAAACCTTAATAAAAGCAGAAAAAGCAGGTGCTAATAAAACGGAAGAAAAACCAAAACAAGCCGAAGAAACTAAAGCACAACCAAAAGAAGAAATAAAAACAACCAGCACTGCTTCTACTCAAACACAAAACAATACCGCTACAGGAAATAGAATTATTGCTTCTCCCCTAGCAAAAAAGATTGCTCAAGATAGAAACATCAACTTGTCTTTATTAAAAGGAAGTGGAGATGGTGGAAGAATTATAAAATCTGATGTTGAAAATTATCAAGGTGGCACGTCAGCTACTTCTTTTATTGGAGTTGAAAAATATACTGAAGAACCGGTTTCTCAAATGCGTAAAACCATTGCAAGAAGATTAGGCGAAAGTAAATTTTCTGCACCACATTTCTATTTAACCATAGAAATGGATATGGACAGAGCCATTGATGCCAGAAAATCTATTAACGAAATTGCTGCGGCAAAAATATCTTTCAACGATTTTGTTATTAAAGCTGCTGCTTTAGCATTGAAAAAGCATCCAAAAGTGAATGCTTCTTGGTTGGGAGATAAAATAAGATATAACGAACATGTAAACATTGGTGTGGCAGTAGCTGTTGAAGAAGGTTTATTGGTTCCTGTTGTTCGTTTTGCTGATGGAAAACCGTTGAGCATTATTACTTCTGAAGTAAAAGAGTTTGCTCAAAAAGCAAAAGATAAAAAACTTCAACCTCAAGATTGGGAAGGAAGTACTTTTACCATTTCTAATTTAGGAATGTTTGGAATAGATGAATTTACCGCTATTATCAACCCACCAGATGCTTGTATTATGGCTGTTGGAGGTATTAAAGAAACGCCTGTAGTTAAAAACGGACAAATTGTTCCGGGAAACATTATGAAAGTTACGCTTTCTTGCGACCACAGAGTTGTTGATGGAGCTACCGGAGCTGCTTTCTTGCAAACCTTTAAACACTTAATGGAAAATCCGGTTATTATGTTAGGACAACAAAGTATTTAAACTTATACATTATAATTAATGAAAAAGCCAAGTGAAAGTTTCTCACTTGGCTTTTTTTATACGTTATAGTTTATACTGTTTGCTTTTCAATAGAATTCAATCTCAATAAAAAATGTTTAGATTAAGCCCATAAAAAAAGCAGCTTTCAAACTATTGAAAGCTGCTTTTTAAGATTAACTAAGTAAGATATTAATGAAGGATTACTTTTTTAACAACAGTTGCTTTATCTGTAGTTAAGCTTATAAAGTAAATACCTTTATCGTTTCCACTTAAATCAATAGTTTCTACTAAACTTGCTGAATTGGTGAAATTGTTTTTAGAATAAACAACCTTACCTTGAACATCAACAATAGTTAACGTAGTTTTAATAGTAGCCCCATTAATCATTACATTAAGTAGTCCATTGGTTGGATTGGGATAAATTGCAATAGCATTTTCATTTCCTAACTCATCAATATCCGTACACGTTTGGAAAGTGATATTAATATCATCCGTATATATACAACCTGAAATAACATCAGTAACAGTTACAGTAATGTTATAAGTTCCGTTACCGCCCATTAAAGTGGTATCAATTAACTCGGTTTGAGTAGTACCACCTGTTGACCAAGAATAAGTGTAATTACCTGCACCTGCATCAAGTAAAATGTTTTGGTTTGAACATAATGCAGTATCAACACCTAAGTCTAAACCAATAGGCATACATGGAGGAGTTGTGAAAGTAAATGGACCAACCCAATTACTAGTATCTCCTAACCCACAGTCAGCCTGAACATAGTAATCATAAACAGTTCCGGGAGTTAGCCCTTGTAATAAATATGGTTTAGCAGCTACTGCTTGAGGGTTACCTGTTCCTAATGTGAATCCGGTTACATCCCACTCAATGTTCCAGTTAGTAGCTGTTCCATTTTCTGTCCAGTCTAACATTGCTGAAGTTGGTTGAATGTTAAATGCAGTTAAGTTAGAAGGATCTGAACAAGTGAATGCATCATAAACTTCAACATCATCAACCACATTTGCTCTACCAAAGTTATTAATTCCCTCAAATGCTATCTGATAAGTTGCAGAAGGGTTTGGTAAGGTTAAGGTATCAGCTGTCCAAGTCGGAACATCAGTTGTATAATGAGCTATTTGTGTCCAAGTACCAGTAGTACTAGTTCTATAATATACTTTAAGCTCATTTTGATCCGGAGACCAAAATTCTTGACCATAAAAGAAAGCTAATTCTGGGCTATTTACTGAACTTAAATCTAATACAGGACTCACTAATTTAACAACTGGTGAATTAGTTCCTGATTGACTAACAAATCGTGCATTTTCAGTACCGCTATATGCAGTTGTAATAGCACCTCCTGAAGAACCTGTAGCATATGTCCAACTTGCTGTTCCTATTTCTTCAATTTGTGTCCAACAATCACGTGTATTACTTGTTGCTTCAAAATCTTCCAAGAAAGGGAAAGTTGTAACAGCACCACATGCGGTAGTAAAAGCAAATGGCCCTGACCAATTACTAGAATCTGAAACACTACAGATAGCTCTTACATAAAATTCATAAGTTGTATTTCCTGTTAATCCTGTTAAGTTATGAGGATTAGTTGTGGTTCCTACTA